>Ga0164242_10000199_pt1 | contig 75246 bp, 60 predicted proteins | sample OricomgcompostMG_FD_108783 | JGI IMG/M metagenome (GOLD analysis project Ga0164242, IMG submission 108783) | Miracle-Growth compost microbial communities from Emeryville, California, USA - Original compost - Miracle growth compost (MG) ... | reverse complement strand
TTTTACCGCGCGATTGCCGCGGACGATCACGCGCGCGTCGGCCAGCTCATCGACGAATTTTTCCTGCCGTACCTGAAGATCCGCAATCGCCGCGCGGGCTACGCGGTGAGCATCGTGAAGGCGGGCGCGAAGCTGGTGGGCCGCGACGCGGGCCCGGTGCGCGCGCCGCTCACCGATCTCGACGAAGCGGAAATGGCGCAGCTCGACGCGCTCATCAAGAAGCTGGGCGCGCAGTGAGGTACCCAGTTACGCGCCCGGCGAATTTGTTTGTATCCCGACGAGAATGTACCTATCATCGTTGCCAAACGAATGAATTGCGTATCCGCTGCGGGCATTCCGTAAAAACCCGATGTTCATCGGGGTGACACAGTGCGGCTAGTGTCTCATCGTGTCTATCCTCAGACGATCAGAAGCGAGGCAGGGAAAGCATGAATACCTACAGCTCCGCAGCCTTCTATCTCGCGCACATTCAGTTTGCCTTTAGGTCTGGATTTCATATTTTTTCCAGCCATCACGATCGGTCCGGCAAGTTTTCTCGCGGTGCTCGAGGGACTTGGGTCGAACTGGACGGAGCGAAGACGCAAATCGTTGCGCGCGAAACTAATGCCGTGATGGCATATCCCTTGGAACCATGCGCCAGAATTTCCCTGATTGAAAACAAAAGGTGATCGACATGAACGAAGCCGATTCTCCCAATCCACACCACGATCTGCCCGACTTTCGCAGACGGCTGTTGCTTTCGGCCCTGATCGCCGCGTCCGGATCCACCTTGATTCCCCGTGCGGGCGCGCAACCGCAACCTGCCGGATCTGTGGCACCCGACAGCTTCATGCAGGTATCGAAGATTCTCACGGGCCAGACTTCACTGGATGGAGCGCTGGCTTTACGACTGTACCAGGCGCTGGTAGCCGACGACGCCGGATTTGGCGATCAGCACCAGCGACTGCTTGCCTATATCAATGACCACAAGGCGGACCCGGCGCAACTGCAGCAGATGCTCGACGCCGAGAAGTCACCACTTGCCGCCGTGCCACGACGCATCGTCTCGGCGTGGTACACGGGCATCGTGGGTGAGGGCGTGCGCGCGCGCTGTATCGCGTTCGAAACGAATCTGCTCAACGTACTCACGGCAGACAAGCTCAGGCCGCCGAGCTACTCGTACGGCGTATATGGCAGCTGGGCTGCAAAACCGGTCTGAGGAGAAAAAGGATGGCGCAATATGATTCGGCCGATGTCGTCGTGATTGGCTCGGGTATCTGTGGGGCGCTGGTCGCGGAACGACTGGTGCGGCAGGGCATGTCGGTGCTGATACTGGAGGCGGGGCCACGCATCGATCGCGGCCGTATTACCGCGAACTACCGCAACTCTCCGCGCAAGGGCGACTGGGTGGCGCCGTACGATCCGGGCGTACCGTGGGCGCCACACCCGATTTACCAGCCAAAAAGTAATGGCTACCTGGAGCAGGCAGGCCCGTATCCGTATCCGGCGGAGTATCTGCGTGTGGTGGGCGGCACCACCTGGCACTGGGCTGCCCATGCCTGGCGGGTGCTGCCCAATGATCTGCGGCTGAAAACCCTCTACGGCGTGGGTAAAGACTGGCCGATCAGCTACGACGATCTGGAGCCGTTTTACTATGAGGGGGAGGTGAAACTGGGCGTGTCGGGCGCACCCGACACGGGTTCGCCGCGCGTGAAGCCGTTTCCGATGGAGCCGGTGGCCGAACCATGGGCGATGCGCCGCGTGCGCGAACGGCTGGCCGTGGGAGGATACCCCGTCGTCACGAATACGACGGCGCGCAACAGTCGCAATTACGACGGTCGTCCAGCTTGCTGCGGCAACAACAACTGCCAGCCGATCTGTCCGATCGATGCTCAGTACACGGGCGGAATTGCCGTACAGGCGGCCGAAAAGGCTGGCGCGCACGTGTTGCCTAACGCGGTCGTCTACCGCATCGAGCACGATGCAAGCGGCAAGATCGTAGCGGTCAATTACTACGACCCGGACAAGGGCTCGCACCGGGTGTCCGGCAAGATTTTTGTGCTGGCCGCCAACGGGATCGAAAGTCCGAAGCTGCTGCTGATGTCGGCCAGCGACAAATACCCGAATGGTCTGGCGAACAGCTCCGGAATGGTGGGTCGCAACCTCATGGACCATCCGAGCAACTCGCTCACTTTCGATATGGACGAGGAGGTGTGGCTCGGCCGCGGGCCGCAGAGCCCCTCGTCGATCAACACCCTGCGCGACGGTGCGTTCCGCTCGGAGTCGGCGGCGTTTCGGCTGGACTTTACGAATATCTCGCAGGTGCGTTCGGTCACCGAGGATCTGATCAAGGCAGGCCTGTACGGTGCCGAACTGGAGAAGCAGATGCGTTACCACGCCGCGCGCCAGATGAACGTGAAGACGGTGCTGGAGGTGCTGCCCAATCCGGAGAACCGGGTGACGCTCAGTTCGAACAAGGATGCGCTCGGTTTGCCCAGGCCGCGCGTTCATTATTCGCTGGACGACTATCTTTACAAGGGCGCCGCAATGGGCAAGCAGCATTTCGCGCGAATCGCGGAGCTGCTGGGCGGCACGAACCTGCGTTATACGCCCGATGGGCAGTTCGCGAACAACCAGCACATCACGGGCACGATGAGCATGGGCAACGATCCGAAAGACTCGGTGGTCGATGCGTTCGGACGCACCCACGATCACGAGAACCTGTTCGTTGCCAGTACGGGCGTGATGCCAACAGCGGCAACGGTGAACTCGACCCTGACGGGCGTGGCGCTTGCACTGCGCACGGCCGAACATATCCATGCCACGATGGCCTGAGGGAGCGGCTTTTCATGAAACTGACTGAACGGATCTGCTTCTGGGGAGAGCTCGCACTATGTGTGATGGCTGCGTGCGCGGGCCTGCTGGCGATGTGCGAAACAGCACACGCCCAGGGCGCTGACGACGCGCAACTGCTCAAGCGCGGTCAGTACCTGTCTGTTGCAGGCGACTGCGTCGCATGCCATACGGCGCCGCACGGTAAGCCGTTTGCAGGGGGGCTGCCACTGGCGACGCCGCTGGGTAACATCGTCTCGACCAATATCACCCCGTCGACGACACAGGGCATTGGCAACTACACGCTGGAGCAATTTTCCGACGCTGTGCGCAAGGGTATTCGTGGCGATGGTGCCCATCTGTACCCGGCCATGCCGTATACGTCATATGCGCAGATCAGTGACGATGACATGAAGGCGCTGTATGCGTACTTCATGCACGACGTTGCCCCGGTGGACGAAGCTGCGCCGAAAGCCGAGCTGCCATTTCCATTCAACATCCGGCTGTCGATGGCATTCTGGAACATGCTGTTCCTGAACCCGAAGCCGTTTGAAGCGGATCCGTCGAAGAGCGCCGAGTGGAACCGCGGCGCCTACCTGGTGCGGGGGCTGGCGCATTGCAGCACGTGTCACAGCCCGCGCAATACGCTGATGGCTGAAGATGTATCGCGCGAACTGGCGGGTGGGGCCGTGGGCACGTGGTACGCGCCAAACATCACCCCGGATGTCAACAGTGGGGTGGGGGCATGGAGCGAAGCAGACCTGGTGAGCTACATGCGCAGCGGACATGCTACCGGCAAGGCGCAGGCAGCGGGGCCGATGGCCGAAGCGGTGGACAATAGCCTGAGGCACCTGAGCGATGCCGACCTGAAGGCGATGGCGGTGTACCTGAAGTCGATCCCTGCGATCCATAACGCCGCCGACACGCAGCCCGCGGATGCCTGGGGCAAACCGCGGAATGCCCTGGATGACGTGCGGGGCGTGGCATGGCCAGCAGACTCCAGCAAGCTTACCGGCGCGCAGCTGTACGACGGTTACTGCGCATCGTGTCACCAGGCGAAGGGGGAAGGAGCGAGCGATGGGGGACTGCCTTCGTTGTTCCACAACACCGCTTTGGGGCACACGAATACGGACAACCTGGTGATGGTGATGCTCGAGGGTGTGAAGCATAAGGCAGATGCCCCAGACATTCTGATGCCCGGATTCGCCGAATTGCTCACTGACCAGCAGATTGCGACACTCGGTAACTACCTGCTGACGCAGTTTGGCAACCCGGATGCAAAGGTGACAGTGGCACAGGTGCAAAAGTTGCGCGCAGGCGGCGAACAGTCGTCGCTCGTCGGACTGGCCCGTGCGGGGATGGCAGTCGTGCTCCTCATCGTCGTCGTCCTCGTCGCGCTGCTGGTTCGTCGCTCACGTCGTCGCGCGGGATCCGCGCAACAGGGCTGACCTCCGGAGTCGCAGCGCCAGGTGCCGGATGGCCGGTCATCAAATACAAGCATCAGAAAGGAGTCCGAATGAGAGCGATATATTCACGAACCAGACTGATTGGTGCTGCTGTTGCGGCGACGGTCGCGTCACCGGCATTCGCACAAAGCAGCGTAACGCTGTATGGCGTGGTGGACGACGCCATCGCCTACGTCAACAATCAGAACGGCCACTCGAACGTCTATCTAAGGCAGGGCAACCTGTACTCCTCGCGTTTCGGACTGCGCGGCGCAGAGGATCTGGGTGGAGGGCTGAGCGCAATTTTCGATCTGCAGGCCGGTTTTGATCCGAATAGCGGCGCGCAGTCATCTTCGGGGTTGATCTTCAACCGGCAGGCATTGGTTGGTTTGCAGGACAACCGGTATGGCACCGTGACCTTCGGGAGACAGTACACGCCGTACTATGAGCTGGTGGGGCCGCTTGGACCCGCCTCCTACCTTACAGGCGCCACCGGCGCGCACCCTGGTGACATCGATGGCCTGGATACGACGATTCGTTCGAACAGTTCGGTGGTCTATACGTCGCCGATCCTGTACGGGTTCCAGGTTAGCGGTATGTACGGCTTGGGCGGCGTGCCCGGCAGTTGGCAAAGCGGCAGCACGATCAGTGCAGCGGCAAAGTACAGTACGGGGCCGCTGGCTGTGGGTGTCGGCTACTTGCTCATGCATAACACCGGCGCAACCGGGGTATTCTCACCGAATGCGAGCGCATCGTACGGAACGTCGGCGGTCAACGCGGGTTACACGTCAGCCAGCTCGGTCCAGCACATTGTGGCGGCCGCCAACTACACGCTGGGCAAGGTGCTGTTCGGTCTGAACTACTCAAACGTGCAGTATCGTCCCGGGACGAACTCGCTGTTTGCCGATACAGCGGTGTTCAACACGTATGGAGCGCTTGTGCGATATACCATCACGCCGGCGATCGAGATCGCGGGCGGCTACAGTTACACTCGTGCGGCGTCATCGAACGGAATCACCGATCCTGCGAAGTACCATCAGGTTTCACTCAAGGAGGCGTACCACTTCTCCAAGCGGACGACGATCTATGCCCTGCAGGCATGGCAGCATGCGAGCGGACAAACGCTGGCTGCCGGCGGTGCGGGCATCATTGACGCCCGTCCGGACGTGGGTGATCTGAACAATGCCACGCCGTCTTCGACGGCAAACCAGGTTGCTGTCATGCTGGGTCTGGCGGTGAGCTTCTAGCCGGGATAACAACGTCGGTAACGGGGAGCCGCTGTTGCCAAGCCCAACATAATCGTCGGCCGACGCAGCCGATAGATGGGGCGGGCGCTGTCAACCTGCTTGCGGCCGCCCGATGGCACCGGCTTTCGCGAGCTCAAGCTAAGGTCGTCTCACAGCGGTCGCTGTCGGGTGCCTGATTGATCGGCAAGCAACGAAGCCGCAAACGCGCCGAAGGCGATTGCGTGATATGCGGGCTCGCCTCGATAAGGAGTGCACACCCATGACGTGTCCCGGGAAAGCGCGATGAAATTACGTGCATTACCGCATTTTTCATCAGCCCGTGTGTTTCTTTTTACGCTCGCCCTTGGGGGCGCGACCGGCGTCGATTTCGTCGCTTCCTCGATGATGGGGATTGCCGGCACACATATTCGCGGCGGTGTGCACGCCTCGCCGGAGGATTTCCTCTGGAGCATGACCTCGTATGCAGCGATGGCGAGTGTCGCAAACCTCATGCTCGGCCGCGTCGCGCGGCATACAAGCTACCGGACGTGCACCGCTATTGGCTTAATACTGGCGGCCATCGGTTCGCTGCTGTGCGCGCTGTGCGACACCCCGCTCGAACTCACGTTCGCGCGCGGTGTGCAGGGATTTGGCGCTGGCGGGCTGTTCACTGCCTCCCGCATCCTCATTCAGCTCGTCGCCGCGCGCGATGAGCGTCCGCCGCTCTTCATTGGATTCAATATCGGTTCGCTCGGACTCTCCGCGCTGACGCCGTGGCTCGCCGCCGAACTCGTGGAAAGCGCCGCGTGGCAGATGGTATTCGCCATTCAGGTCGTGCTTGCTCTGGCGGTGCTGATGCTCGTGCTGCTCACGTATCCGGTCCGCGTGGTGCCTGCGGGTAGACTCCGGGAACTCGACATTGATCCTATGGACTGGTCGGTGGTGATCCTGTTCGGCCTCGGGGCGATGGTACTGATGCACGGCCTTGGCGATCTGCGTTTCTACGAGCTGGCGAGCTCGCCATCGGTCGCGCTCATGCCGCTCGCCGGCCTTCTGCTGATCGGTACGGCCTTCGTGCGTCTGCATCGCGAACCCGGCAGGTGGCTCGATCCGCATGCTTTGCTTGGGCGCCGCTATCTCATCGGCATCCTGTTCTACGCGATTTACTACTTCCTCAACGGTCTCTGGAGTTACCTGATTCCGACGCTGCTGCAAAGTGGTTTCGGTTTTGGCTTTCAGGTGACGGGCGAGGCGCTCACATGGGCTTCCACGTTGAGCCTCGGTGCGATGCTGTGCTTCTCGATGGTTGGACCGAAGGTCTTTGGACTGCGGCGCTATATCGCGCTCGGTTATGTCATGTTCGCCGCCGCGTTGCTGATGCTTTCGCTGCGCACGCTTACCGGTGTTTCGATGGCGGTGATTCTTCCCGCACTGCTTTTGCAGGGCCTGACGGTGCCATTCGTTATGGCACAGGTGGCTGGCATGACTTTTGTCGATTTCGACGAGGACGATTTCCAGCATGCCTACGCCTTCAAGAATATCGTGCGGCAGATTACGACCGCGAGCGGCACAGGCGCGGCAAGCCTCTGGTTGCAGTACGGCGAGGCCATTGCACGCACGAGGCTCGTTGAGCGCATTACGCCGTTCGATCTGGGCGGCGTGCCTCCCATTTCCGACATGATGCGGATCGCCTCGATGCTGCAAACCCAGGCAACACTTGTGGCGAGCGCGAATTTGCTGTCGGCGCTCGCGATTTTCTGCGGCGTTGTGGCTGTGGTTGCGCTTGTGATTCGCTGGCGTACAACCTGATAATCAGACGATCCGGCTGGTGGTTGGATGGTGCGCGACGCGTCCGGTTCAGTGTGACGCGATTCATAAGGATAGCGAAGCGTCACGGAAACTCAACATGCGAGTGACGGGGGCTGAGAGAGGTCAGTAACCCATCGCGCGAAACGACTCAATGGTTTTCCTGTCGAAAGGTGTTCGCTGGCGCGGAAGCAGCGCTTGCGCGCAGCGCCAGTCCTTCGTCAAGCTTCCGGTTGCTGGGTCGGCCGCGCTTGCCGGACGTCACGCCTTGCGCTCCCTGCTCGCGATACCGGATCACGAGCTGCTCGATCTGGCGCACGCTCAGGCCCAGCCGCTCAGCAGCACGGCCCGGCTTCAGGCCCATATCGACTACCGCCTGAATCACCTTGAGTCGGTCAAGCTCCCGCATCGTCAGTGTCACCGGTTCGACTGGTCGCATGGCTGGCTCCGCAGTGTGCACGAGCCGACCAGCATGCCAGCGGTCAAAAACACGACATCTGTAAATAGCCAGAATAAGAGGATCAACGCAAAGTTGACATGTAATTGTCTGCCCGCTGGCCCCCATGCGACGGCAATCTAGAGGGTGTTAGGCACTTTCGGCCAAACCTGGTAACGTGGCTGGATGCCAGAACGCAAACCGTACCCGACAGATGTATCGGACGAGGAATGGAGCTTCGCCGCTGCATACCTCGTCTTGATGAGCGAAGATGCGCCGCAGCGCCGCAGTGATTCTGGATGGACGCACGTTGCAGTCCACGTGCGAAAGCGGACCGCGTGCGGGCTATGACGGCCACAAGCGCAAGCGGGGCAGCAAAGTTCATATGGCTGTCGATACGCTGGGCCTGCTGCTCGCGGTACACATAACGCCGGCCAACGAGCAGGAGCGTGCGCAGGTGGGCGAGCTTGCGCGTCAAGTTCAGCATGTCACGGGGCAGACGGTGAAACTCGCTTTTGCTGACCAGGGCTATACGGGCGACACGGCTGCGCAGGCCGCGCGCGACCAAGGAATGGAATTGCAGGTCATCAAACTGCCCGAGGCGAAGAAAGGATTCGTGCTGTTGCCGCGGCGCTGGGTGGTTGAGCGCAGCTTTGGCTGGTTGAACCGCTTCCGGCGGCTGGCACGCGATTACGAGCGCTTGCCCGAAACCCTGGCAGGCCTGCACTTCGTCGTCTTTGCCATGCTTATGCTCGTTCATGCCGTGCCGATTATCCAAAGTGCCTAACACCCTCTAGGAAAATTCATGACGACGATTCCACGACGCCGCAAGCCGCGTTATATCGTTCGCGATAGCGCAGGGCGAGCATTGCGCGAGACTGATTCGAAGCTGACCGCCTGGTGGGTCTGGTTCAGAAATCGACGCGATGGCGCAATCGCACATGACCGCCTTAGCTGGATCGAGGACAAAAGAAGCTGGCTGCGTTGCGGCGATCTACCGCCCGAGAAGCGGGCAAACTGAGAGCGGAAAATTAGGAGAAGGGTGCGATGACCAACCTGCCACAAAACGAAGCGCCCAAGTCGTTGACCGATCTGGGCTATGACGAAGCAGCACAAGCCAAACTGGCGCGCATTGTTCGCAGCACCAGCAGGGCCATGATCGCGGGCGCCACAGGGCCGGGTAAGACGACGCTCGACGTGCTCGCACGGGCGCTCCGCGATGCGGGCGAAGCGCGAGAGGACTGACCGGAAAATAACCATGCAAGCAGTTAATCAAGGCGGTCTGATTGTGGATGTGGGCGCGACAAGCAGCGGCAAGTGGACCACGCGTTCCCAGCCGCAAATCGCAGATAGCCTGCGCGCGGCCAAACAGCTTCGCCGAATCGAGCGTCACGGCTCGCGCAAGGCCAAAGTCCTTGCACGCCGCAACCGCGATCTCTCGGTCACAGACGCCTTGGCAGCAGTCGCTAAGGGTCTTGAGGGTTGAATCGGAGAATTATTCGATGACCACGATCCTTACCGATGCCGAACGCGCCGCAATCTCTCGCGTTGCTGCTGGCGACAAAATCTCGCTGGACGACGCGCGCGCAGCGTTCCGTCGTGCGGCACCGAAGTACGGCGTCGAAGCCTGTGTCGAACTCCAGTTCATGTCCGAGGTCTTGGCCCCGGTCCCCGACCTTCTGCTGCGTGCGAAGTATCGCAAAGCTGTGTTGAACCCCGCCTGACACTGGAAAATACAGATGAGCAAGTCACTCCGTACAGCAACCGATCAAGCATGGCGCGACGGCTACTTCTGCGCCGTGTCCGTGCTCTTGCGTGAAGAGGGATCGGCGTCGGAGGTCGTGCGCAGTTTGTTTCGTCCGGGCGGAAGCACCGAAGGTATCAGGCGTCAACTGACATCGACTGCTGCGAAGCAACGAGCTTCGGCGGCGGCTCGCACTTGCAGATGCAAAGATCGTCGCTCAATGCGGCGTGCCGACCATCGGGCGCAGTCATCACCTGACGCGGACCATCGCACTTGATCTTGCCTGTCGTATTGCATGCCGGGCATTGTACGTCATCGCCTTCGTGAGCCACATCGCGGCCCGTGAACTGGATCGTCGTCGGTGCGGCAACTACCGTGCCGTTCGCGGTGGTCTTGTCGTCGTTGAGTATCAGGAACCGCTGCATGGCTTGAACTCGCGATCAATCGATTTTTGTCGGTGCCGCGCATTTGAATGCGTCCGCTGGCAAGTGGAGGCTGTCGAGGACGCTTCTTGCATTCAGGTCCTTGATCGATGTCGTGCCTGCTGCCTTTGTCACGCTGACCGACGCTTCTGGGGCATAGCAAAACGAGCGGTTCAGTGCATCGTAAGCAAGCACGCGCCAAACCGTGGTTTTAGGCTGATTCGCATAGACTGTCGGGTAGAGCACCAGCTGCGACGTTCCGCTGTTATCCCCATCGACGATTAACGGCCGCTTGAAGCCAATGCACTCGTCGTCATGCACGACATCAAGGGATATCGGGGTCATTTTTATAGGCGTTACGTAATCACTGTCAGCCTTATAGATCAGCACATCGCAATGGCCCGACCGCAGCGGATGATTGTCCGCGTTTCCGTTGAGAACGGGCAGCAACCATGCCTTTGTTCCCCCCGATTCGAAGGACACGATACCCACGGATTTAACATCAAACGCCTGATCGCCCCCTCGGTTAGTGTAGACGACGCTAATCGACTGTTCGATCAGGTCAGTGATTTCCAGCTTGTCGTGCTTCACGTTTGGACCGATGGCCCAGCAAGCCGAAGTGAAAGTTACAAGCGCCGTGGCGGTGAACGACGCAATTCGATGTTTCATGGCGAGATTAAATTTGGTTAGGGTCGTTGAGGCGTATAGTCCACCGTGACTGCAGTCGTCACGCTGCCGTGATGTGGGTTGAACGTCGCAGTCCTCGTCTCGCTCGTGTCGTCACTCAGGAAGCGCGCAACATAGTGCGCGTAGCCCTGACGCTCGAAGAAGCCGAAACCTCCGCCGTTGACCAGCACCGAAACGCGGCCAATGGTCTGTTCCGTAACCCCGTGGTCACAGACGCTGTTGATATCGTAGGCACCGTCGTGGTGCTTTGACACCCAGTAGTATCCACCGCTATCAGCGGCATTGTATGGGTCCGATGCGATGACGTCTGGATCGTAGCGAGGGTACCACTGCTTTTCGGTTCCATGATCGGCTGGATTGGCCCAATAGTGCAGCGACGTCCGCGTAATGCGCGAGTCCGAATAGACGCCAGATGCATTGTCAGGCAGCGCGCCGGCAGTGCGGAAATCGCGATAATCGTCGTAATTGCCAGCCCACGTGAGCTGCATGGAACCACGACCAAAGAAAGCCTGATAGTACTGCATTGCAGGGGTTGGCCAATGCCCATGGCTATTCTTGTGCCCGCGGCCAAGCTCCCGCATGGTATCGAGGCGCGCCGTCTCAATGAAGGTTTGCGCAAGATAATGCGTCTGTCGGTTCGGCGTCACGATACCGTACTTGCGAAACGCCTGATTGAATGCACGCACATAGGGCGTCCAGCGCGAAACCGAAGCACCCCAAGCAATATTTACGTGGTCGTGACGCGCTGGCATGCCTGCATACGAAGAGCGCGGAAGTAATTGTGCCATTTCGTTGAGCGAGCGCCAGCCGCAGCGGCGCATGTGCTGGATAAAACCAAACGGATGGAAATGCCATACCTGCGGATCGGTTAGTCCAGTGTTCGTCCAGTCGGCTGGTTGCCCCCAAAATTGCAGTTTTCGGAAAAACGCGAGTTGTTTGTCGTAATCGGCGTCTTTACCGTAAAAAGGGCCGTCGACACCCGGCCCCAGTCCGTCCTTTTGCTTGAGGCGCGCGTAACGCTGCTCATTGTCCGAACCGTCCCACTCTGTGCGGAAGCGGCAGACCAGATGGCGTAGACGTTCACGTATCGACACGTTTTCTGGTGCAGAAATAAATGTTGAAAAGTCCTGTGTTGCCGCGTTGCCGGTGTCACCAGGTTTGACAGCCGACCCCATGAGCGTCCGCAGGCTCGGTACATCGCAGATGCCATCGGCAGAGAAAGCGCCGTCAGATTCTGCGATCTTTTGCCAGCCGAGCCACGAGGGAAAATCCGCGTCGGATAGTTTCTTAATGCCGTCGGCTGCGAGATCGATGTATCCGGTTTTGCCTGCATCCCACGTAATCAGGGTATGCAGTCGCTTGTCTGTTGCTGCAAGTAGCTGCTTATCTGGGCCAATCGCACGGCCAAAGCGCAGCATCTCGTAGCCCGCACTAGGGCAGCTTTGGTAAAGCTTTTTGGCAAGGGGATACAGCGCATATTCAAAATTCTTGTCTACTGTACCCTGAGCGCCTGTCAACAGCGTCGGCGCAAGCGTGCCGCCATTGTCACGCCACACGGTCGTGTATTTGTCGCCGCCGCGATAGCCAACGCGAACAAAGAGGCGCGCACCGGTTGTCCCTGCCTGACCGTTAGGAAACACATGCCCGGCTATTTTGTGATGCGCATCGGCGTATGGCGCCGAAGCGAGAACAGAGGTGCCCGCAGGAACTACGAAATAACTATTGCCCCAAACACCTACATTCCCACTCGCGGCTCCCTGTGCATCCACGACGGTGTTGAGGCTGTCAACAAAGAACGCGTTTAAATCCGAATTCGTTGTGAAAATCTCGAAGTGAATCATGCGTCGACCACCAGCGCTTAGGCCGGGAAACCCGAGAATATCCTTCCGGTAAACCTTCGTCCCACCATCGACCTTGATGCTTTGTGCATCCGAGCCATCACCGGTCGCGCTTCGTAGCGGCAAAGGACGCGCCGCATCCTGCCGTCCCTCGCTTCGCAGTTCGGCATCGTTCATCAAATGCATATACAGGGAATAAAAAACAACTTTATTGCAGCCTTCGCCCTGTTCAGCCTCCGCAGTTTCGGTCTCGTGGCGCAGCAACACGAAACTGTTGTCAACGCCTGTTTCCGGAGGGCTCCCCTGCGGAACGACTTTTCCGGATGCCATGCGAAAGGCCACAAGCGTACCGTCTGCAATCGCGCGCACCGGCTCATGGTTGCCCGGATCGCGCAAATGAATTCCGCCATGCCATACGGATTGAAGACTGGCGGGATAAACCCCCGAGTCGAGCATTTCAAGATTGAGTATGCGTGCTTCCCAAGCCTCGTCGTTTTCCGATACCTGCTGAGGCGGGAGAAATGGATAACTAATCAGCATATTAGTGTATGTACGTGATAACGCTGGGCTTATTCGGAGAACGGCCAGTGGGAGCTAGAGAGCGATCGTGGAAAATCGGGGTACGCATACGGCATCTGCGTCGGCCCGGCAAACGAATGCTGAGCCCCCTTGATATCGATCTTGCCGGGCGCATGAATCTCGATGTTGCCGTCCTTGATCCGGATATATGCGCCGCCCGAGGTCAGCAGGATTTCCTGTTTCGCGGCAGCTTCGATATTCTCCGTGGCCGACAGGACCTTTACCGTTTTCTGCGCCGTCAGTTCGATATTATCGTTCTGCGCCTGAACTTCGACCTTCCCCTTCGCCGCAAACAGCTTCATCCCCGCGTTCTGTGCAAACAGGCTGAGCTTTTCCGCGACGCTCGCCACCAGCGACTTACCGCTGGCGATGAACGTAGTCCGGCCGCTTACGAGATTGGTTTGTTGGTCGCTCGCGATGTGTAACGACTGCTGCGTCGACAATGCGATGCCGGAAGGGCTTGCAAACAGCATCACGGGTTCCTTGAACGCGTTCGCGCTGCCAGTGCCGCCGCCTGCAGTGTTGCCGCCCGACTGCGAACCCTGTACGCTGCTCTGCGTCGCATCCGTGAAGCTCTTCAGCGCATCGTGCCCAACACTGAGACTTTCCGCCTGATGTTGTTCGCTCGCCTGCGACAGCCCTTCGATCGTGCTTTCGGAATTGATGAGTTGCTGCTGCGCCTCGCGCACGTCCATCTGCTGGCTGTTCGCCTGCTTCGGATGCGTCGTGACGTACATTCCTTTCGCGGCACTCACTGCACCGAATGAATCCGCCGTCAGCGTAAAACCTGAGCCCAGATACGAACCACGCGCGTTTCCGCTCTGGTCGATCAGGTATCCGAGGTGCAGTTGGCTATTCGCCGTGCTACTGAACAATTTCGCGCGATTCTGTCCGGTTGCATCGTCAAGGACCATTTCGTTATAGCCGGAGCCCGAATACTCCTTCGACCTGTAGCCCGACAGGATGCCGTTGCTGTGCCACTGCGGCTGGACGCTCCCGTTGTAGACGCGATGGAGAACGATGGGTCTGTCGCAGTCTCCGCCAACATAACCGATGAGGACTTCTTCGCCGACCCGGGGAACGTGGACGCTCCCGTAGCCGCCGCCCGTATCCGACTGCGCGACTCTCACCCAGCACGAGGCACCCGCATCCCCCGGATTCTGCCGGTCCCAGATGAACATCACCTTCACCCGGTTCAGCTCGTCCGTATAGACCTCTTCGCCCTGCGGACCCACCACAATGGCCGTCTCAAGATGCATCTCCGGCTTCCTGTGCTCGAACGGGCTGCGGTAGGGAACCGTCACGCGCTGCGCCTCGACTTCGACCAGATAAAAGCCCGCCGAACCGTCTTCGTGGGTGACCGTTTCTCCTGTGTGCCCGGCCTTTGCCTGCGCCAGTTCGCTCTGCAGGCTGTGCGGGAAACTCGCTTCCTGATTCGACAGCGGCAGGTTGTTCTCAATGTACCGGCTCACCTTGATCGCCGCGAATTCCCGCTGGCTGGCCGCATCGCGGTCATGTTCCGGATGACCGCTCAGTTCGAAGCGGCGTCCAGCATCGATACCCCGGACGCTGCCCACTGCGTAGAACCGCCTGGCCCGCGACTCCCACTCTTCCAGATGAACTTTCGAAAGCTGCTCGCCGCGGTCCTGGGTCAGATACGTGTAGGCGCCGGTGTATTCGTAGACTTCCGCCTGTTCCGGCAGATCCCCCTGTCCGGGCATCGTCGGCAGCGAAGTGCCCTTGGGACGGACAGAAGACGACGGCGCCTTGTAGTCGAACGTGCGCGTCGTGTACAGCGTGCTCTGCAGGGTGCGCGTACCCGACCATTGAGTGAACGCATCCGTTTCGCTGCCCGTACCGGACCGGTAGAAGCTGACGCGCTCGGGCGACATCCTGTCGAGCGAGTAGATGTCGTCGGTCACGACCAGCGTATGCGACTTGCCGTCACCCGCCTGTCGCCAGAAGCCGAACAGGCCCTCTTCCTCCATCAGCCGCTGCACAAAATTCCAGTCGGTCTCGCTCTGGCGACAGTACGACCGTTGAGGCAACGGCTTGCGCAAGACAAACTGAAACCGTCCCTGAGCCTGCGGATGCGCGTTGAACACATCCGTGATGATGGCGTCCGCGCTCTTGTCCTGCCAGTACCGCATATCGCGGCGGAACTTCAGGAAATGCATCCATGATGCATAAACCAGTTGATAACTGGACAGACTCCCATCGCTGCCCAGCCTTCTCGCCGTGTGAATATAGCCATTGATTGGCAGGCAGGATTTGTCCGCCTGCTGAATCCAGAGCGTCATCGGTTGGGCAATGAGCGTCTTGAGTTGGACATCGCCCGCGCTAGACACCATATCAAGGGTGACACTGAAATCACGGCCCAGCTCGGAACAAGTTACCGCCCGGCGCGGCACAAGCGCATTATTCGGTAACGATGGAATATCTGTCTTGATCAGGCGGTCCTGCTGGATCAATCCGTTGCGGATTATCTGGGCCAGTTCGGTCGAGTTCATGCGTATTCCATATTCTTGTGCGTTGCAGGCCGACAGCTCTCGTTCTCAACGGAATGGCCCCGACTGTATAGCCGGCCGATTCTAGATTTCAGGAACATACCCCGTCAACCAGAAGATACTCACGAATTGTTAAATCCGCTTTAATTTAATTTGCAACCTGAAATAATGGATGGAGGCTTCATGGGTGCTGGAAACAGAGCGTTGCAAGGCAAAAGTGGTCGCAACCAGTTTGACGTGTCGGATGAAGAGATTAACGCAGCACGGATTCGGCACGCGGACGTCGGTGTGGAAGTGAAGGTGGACGGGTCTTGACTTGACGAGTTCGTCGTGTGTGAGTGGTTTGGAGAGTTACCTTCTGACATCGTCGCTCACCATATTCCCGCCCAGCAGTGGCCGGAAGTGAGGGCGAAACTGGACGCCAGAAGCCAAACGTATAAATGGTGCGCTCTTGTTGCGGGCGCCCCGCTGAATGCTGAAAACGGCGCGGACTGGTAACGCCAAGGAAAACCCTCATGGATCAACGAATGCTCGAGGCAGTTCTCAACGCTGTGCTTGTGGCCACACGCCGAGGTTCGGCATGAACACCGCTGCCCGCCTAGTCTGGACGCACCCTGTTAACAAAAAATAAAGTTGTATAGTGATGGGCTTGATTTTTAAAAGTTTCCTTACCGTTTGACAACGACGACGAGGCAAGTTGTATAGTGGCGTCATTGATTTATAGGGATAATCGTGGGAAATGGCCTGGAAATTGGCAGTTTCCCAGAGGATGGTTACGGCCATTACATCACTACCACGCGGTCGCGTGGCAGTGATGCGTCGCTTCCTTGCGCAGGCGGCCACGGCGATCACAACCGACGATCCTCCGCTCCCCAGATTGGTTCGGTCAGCCCCTTGCTCGAGGGGTGGTGGAAGATTTATTACATGCTACGGGCCGCTAGGGTTGCGGTTTTGAACGGGGGATTTTCGCTTTGTCGCATCACGGCGCTCAAGATTTCCGACACGGATTACGGCAAGTGCTTCGGGTCAGCGAACTTAGGTAGCCGCTGGTGCACAGAACATACCGCCGTAAGCTAAAGATACCGGACGAGATCCATCTCCCATGTCTCGCGCGCTCTCCCGATTTTTGCTCGCCTTCGTCTACAAGTGCTCAAGCACTCTCTCGTGGCTTCACGAAAAGAGATTGTGGGAATGCAATCAGCAAAACGATAGCGGCCGCGACCATGATGACGCCGACCGCGCTCATCGCCATGACGAGACTTCCGGTCAGACTCTTTACGGCACCAATGATCGCCGTACTCGAGAACGCGCCGAGACAGCCGATGCTGCTGATGAGCGCGATGCCCCCGGGCGCTGCGGTACGCGACAAATATGCCGTGGGGATGGCCCAGAACACGGGAATTGCGCCGTAGAGACCGGTGGCCGCGACAGCAAGCATGGCTAGCGTCAATGGCAAGCTTTGACTGACCTGACCCAGCAGCATGAAGCCAGCGGCCGACCCAATCAAGGAAAGCGCCGTATGCCAGCGCCGCTCCTGCGTGCGATCGGAATGACGGCCGATGGCCCACAGTCCGATAGTCGCAGCCAAATATGGCAGGGCGGACAGCCATCCGATCACACGCACGTCGGCGACTTCGAGCGTCTTGATGATCGTCGGCACCCAAAAGCTGATGGCAACGGTTGCACAGGTGATGGCGAAGTAGCCAAGGATGGCGGCATACATGCGCGGGTCGCCGAGCACTTCGCGCATCCATGCTCGCCCGTGCGTCGCCGGCTGCCGCTGCTCAAGTTCCAGTTGCGATGTCACGATCGCCTTTTCGTGCGGCGACAACCATTGCACCGATTTGACGTTCTCGCCCAGCACGAACCAGGCAGCTACGCCGAGCACCACCGCAGGCAGGCCCTCGAGCACGAACAACAGCTGCCATCCCCTGAGCCCGAACAGACCTGCGAGGTCGTGCATGATCCAGCCCGCAATCGGTCCTCCGAGGAGGCCTGAAACTGGGATGCCCATCAGGAAGATCGACATCATGCGTGCGCGATAGGCCGATGGAAACCAGTAAGTCAAGTACAGGATGACACCCGGGAAAAAGCCGGCCTCTGCGGCGCCCAGCGCAAATCGTGCGATGTAGAGTTGAGTTGGCGTGCTTACCAGGAACATGAGGGACGTGATTGCCCCCCACAGCATCATGATGCGCATCAGCGTCGCACGTGCGCCGACACGCTGCATGTAAAGATTGCTCGGTACTTCGAAGATCACGTAGCTCAAATAGAAAATACCGGCGCCGAGGCCATACACCGCGTCACTGAAACCGAGGTCCTGCATGAACTGTAATTTCGCAAAGCTGAGGTTGACCCTGTCGAGGAAACTGACGACATAGCAAAGCAGCAGAAACGGCATGATCCGCCATCCTATTCTGCGGTAAGTCCGAGTGGTTTCCTCTGGCGTATAGGCAAGCGGCTCATTCGCGCGACGCGCGAGTATCGTTTCCATTGTTGTCTCCGAAAATTGTTAGTGTCGTGATGAAGTCGAAAAACGGGTGTTGCCAGAAACATCTGTGTTAGCGGGTGGTGGCGTCGGCATGCAGCCATTCAGCGATCACCGTGTCGATGTCATCGGTCGCCGCGGCTTGCGGTGGGGTCGGCATGGGTGCACGGGTTCGGCTGAAGCGTGGCGCTGGAGCAGGCTGCACGACTCCGTCCACTTCGACGAAGACCCCGCGGCCCTTCATGTGCGGGTGATGCGGGGCCTCCTCGAACGAAAGAACGGGCGCGAAGCACACGTCAGTCCCTTCGAGCAATTCGCACCAGGCCTCGCGGCTGCGCGTACGGAACGCCTGCGCAAACACTTCGCGAGAGCGGCCCCAGGTTTGCTGGTCATGTTGCGAGCCGATTTGCGCGGGGTTGATACCCATGCGCTCCAGCAACTCGGCGTGAAATCGTGCCTCGATCGGCCCGATCGAGATCCACTTGCCGTCTGCGCATTCGTAGACGTTATAGAAATAGGCACCCGAATCCAGCACGTTGTGGCCGCGTTCGGGATGCCATTTACCGGCGGCAACCATGCCATAGAAGAACGTGGCCATCGATGTCGCGCCGTCGACAATTGCTGCATCGACAACCTGGCCTTTGCCCGACTTGCTAGCTTCCAGCAACGCCGCAAGCATGCCCATTGCCAGATAAAGGGCGCCGCCACCGAAGTCGCCGAGTAGCGCGAGCGGCACGGTAGGAGCTTGCCCGGCGAGCCCGATAGCGTTGAGTGCGCCGGTCAGGGAGATGTAGTTGATGTCGTGTCCGGCCGCGTGCGCGAGCGGGCCTGTTTGTCCCCATCCGGTAATCCGTCCATAGACGAGCCGCGGGTTGCGATCGAAGCAGATTTCGGGACCGAGGCCGAGCCGCTCTGCCACGCCAGGACGAAATCCTTCGATCAAGGCGTCGGCATGATCGATCAACTCAAGCACCTGCTGAACCGAAGCCGGATCTTTCAGGTCGAGCGCGATGGCTCTCCGGTTGCGCAATAGCAGGTTGTATCTCAAAGGGCGCTTGATTCCCAGGTCTGTCGGCTGCACGCGGTCGATGCGCAGGACCTCGGCCCCCATATCGGCAAGCAGCATCGCCGCCATCGGCCCAGGTCCGATCCCGCCTAGTTCGACGATCTTCAGGCCGGCAAGTGGTCCCATTCTTTGTCTCCTCATATGAAAACGGGATTCCCGGTGACCCGCCAAGGCTCGCGCAGGTAGTGCGATTTGTCCCGGCTAAATTACGACATACGGTGGACTATAACGACATGTCGAAATTATTGCCATAAATTTCGAGAAGCCGTACACTATTACGGTGTGTCGTACAAAAAGTGCGTGAACCGCCAATCGCATGGTTCACATCGATTAACGAAGGAGGATTCATGGATCTGGGACTGAAGGGGCGCGTCGCCATCGTGACGGGATCGGGGCGAGGAATCGGAAAGGCGACGCTGCACGCGCTTGGCCGGGAAGGCGCAAGGGTCGTCGTGACCGACATCAACAGTGAGTTTGTGAGGGCAACGCAGGCGGAACTGACCGATTCGGGCATCGAGGCCATCGGCGTGGCTGCGGACGTATGTAATGAAGGCGATGTCGCCCGTCTCGTTGAGCAAGCCGTCGGGGCGTTCGGCAATGTCGACATTCTCGTCAATAACGCCGGCTTTACGCGCGACAAATATCTGACGAAGATGCCCACAGAAGACTGGGACGCGGTCGTCAACACAGTACTGAAGGGTTCGTACCTGTGTACGAAAGCTGTGTTGCCCTCGATGATGGGGCAGCAGTGGGGACGCGTGATCAATATTTCGTCGCGCGCGCACTTTGGTAATCCCGGGCAAGCGAACTATTCGGCAGCGAAGGCCGGTTTGCTGGGGTTCACAAGCGCGCTGGCGCTAGAGCAAGGCAAATACAACATCACCGTGAATGCCATCGCACCGGGGTTCGTGGAAACGGAACTCGTGAAGTCACTGCCGACCTACGAGCGACTGCGCGATGCGGCGCTTGCACGCAATCCGCTGCCACGGCTCGGCACCCCGGAGGACATCGCGGACGCCATCACGTGGCTGGCATCCGAAAGGGCTGGATACATTACCGGCGAGACACTGCACGTAACCGGTGGCCGTTACTCTTCGTAAGGAGTCGATCCATGCAAACTGCCATCGCTTCTCAGTCGCTACTTCAGCCGCCGCGATTTGCCGTCCACAACTGGGACACGCTGCACGAAGGCCTCACATTCGACTCGCGCGGACGAACCATCACCGAGGCCGATGTCGTTGCGTTTAGTGGCTTGTCCGGCGATTTCAATCGTATCCATACCGACAGGGAATATGCCAGGTCGACACCGTATGGCGAACGCATCGCGCACGGCTTGCTTGTATTGTCGATTCTCTCGGGCCTCACGACGCAGGCCGATGGTTATCGTGCAATTGAACCGTCGATCGTCGCGATGCGTGATATCGCGTGCCGGTTTCCGCGCCCAACGCTGATCGGGGACACAATCTTCGTGCGTGTGTCGGTGCTTGAGAAAAAGGATACCGGCAAGCCTGACCGGGGCGATGTAACGTTCCGTCGGGAAGCTATCAACCAGCGCGGTGAAGTGGTCGCGCAGGCCGACTTTCGGATGGTCCTGCGCAAGCAAGGAGCAATCGCATGAGCGTGTTTCCCAGTCTCGAGCGGCTTGTCAAGCCGCGTAATGTGGTGATCGTAGGTGCGTCGGCGCGTGAGGGAAGTCAAGGGCATCGGCTCGTCATGAATGTCCTCGAACATTCGCGTTTTTCGGGCGACGTGCATCTCGTGAATCCGTCGGGCTCGTCGATCGCCGGGCGCCCGTGCTGGCCGTCAGTCGACGCGGTCCCCGCCGGTGACATCGATGTCGTGCTCGTGCTCGTCAGCGCGTCGCGGGTGATGGAGTCGCTGCGTCAGTGCGCAGCACGCGGTATCCCGTTCGCGATCGTGATGAGCTCGGGATTTGCGGAGGCGGGCGCGGCTGGCAAGGCGCTCGAAGCCGAAATCGCAGAGCTCTGCCATGACACGGGACTTCGCGTGTACGGTCCCAACTGCCCTGGATTCGTCAACGTGCGGGACCGGATTGGGCTCACGTTTTCCCCCGCATTCAAGGATGACCTCAATGGTGGGGCCATCGGGCTCGCGACCCAGGGAGGCGGCTTAGGTCGCAACGTATTGCAAGGGCTGAGCTACGGCGAAGGGGTCGGGCTTTGGTTCTCGGCAGGCAATGAGGTCGACCTGGGTGTACCCGACTTCATCGCGCATATGGCAACGGATTCTCGTATTGGTGTGATTGCTGTCTTGATGGAGGGCGTCAAGGACGGTCGCAAGCTGATCGATGCGCTCAAGCTCGCACGCGAGAACGAGAAGCCGGTGGTGATCCTTAAGGTCGGGCGCTCCGAGTTGGGCGTGCGTGCGGCGCAGTCGCACACAGCCTCCATCGCCGGAACGGCAGCGGTCAATAGCGCCGTGTTTCGCCAATATGGCGCGATCGAGGTCGACGATCTGAGCGAGTTGGCCGCAGTGTCGAAGCTGTGCTTGCGTGCCCGTGCCTCGCGTGCCGACGGCGTGTGTGTCTTGAGCTTCTCGGGAGGCGCCTGCGCGCTCGCAGCCGATGCTGTGGGTGCTGCGAAACTGCCCCTCGCGCCGCTGCACGAGCAAACGACCGTCGCACTGAGCAAGGTATTGCCGTCGTTTGCAAGTATCGAGAATCCCGTGGACACGACCGCGGACATCATGCGCGACCCCGCCATGACGAGCGCGTGCCTGCGCATCCTGTGCGAAGAGCCCACGGTCGGCGCCGTCCTGTTTCCGATTCCGATGGACTATGGGGATATCACGGGTGCGATGGCGTCCGCCATCGTCGAGGCCAGCGCCGCCTCTAAAGCCGTGGTGGTGCCGGTATGGATGAGTCGCCGGATGGGCGAGGGATTCCGGACGCTCGAGAGCAGTGGCCTGCAGCCTTTCCTTTCCCTCACCGAGGCGGTGCGAGCGCTCAGGAAAGTGCACGACTGGCGTGCTGGTCACGCATCCGCGGCTGCCGAAGAGCGCGACGATACGCCAGCACAAGCCAGTACGTCGGTGCGTACCGACAGCGTGCCCAGCCAGGCGCACGCGGCTGCGTCCGGATTGACCGAACTGGATGCCAAGCGCGTGTTGGGCCGGCACGGCATTGTTGTTCCGGCGGGTGAGCTGGCGACGAGTTCGGCAGCTGCGGCCGAAGCGGCGACACGCGTCGGATTCCCATGTGTGATGAAGGTCGTGAGTCCCGACATCGCGCACAAGACCGAAGCCGGCGGTGTGCGCCTGAACTTGCGTACCGCCGAGGACGTGTGCGCGGCCTGCGACGAGATCGTGGCGAACGCCGGGCGTTACAGGCCAGGCGCGCGCGTCGAGGGCGTGCTCGTTGAGCGCATGCTCCCGCCCGGTGGCCGCGAGATGCTCGTTGGTGTGCACCGCGACGAAGTATTCGGTCCTGTTCTGACCGTCGGGCTGGGCGGCATATTCGTCGAAGTTCTCAAGGATGTTTCCCATCGCGTGATTCCCGTCAGCCATACCGACGCGCGCCGGATGATCAGTGAGCTACGTAATTCCGACCTGCTCGGCGCCGTACGCGGTCAGCCTGCTGCCGATGTCGAAGCGCTTGCCGCGTTACTCGTCAAGGTTTCCGAATTTGTCGAGCGTGCAGCTGGCGCGATCGATCAACTCGATATCAACCCGGTCTGGGTTGGCCCGCGCGGCGAGGGGGCCATTGCGCTCGACGCGCTCCTGGTGCCAACCGCAGGTGTTGACGCAAACGCGCTCTGATCCAGCTCTATTATTTCGAATCAAGGAAGACAACGTGACGATTCAAACCAACATTGGCTACGCGACCGTGCAGGATATTTTCGTGCGTGGCAAAAACCTCTCCGAAGAGATCATTCCCAACGCCGATTTTGTCGACATGGTCTGCCTGTGCATGCTCGGACAAACGCCCGACGCCAACTTCAAGCGCATGATCAACGTGCTCCTGGTCACGTCGACGGACCACGGCTTCACGCCGAGTTCGATGGCGAGCCGCCTTACGATACTCGGCGCGCCCGAATCGCTTCAAGGCGCAGTGGCGGCGGGCTTGCTGGGCGCAGGCGATCGCTACCTTGGCGTGACCCAGAACGTTGCGTCGATGCTGCAAACCGAGAGTGAAGGACTGCCTGCCGATGCGCCGCAGTCTGCATTCGAAGCGCGCGCCAGAGATCTTCTTGTGCGCTACAAGGCTGAAAAGCGCCGCATCTATGGTGTGGGGCATCCGATTCATATTGACGGCGATCCGCGCGTTCCTGCGCTGCGCAAGATTTCTCAGGAATGCGGTTATTACCGAAGCGGCTGGCGACTGCTCGATGCGATTGAAACAATCAACCGGGTCGAGTTCGAACGCAAGTTGCCCATCAATGGCGCAGGCGCAATGGGGGCAATCGCCGCGGATCTCGGGCTCGATCCCCGGGCCGCGCGCGGTCTTGCACTCGTGGGGCGCGCCGCGGGCCTTGTGGCACACATCCTCGAAGAAGTTGTATCGCCGACGGCGGCGCAGATGTGGGACCTCGTACTCGACGCAGAAGCTGCGTCCAAAGCCTGACGAATATGGCGCGCTCAAGCGCGCCGTTCATCGAATAACGGAGACAACGTGGACTTTTCACTCGACGGTTTTCAGCTCGAATTGCGCGATGCGCTGCGACGCTATCTCACGGCGGAGGTCGCTCCTCTGGTCGATCGCTATGAAGCGCAGAGCACACCCGTGCCGCGCGAGGTCATCCGCGCAATGCGCGACTATGGGCTCCTGGGCGGTTTGCTGCCCGAAGCGCAAGGCGGCTTCGGTCTGTCGACGGTGACCTATGGCACGCTCATAGCGGAAGTTGCCCGGGTGTGGCCATCGCTGCGCAGCGTGACGAGCACGAGCAACCTTGCGGCGTCTGTGCTTGCGGACGGCGGCAGCGAGGCACTGAAGGACAATTTTCTGCCCCGGATTCTGCAAGGCGATGCGATCGCTTCGTTCGCGCTCAGCGAACCAGATATCGGCTCCGACGCGGCAAATGTGCAGACGAGGGCGGACGCCACTTCAGACGGATGGCGCGTCAACGGCCGCAAGCTGTATATCAGCAACGGACCCTTTTGCGACGTTGGCGTGGTGTTCGTGCGCACGCAGGACGCACAAGGGCGCAGCGGCGTGTCGTGCCTTCTTTTCGAGAGCAACGCACCAGGATTCTCAGCGACTTCATTGCCGAAGATGGGGATGCACAGTTGCCCACTTGGTGAGCTGCTTTTCGAGGACGTCGTCTTGCCCTCAGGAAACCTTGTTGGCGAGTTCGGCAACGGCTTCGCGCTGGCGAAGAAGTACCTGAATATCGGACGCTGTGTGGTAGCATTTTCAGCCCTCGGGATCGCCGAAGTCGCTTGCGAAGCGGCGATCAAGTATGCGCAGGAGCGCGTGCAATTCGGCAGGCCGATCGGGTCCTTCCAGCTGGTTCAGCAGATGATCGCGGACATGATGAGCCTGGTCGAGACGTCTCGTCTCTTGTGCTATCGCGCCGCCGATGCGCTCGATCGCCAGTCGTCAGACAGCCAGATGCTTTGCTCGATGGCCAAGCGCCATGCGACCGACGCTGTGCTGCGGGTCGCCGAAATGTCGCTGCAGGTTCACGGTGGCGCCGGCTATACCGCACTGTTTCCGGTCGAGCGCTACTATCGTGATGCCCGACATCTGAGCATCGCCGAAGGTACGAACCAGATTCAGACGATGTTGATCGCGCAGAGTTCTCTCGGACTTTCCGCCCTGCGCTGACGGTCGTCTGTATTCGTTAACCAAACAACACGTCAACGAGCATGCCGCAACTCGTCCCCGCAGCCAATCGCGTGCTACAGGCACTCGAAGTCTTTGCCCAGGAAGGGCGTCCGCTCAGCAATTCGGAGCTCGCGAGGCGGCTCGAACTTGCCGACAGCAGTTGCTCCGATTTGCTTTACACGATGCGCGAGGCAGGCTATGTGATGCGCACGCCAAAGGGCCGGGCATTCTATCCGACCTCAAAATTGGCCGATCTGGCGCAACGCATCATGTCATTCGATCCCATGAATCTGGTGGCTTCGGAGGCTCTTCAGATGTTGACGAGCCGCTCCGGCGAGACTTCGATGTGCGGTGTGCTCGACGGCTCGCGCGTCAAGATATTCGCGTGCCAGGAGAGTCCTGAAGCCTTGCGCTACGTCCTGCGTCCCGGTACGGTGGTCGATCTGCACAATACCGCACTGGGCAAGGCGCTCCTTGGGTCGATGTCAGCCAGCACGCGTGGTACGCTCATCGATTCTTTGGACCTCGATGCCACGACCGCAACGACGCTGACCGATCGTGATGCCCTTCGGAGTGAAATCGAAACCGGCATGACGAAGCATTATTTCGTTGCCAACGAGGAGGGTGGTAAGGGAATCTTCGCGTTGGCGATTGCAGGCAAAATCAACGATCAATTGATCGGGTTTTCGCTCGTCGGGCCGGTTCACCGCTTCAAGGAGAATTTCGACAAGCATGTAGAAGTTCTCCTCGAGGCACGCGCGGATTTTTTCGGCCGTTGAGCTTCGTATTTGCCCAGACATGCAATGGCTCCAGGGACAAGTGCCGTGCAGGAGCAAATGTCCAGGCATCGGAAGGTCGAGCTAAAACTCCGATGTTCTTTGGGAGCGGTCGCCTTCCGCAGCCTCGGGCGCGGCGCCCGGCATAGTCCATCGTACTCATCGGCGAGCGGCCATGAGCCAGCGCTGATGGCGGCAACGTCATGGGTGATCTGGCGGCGGTGCAACTCGAGTTGTAGCAGTCACTACAGGACCGATGCAGTACGAGCGCAACTGGCCGGAATATCGCCCACTGAGTGTCATGCCTCAGTGATCTTTCGCCCTCCTTCCTCGACGGTGGAGGGCTGGGCCGCTCACCTTTCCTTGCCGGTGAGCGGTTCTTTTCCGGCCGGGCCCATGGCCGCGATCCGCATTGCATCCTGGCGGAGTGATCCGCCGGTCGAGCCATGCGGCTTCCGGGGCGAGCCACGTCAATCCGTGACGCCATGCGATTTGTCGCGGTCGTGGAATGGCATCGCTGGGGACCGGATCGGCAACCGTGCCATGTGATGGGTGTTTCCCGTGGCAACAGATACGTTTCCAGCCTGCTCGATGCTGAACTCAACTTCGTCGTGCCGTCCAGGGTGCCCGGCCATCCCGCTGAGGGCTCGTCATCCAGCGCATAATCACGCCGCGCCGTCCGTACCCGTGCTAGGCAGGGCAATCAGGTCTGCTTGCGCTTGCCCGGGCATAGAGGCCAGTGCTGGGCCGTCGATCGATTTTCGCAAGACGTCATGATCCGGTGTCAAGGAACGTGCGCCTATCGGCTGCGCCCCTCGCTTTACGTAGGCGCGCCCGGACTTCATGAACGTCTTGTCCGGGCACGGTCCTTCCCATTTCAGGCCGATGTCGTATTCGCGTAATATCGCGACGATCTGGCCTTCGCGAAGCCGACCGAGGAGTTTCAGCGCGCGCTTGCGGAACCAGGCGTCGAGCTCAATGAACTTGTAGTACCAGACACCGGCCTCTTGCAGGAGGCGCGACGTGGACACGTTGGTGGCAGCAGCCTGCGCGAGCGCCCACACGTATCGGCGCGCATAGAAGTGCCACTGGCTTTCGACAAATTCCTCGAGCACCCGGGTACAGCGCGGATACGCAGTGTTGGCATAGGCTACATGCACAAGCTTCGCGGCTCGTCCTATGGTGCTCTTCGATATCTTCGCTGGCCGCCCGGCACTCGCGTAGAGCTTGAGCGCCGCCTGCCGTAGACGGTCGGCGTATTCCTCGTCGCGTGGATGTGGCGAGACGACCCGTGTTTCGGCGTGCTTCAGATGCCGGGGCTTCTGTGCGAGCGCCTTCATTTCCTCGAACGCGCTCGCATCCCACTTCAGCAAGCGCGCGAGCCTGCCACGATAGCGGGCCCAGAGGTCTTCCAGCGTGTAGCGCGGATTCTCGTGCATGATACGGCGCAGATCATCCATGGTGCGCGCAACCTTGTCGGTCACTTTTCGGGCGGCATTGCCCGGATTGCGGGCAACTGAAGTTGTTGTCTTCAACGCCCCGCCATCGACTGCGGCTGCGTCGAGCGCCTGAACAAGCCGGCTCGCATCAGAAAAGAGAAAATGGGCAGTCAGCAACTGGCGCCCGAGTGGCACATCGCACGCGCCGCTCTTGCTGCTCATGCGGAACCACTGCCCGCGCTTGCCGGCCGCGTATGCCGCATCCGCATCCGCATCCGCATCCGCATCCGCATCCGCATCCGCATCCGCATCCGCATCCGCATCCGCATTCCGCAGGAACGCCTCGCCGTAATAGTCTTCGAGCGCTGCGGTTGCCGCGTGCCGGTCGATGCCCCGTTGTCCCCGACCGAGTCCAAGCTCGCGAAGCTTCCGTGTGCATGCGCCGACGAACATGGAGAGGGAATAGGCGCTCGGTGTCGCAAGCAGCAGGTCTCTCACGAACACGGCATAGCAGTGCACCGCGTCCGGGTTGGCCGGCTCGGCAGAGACGGTCGGCACGTCGCTGCCGAAACGATAGCCGCACACACAGGGCTTCCACGGTACCTCCAGCAGTTCGCGTGGCCGTTCGAAGGGACAACCGCAGTGCGGACATCGCTCCAGTAACAAGGCTCGATGGAGCCAGCAATAGGAGACGCCGGGCACCTGATGGGCGCGGTGTACGTATGGAGAGCCCAGCGTTTCGAAGTCGTCCCGTACGCACTGCTCGCACAGCTTCGTTTTGCCCGCAAGGCCCAGCGTGCGCCTCCGAATGGACACAGGCTCCGCTCCGATGCCCAGCCAATCTTCCGGCACTCGCCAGGTGCCGAACAGCGTCACGAAAGGATAGAAGGTATTTTCGCGGAGCAACTGATCGAGATTGGCACGACCATCGCCCGGCAGGCGCGAGACCAGCGCCGGCAGATCCGGCGGCACGATGTCGGTCAGCGCCGTACGCGGCTTGCCGAAGAGCAGCAGGAAGCTCTCCCGTGTGGTGCGATTGCGGGTGATGATGTGGTAGCGGCTTGCGCGCGAGGCCAGCGTCTCGTCGGGCAGTGAAGCGGGAAAGAGAAGCAGGGCTGAAACGGGATTCATGAGGCGCAAGATCCTGCGATGGGGTATGCGGTGGCGCTGTCAATGGACGCCGGTATATTGACGTGGGGTGGCGGCGGTTTGGAACCGGTTCGCGAAGCGCACAAGGTAGCTATTCCGGCCCGGCGTCCTTGCTCATCGCGAACACGTTGACGGGCGTGAGCCCCTGCTCGCGCAGTTGTTCGTGCAGATTGCGCGTCAGTTCGAGATTGGTAAGCATTCGATCGGCACCGTTACGATTGATGTTGACGCACGACCGGCTTGGCTGCTAGCGGATGGGATCGATGTGTGCGGTGGCGGGCAGCAAGGGGGCGACGTTCCAGGGTAGTAGTTCGTCAATCCGGTTCGCTGGGTGATCGGCGATGCGTTCGATGACGTAAGGCAGGTAGGCTTCGGGGTCAATGCCATTCAGGCGGGCAGAACCAATCAGGCTGTACATGGCGGCTGCGCGCTCCCCGCCTGAGTCTGCGCCGGCAAATAAAAAATTCCGCCTCCCGATCGCCACGCCCCTCAATGCACGCTCGGCGATCAGATTGTCGATTTCGGCCTGACCATCGCTGCAGTAATAGACCAGCGCGGGCCAGCGATTCAACGAGTACTGGATCGCTTTGGTGGTGTCGGACTTCGCGGAGAGTGTGAGAAGCGTCGCCTCGAACCACCGCTTCATGTCATCAAGCAGCGGAACGGCTTGCGCCCGGCGGATGCGCCGTCGTTCTTCAGGTGGCTTCCCACGAATGTGCTCTTCGATGCGATAGAGTGCGCCGATGCGCTTCAATGCTTCGCTGGTAATCGGCGATGGCCGCACAGCGTGCAAATCGTGCAGCTTTCGTCGTGCATGTGCCATACACGCTGCCTCTCGAATCGCACCACCGACGTACAATTCCGCGTAACCGGCGAATGCGTCTGCCTGCAGTACGCCCTTGAAGTTGGCAAGATGTCGCTGGGGATGTTCGCCGCGACGATCCGGTGTATAGGCAAACCAGACCGCTGGAGCTTCCAGGGAACCACTGGGCCGATCGTCGCGCACATACACCCAGAGCCGGCCTGTCTTCGTCCTGCCATTGCCTGGCGCGAGCACCGGCAGCGGCGTGTCGTCACCGTGAACCTTGGCGCCGCCAAGTGCGTGGCGGCGCACCGCGTCGGCCAATGGATTGAGCAGCCACGTCACACTACCCAACCAGTGGCCCATGGTGCCCGGTTCGATCTCGACGCCGTCGCGCGCGTACATGACGGACTGCCGGTAGAACGGGATGTGGTACGCGAACTTTGATGTGGCGATATGTGCGAGCAGTGCCGGCCCCGGAAGACCACGATCGATTGGGCGGCTCGCCGCTGCGGCCTGTACGATGCAGTCGCAGCACGAACAGGCGAACTTGGGGCGCCGATGATGGATGACGCGGAAGTGTGCTCGCACGTATTCGAGCTGATCGGACACATCTTCGCCCAGCGGCTTGAGCGCGCCACCACATCCTGGGCAGTGCTCATCAATGGGCAGATGTACGCGCTCCTCTCGCTCAAGGTGATCGGGCAGTGATTTACGACCGGTGCTCTCGCGACGTGGCTGCGTCTTCTTCGTGTCAGCCTGGGCGGCCGCACCTTCGTCGGTCTGAAGGTCCTCAAGTCGTAGCTCAAGCTGCTCGATCTGACGCTCCAGCTTCTCGGACTTACGACCGAATTGCATACGGCGCAGCTTTGCGATCGTCAGCTTCAGATGTTCGATCTCGATCGTGCGAGAGCTGAGCTGATCCTGCAATTCAGCGACCCGCTGCGCGTTTGCATGGGCCGACGCCGCATGCGCGCGTACCAGCGCCTTCAGCGCGTCAATGTCGTCGGGCAGGTCGGTATCGGCCAGATCCATTGCGACAGTTTACGACCATCTGGTGCACACGGATCATCGGGTAACAGACGTTTACAAAGCGCTACGCGGGCGTGCTGCATCGACCGGTTCTCGCCAGTCAAAGCCTTCGAGCAGTAACGCTAGCTGCGCCGTCGTGAGAGCCACAACTCCGGCGTCGGCGCGGGGCCAGGCGAAACGCCCCTTCTCAAGACGCTTCGCAAGTAAACATAGGCCGCCATCGCTCCAGTACAACGCCTTCAGAAGGTCACCGCGGCGGCCTCTGAAGATAAAAACATGGCCTCCATACGGGTCTCTCTCAAGCACCCTCTGCACCTTCGCGGCGAGCGAATTGAAGCCGGCGCGCATGTCAGTGACGCCCGCAGCGATCCAGATCCGGGTGTTTGCAGGCAGGCCGATCATCTAAGAATCCGCTCGAGGACCAGGCGCAATATCGTCGCGTCAGGCACGCCTTCTATCCGAAGCGACGTATTACCATGTTGAAGCTGAATGCTGCCCTTTGCAGAGACGGCGGGTGCGGGAGCATCTGGCGCATCCGGCGCCTGAACTGTCGATCGGTCGGACTGTGCGTCGACTATGACAGGCAACATGGTCTGCGTCTGCGCGTCCTCAACTAGCAGACCCTGAGCGTAAAGTTTGCGCCAGGCCCACACCTGGTTGGCGTTGATGTTGTTCTCGCGGGCAACCCGGGCGACCGCGGCGCCGGGCTCAAGCGTCTGCTCAACGACCGATCGTTTCCACTCCAATGGATGCCGTCGGTTCTGGCGCTTGGCGGGTAACTCGACTGTTTGAGACACCGTGTCCATTCTCCGCGTTTGTGGACACTGTCGGTCATTCGTGCCCGTCGCAGGCGATGATTGCACCATCTACGCAAGGCGGGGGAACGGTACAGATCAGACGCTTACGAAAGATGTAGAAGGCGCCGCTTATCGAGGGCGCGAATCGCGAACCGTACGTAGAGGGAGTGCGGGGTCCGGTGCCACGGCGGCGCGGCGCGAACGACACCGAGAAAGTGACCCTGCCGGCTGGAGACGGTGGCAAAGCGGGCGTCGTCTTCGTTGTCGAGCTGCAGCCAGAAGCATTGCCCGAGAAGATGAGCCACCACGTTCGAGTGGCGGCGTGTCAGCAGCGCTTCGAATCGAGTCCGCGAGGTGGCCGGCTCGCTTCTGCAGGCATCGCATGTAGGCCCGGGCGCACTGGACGAGGAGACTGCGGATCTTCCTGTCGCCGCGTCGGCTGATGCCGAGAAGATCGGATCTGCCGCCCGTGCTGAACTGGCGGGGAACAAGGCCAAGCGAGGCCGCGAAATCGCGACTGCATCGGAACTGCTCGCCATCGCCCATTTCGGGGTGTTCGTGCGTTTCGTGGATACCCAAGCCTGACGTCAGATCCGCGCTACAAACTTGGCCATCGGGTTTGACCACCACAACAAGACACAGCGCCTTGGAATACTTGCTCGCCACGCGAATTCCGTCAACGCGCTACTTCACCAACAGGAGCGTGATCGCGTGTCCGGGCATACAGGTGCGAGTCCAGGAAGGCGATTCGTAACCTCGGGTCGTCGAGACGCGACGAGTGTTTGGCGTCAGCGACAGCCCTCTCCTGAAAGCGCGATTCAGATCGACGGAATCTCGCCTGCGGCACCGCGCGAAGCCTGCGAAATGGCAGGACCTAAAAACGCGGGCGCCAGTCCGGACAATTGCTCGGCCGCCGCGCGCAAAGGTGGCAAGATTTCCTTTACCGCACGATCACGGCTGGTCTCCTCGGAGAGTATGTTCGAGCTGATCGCGGCGACCACATTGCGATGCTCGTCCCGTACCGGGACCGCCAAGCCACAGATATGCCGGTCAAACTCGCCGTCGACCCACGCGTAGCCATCGCGAACAATCTGGTCGAGTTCGGTGGTCAACGCATACTTGTTGTCAACGGTGGAAGGCGTGAATGCCTTGAGTGCTACGCCATCGATGTAGTGGTCGATAAAGTCCTGGCTTTGAAACGCGAGGAGAGCCCGGCCCGGCGCGGTCGCAAATGCAGGAATCCGACTGCCCATACCCAGTCGCAGCGACATGATTTTCGCCGACGGGATGCGCAGGACGAACACCACCTCACTGCCGTCGAATACGGCCAGCGCACATGATTCTCCGATCTGGGCACAGAGATTCTCCAGCACGCGCTGCGCGTGCCCCCAGAACGGCAGGGACGTGAGGTAGGTCATGCCCAGGTTGAGAACCTTCGGCGTGAGCCGAAAACCCTTTTCAGCCGACTCAGCGGCGTAGCCCAGTTCGCAGAGCGTCAAAAGAATCCGCCGCACCACGGTGCGCGGGAGCTTCGTTGCGCTCGAAACAGTCGCGACGGTGTGCGTTCCACTGCGCCCCATTGCTTCAATCACGGAAAGACCGCGCGCAAACGAGCGGATGAAGCCTTCGTTGTCAGGATTTGCCATCACGTCATTGTCCTTGATCCGCACGCGTTTTTCCATCCGGACCACGGCCCTCATCGTCCGAAAAAATTGACATGCAAATAAAAATTGGATTTAATTATAAAAAAACGGATGTTGATGACCGCAGAGCGGACGTTTCGGCGATCGGACGAAGGTGAATCGGCGCCCGGGCTTTCGCCAGCCTGGTTGCGATCCTTCGGGGTCGAAAGCGGCCGACGGGCGGTTTGGGTCATGTCCAGCATCCGAATATCGATGATTAGCAAAGGAGAACATGATGAGAGACAAGGTTGTCGTAGTCACTGGCGCCGGTAACGGCATTGGTCGCGCGATCGCGCTCTTGCTCGGATCGCGCGGCGCCAGGGTGGTTGTGAACGATGTCGGGTCCAGTGGAAGCGGCAATGGCAGTGACAGCGGCCCCGCGAGCCTCGTGGCTCATGAAATTCAGGTAGCGGGCGGCACGGCCGTGGCAGATACGAATTCAGTCGCGACACCGGAGGGCGCAGAGGCGATCGTGCAAACCGCGATCGACAATTTCGGGCGCATTGACGTCGTGATTAACAACGCAGGTATCTTGCGCGACCGCATTTTCCACAAAATGTCCGCCGCTGAATGGCAAGGCGTCCTCGATGTGCACCTGAACGGAACCTACTTTGTCAGCCGCGCAGCGGCGCCGCACTTCAAGGAGCAGCAGAGCGGAAGCTACGTGCACATGACATCCACAGCCGGTCTGATCGGAAACTTCGGACAGGCGAACTATGCGGCAGCCAAGCTCGGCATCGTGGCCCTGTCGAAGTCGATCGCGCTGGACATGGCAAGGTTCAACGTGCGGTCCAACTGCATTGCGCCGTTCGCGTGGAGCCGTTTGATCGGCACGCTGCCCGACGAAACCGAAGACGACAGGAAGCGCCTCGCGCGTATGCAGGCGATGAAGCCGGAACAGGTCGCGCCGGTGGCAGCGTTCCTCGCGAGCGATGCCGCGCGCAACGTGAACGGCCAGATCCTCGCGGTGCGCGGAAATGAACTCATCGTGATCAGTCAACCACGGCCGGTGGCGTCCGTTCATCGTGCAGACGGCTGGACGCCGGAGAGCATTTCCGAGCATGCGGTGCCGGCTCTGGCGCGCGCATTTACGCCGCTCGAACGGTCACCCGAGGTATTCAGCTGGGATCCAATCTGAGGAGCATCATGGCTATCGATTCACGCCGGCTCAGACAATGGGCCTTCGCTGACCAGCTGTCGACATACACGGCCGACGACTGCATCCGCTATGCGCTAAGCCTCGGCCTGGCAGGCGATCCGCTTGACGAAGCGGATCTCCCATTCGTACACGAAGACAGAATCCGGATCATGCCGACTTTTCTGGCGACCGTGGGTGCGCCGGGAGCCTGGGCGACGGATCCCCGCACAGGCATTGACTGGATGCAGATTCTGCACGGTGAGCATCGTATGCGCTTTTACGCCACGCCGCCCGCCGCCGGATGCGTCATCAGCAAGACCCGGGTAAGCCGGGTCGTCGACAAAGGGGCAGGGCGCGGCGCGCTCGTCGTGACCGAGCGCAGCGTCGCTGACCATGCAAGCGGCGCGTTGCTCGCCACGGTCGAGCACGTTTCGTTCTGCCGCGCCGACGGAGGCTTCGCGACTGACTCGGACCCGGGCGACATGCCACCCGAGCCGTTGCCAGCGACGCCGTCGAGCACGCCCGACATGGCGATGGCGATGCCGACCTTGCGCAACGCAGCCTTGTGGTACCGCCTGAATGGCGATCGTAATCCAATCCATGCATTGCCTGAAGCCGCGCGCGAGGCCGGCTTCGACCGACCGATCCTGCATGGACTGTGCACTTACGGCATGGCGGGCCGAGCCATCATCAAACAGGCATGTGGTGGTGCGCCGGAACGGCTGGCCAGTCTGGCTGCGCGGTTTTCATCGCCGGTCTTTCCGGGCGAAACATTGCGCGCCGAGCTTTGGGACGCGAAGGGCGGCGTGCAGTTCCGTGTGTGTTCGGTAGAGCGCAACGTGGCCGTGCTGACCCATGGCGTTGCCGAAATCCATCATTAATGAGTCAACCGCAAGGATCCGTCATGTCTTCGATAGAACATCAGGCCACGTTGATGCCGGAGCGCGCCGCATACCGCATGGTGCCGTCCGGCCAGACCATCACCTGGCGCGAGCTCGAACTGCGTTCGCGCAAATGCGCGGCCGCGCTGCTCGCCGCTGGCCTTCAGGTCGGCGACGGTATCGCCATCCTGCTGGAAAACCACGTCCGCTACTTCGAGATTCTTTGGGCGGCACATCGCATCGGGCTTTACTACACGACCATCAGCCGGCATCTCAAGGTGGATGAAGTGCGTTATATCGTCAACGACTGCAATGCGAAAACGCTGTTCTGCTCCAGTGAGACCGTCGACGATCTGGGCGTCGGCGCACTCGAAGCGATGCCGATTCACCGCGTACTGATCGGCGACAGCCGCACGGGCTTCCAGTCATACGAAGCATGGCTCGCGCAATTTCCCGACGACGTGCAGTTGCCGGACACCATCGAGGGCACTGACTTTTCGTACTCGTCGGGCACGACCGGCCTGCCCAAGGGTATCAAGCGCGCGCTGGTCGGGGCCAACGACCTGTTCGGGACCGAAGCGAATCCACGTACGCACTGGAAGGCATTCGATAGCGATTCGGTGTACCTGTCCACGGCGCCCTTCTATCACACCGCACCGGTGCGCTGGAACATGGCGGCGATGCGTGCGGGCGCAACCTGTGTGTTACTTGAAAAATTCGATCCGATCGTCGCCCTCGATGCGATCGCGCGCTATCGCGTCACCCATTCACAGTGGGTGCCGACCATGTTCGTGCGCCTTCTGCGTCTCACACCCGCCGAGCGTGCGCGCTTCGACCTGCGAACCCTGCGCTTTGCGATCCATGCTGCGGCGCCGTGTCCTGTCTCGGTCAAGAAGCAGATGATCGACTGGTGGGGGCCGATCCTGTATGAGTATTACAGCGGCACCGAACTGGTCGGACGCACCTCGCTCGATTCGGAGGAGTGGCTTACGCATAAGGGGTCGGTCGGCAAGCCCGAATTTGGTCAGGTGCACATTCTGGACGAAAACGGCAATGAGGTGCGCCAGGGCGAGACGGGGGTGGTCTACTTTTCGGGCGGCGGCCGCTTCGAGTATCACAACGACCCCGCCAAGACTCGGCAGGCGTACAACGAGCGTGGCTGGGCCACCTATGGAGATATTGGTCATCTCGATGCCGACGGCTTCCTCTATCTTACGGATCGCCTCGCGAATACGATTGTCTCCGGCGGGGTCAATATCTATCCGCAGGAATCCGAAAATATCCTGATGACCCATGAGGCCGTCGCGGACGTCGCGGTGGTCGGCGTGCCGAACGAAGAGTTCGGTGAAGAAGTGAAGGCGGTCGTGCAACTGCATGAGCCCCGGCGCGCAAGCGATGTCCTCGCGCAAGAACTCATTTTGCTTTGCCGCGCGCGTCTTTCTCCCATCAAGTGCCCTAAATCGGTCGATTTCGTCGAGGTGCTACCGCGTACCGAGACCGGCAAGCTGCTCAAGCGCGCCGTCAAGGCGAGTTACTGGTCATCGGAAAGCCGTATTGCTCACTAAGGAATAGTAGATGTCAATGATCAACGGGCAAGAGTCCTATCGCGCTGCCCGCACCATGTTCACGCACGATCACGAACTGTATCGTTCGAGCGTCGCCCGATTCATCGCCCGAGAGATAGATCCGTTCCACGCGCAATGGGAGCATGACGGTCTCGTTCCGCGCGATCTGTGGAGAGCGGCGGGCGCGGCAGGTCTGCTGCTGCCAGGTATTCCTGATGAATGCGGCGGTGGCGGTGGTGACTTTCTGTACAGCGTGATCGTCGTGGAAGAGATCGCGCGTGCGGGTGCGAGCGGTGTCACGGGGTTCACCACACATTCGGAAAACGTGGCGCCGTACCTGCTCGAGTTCGGGACCGAGGCGCAAAAGACCACCTTTCTGCCGTTGATGGCAACCGGCGAGGTGGTCGGCTCGCTCGGCATGACCGAGCCTGGCGCGGGCAGCGACCTGAAGGCGATCCGGACCAGCGCGGTCAAGGTCGACGGCGGGTATCGGCTGAATGGACAAAAGACCTTCATCACCAATGGCCATCACGCCGATCGCGTACTCGTGTTTGCGAAAACCGATCCGAAAGCCGGTGCAAGAGGCATCAGCCTGTTCTGGGTCGACACGGCCTCGCCGGGGTTCAGTCGCGGACGCTTGCTCGACAAGATCGGGCAGAAGGCTCAGGACACGGCCGAACTCTTTCTGGACAACGTGTTCGTGCCAGACGACATGCTGGTGGGCGAGCCGAATACCGCCTTTGGATATGCGATGAGCGGACTCGTTCGCGAGCGCCTGCTGATCGCGCTGCGGTGCGCCGTGGCGCTCGAGGTCGCGCTCGACTGGACGCTCGAACATGTCAAGCAACGCCGCGCTTTCGACAAGCCGCTATTCGATAACCAGTTCATCCGCTTCAGGCTCGCGGACATCAAGACGCATGCCTGTGCGACACGGGCCTTTGTCGATAGCTGTCTCGCGCAATACCTCGAAGGCGCGCTTACGCCGGACGGCGCCGCGATGGCAAAGCTGTGGGCGAGCGAAGCCACGAGGGCTATCGACGATCTGATGCAATTCTTCGGCGGCTACGGATACATGCGCGAGTATCCGATTGCGCGCGCCTATACAGACGTTCGACCCAATCGCATTTACGGCGGCTCATCAGAAATCATGCGCGAAGTCATCGCTCGCGCCCTTTGAACGGTTCGCTAAACAATCCTATGACACACGATTTATCTCGTTCAATCGCCATTGCCGGCGTCGCTGAGTCGGACCTCGGGAAAGTACCGGGCCGCACCGCGATTGAATTGCAGGCACAGGCCGCAAACCGTGCCCTTGTAGACGCGGGGCTAAGGCTCCAGGACGTGGATGGCGTATTTGCCCACACTGACGATCGCTTCCCGGCACTCCAGTTGTCGGAGTATCTGGGGCTTCAACCGGGCTACGTCGACTCGACGAATGTCGGCGGTATGTCCAACCTCTCGCACATTCGCCACGCAATGGCTGCCATTGCTGCCGGTATGTGCTCGGTGGCGTTGGTCACCTATGGCAGCACGCAATTGTCGGATGGATCGCGCAAGAGTGGGGCGGTGGCGACGGATAGCGCTGCATCGTCACGGGGGCAATTCATTGCGCCCTACGGCCAGCTGAGCCCGATCGGTTACTACGCGATGGTGGCGCAACTCCACATGCGTCGGTATGGCACGACCGCGCGCGACCTTGCCGAGGTTGCTGTCGCTGCAAGGCGCTGGGCACAACTCAACCCCAAAGCCTATCGCCGCGAGTCGACCAGCATCGAAGAGGTCATGGAGTCGCCCGTCATGGCTGCCCCTTTGCGTCAGCGCGATTGTTGCCTCGTGACTGACGGCGGCGGTGCGCTGGTGATTACCTCGGCGGCTCGTGCGCGTGATTTACCCGGTAAGCCGGTCTACGTTATGGGCGTGGCGGAGTCGCATGCTCACCACTACACGCCGTTCGATACGCCGGACTGGCTTGAAACGGCTGCCGCGCCAACTGCCGATGCGGCGTTCAGGATGGCCGGTGTGACGCGAAAGGACATCGACGTCGTGCAGATTTATGACCATTTCACGATCTCGGTGATTCAGTCGCTCGAAGAACTCGGATTTTGCAGGCGTGGCGAAGGAGGCAGTTTTGTCGCGGACGGCGCGCTAGCCCCAGGAGGGCGATTCCCGATAAACACGTCGGGTGGTGGACTTTCCTACGGCCATCCTGGCATGTTCGGGATATTCCTTGCGATCGAAGCGGTACGGCAACTACGTGGCGAGTGCGCGGAGCGGCAACTGCCGAAGGCCGAAATCGCTCTATGCCATGCGCCGGGCCTCGTTTTTTCGTGCAATACAACAATGATTCTGGGAGTGTGAGGAATGAGCGAACCGCAACGACCGTTGCCCGAACCGACGCAACTCACCGCTCCCTACTGGAACGCCGCACGCGACAAGCGGCTCGTCGTGCAATGCTGCCAGGGCTGCGGCCACCTCCAGTTCTTTCCCCGGCCGTTCTGTCTCAAGTGCGCTTCGGAACGGATCGACTGGCAGGAGGTGACGGGTGAAGGGACGATCTATACCTTTACGATCAACCACCGCGCACCCAATGCGTTCATGAAGGAGCGATTGCCCTATGCGGTGGCGATCGTCGACCTCGACGAGGGCGTTCGCATGATGGCCAACATCGTGAATAGCGACCTTGCCGCCATCGAGATCGGAAAACGCGTGAAGGTCGTCTTCGAGCGGGTTTCCGGCGAAATCGTCCTTCCTCAGTTCGAGCTCGTTTGACGACGGGGGCAGCATGTTGCAAGGTATCCGCGTAGTCGAGATTGCAGGCATCGGTCCCGGTCCATTTTGTGCGATGCACCTCGCAGATCTGGGTGCAGACGTCATCACGGTCGAGCGACCCGGGACCCCCGATTCTGGCAGCGAACCCTACATCCTGAATCGCGGCAAGCGCTCGGTCGTCGCCGATCTCAAATCCGCCGAAGGCCGCAGCCTGGTGACAGGACTTGTCGATGGAGCGGACGCGCTGATCGAGGGTATGCGCCCGGGTGTCATGGAGCGGCTCGGTCTCGGACCGGCTGAGTGCCGGAAAAGAAATCCGCGCATCGTCTACGGGCGCATGACGGGGTGGGGACAGACAGGACCATTGGCTCAGGCGGCAGGGCACGACAACAATTACATCGCACTATCTGGTGCCTTGTATTACAGCGGACCGTCTCACGAACCGCCATCGTCGGCGTTCACGGTCCTGGGTGACGTCGGCGGCGGTGCGCTCTATCTCACGATTGGGATATTGGCGGGCATCCTTCGCGCCCGCGAAACGGGGGAAGGAACCGTCGTGGACTCCGCTGTCGTGGATGGCTCTGCCCACATGCTTCAACTTCTGCTTTCGACCCGGCGGAAGAAATACATAGGCCCCGAGCGGGGCGTGAACATCCATGATAGTTCGCATTTCTATGCGACGTACCGTTGCTCGGACGACGGCTACATTACAGTAGGCGCCATCGAGCCAGCCTTTTATGCACAGCTGCTGGACAACCTTGGCCTACGGGACGTGAAGCCGTTTCCCTCACAGTGGGATCGTCATCGCTGGCCTGAGATGCAGCGTTATTTCACCACGCTATTCGCCTCGAAAACGCGTGAGGAATGGTGCGCGCTACTCGAAAACACGGACGTCTGTTTTGCGCCCGTGCTGAGCCCGGAAGAGGCCGCACTTCATCCGCACAACGTCGCGCGCGGAGTGTACTTCAAGGGTGACGGCACTTTGCAGGCCGCCCCGGCGCCACGCTTCGACGGTGAGGCGATGACGGTGGGAACCGTGCCGGTCCGTGGTGCGCACACGGAGCAGATTGAACGCGCGCTCTGCGAAGGCGATATGAAGCGCATCTGGAAGTGAAACCCCGCACGAACCACGGTGCATTCCAGCCATCGTTAGTGCGCAAGAATCTATATCAAGAAACAAGGAGACGTTATGGATACCGCAATTGCGCGGAAAAGGGCGGCGCTTGCTCCTCACTCCCCGGAGGCTCTAGCCAAAACGTATCGGAAGATCATGTGGCGGGTCGTGCCATTCCTGCTACTTTGCTACATCGTCAGTTACCTCGACCGTGTGAACTTAAGCTTTGCCAAGTTGCAGTTCATGCAGGACCTGGGCTTCACCGAAGCGGCCTACGGCCTCGGCGGAGGGCTCTTCTATCTGACATACGTTCTGTTCGAGGTTCCCAGCAATCTGTATCTTCAGCGTCTGGGCGCGCGTGCCACGCTGATGCGCATCATGATTCTGTGGGGCGTTATCACCGTGTTGATGAGTTTGATTCGCACCCCGATGCATCTATACATTGCGCGCTCTCTGCTGGGTGCGGCTGAAGCCGGGTTCTTCCCGGGCGTGGTGCTTTACCTGACCTACTGGTTTCCTTCCGCTTACCGTGCACGGATCATGTCGATCTTCCTGATGGGCATTCCGGTTTCCGGCCTGATCGGCGGTCCGCTCGCGGGGTGGATCATGCATGACCTGTCTGGCCTGCATGGTTTGCGAGGATGGCAACTGCTGCTCATCTACGAGGGGATGCCCGCCATCATGCTGGGCGTTGCAGCTTACTTCTTCCTAACCAACAGCGTCTCAGAGGCGACCTGGTTATCGACAAACGAAAAGGGGATGGTCGCGCACGACCTGCAAATCGAAAAGATGTCCGCCGCTGAGCCTGAACGTGTGCCGCTGCGAGTACTGTTTCGCGACCCACGGCTTTATGCCGCTGTGTTTGTCTATTTCGCTATCACGTGCGCGACTGTCGCGATGAGCTTGTGGGTGCCGACTCTGATCAAAAGTTTTGCCATCGGCGATTTGCGCACGATCGGCTGGTTGTCCGCGGTGCCGTATCTTGCCGCCGCCATCGGGCTGTGGGGAATTGGACGCCATTCCGATTTGAAACTCGAACGGCGCTATCACGTTGCAGTGTCGCTGATCGTGTCCGCCGCTGGCTTCATTCTGCTTGGCGCCGTAGGTCAGCACGTTGGCTGGACCATCGCTTTGCTGGCACTGTCGGCGACCGGGCTGTATGGGGCGATCCCCGTGTTCTGGGCGATTCCGACGACGTATCTTTCCCGATCCAGCGCGGCAGGCGGGATCGCGTTGATCAGCAGCCTGGGTTGTCTCGGCGGGTTTATGAGCACAGCGATCATCGGCTGGGTCAAGAGTCTGACAGGAAGTCTGAACATCGCAATGGGTGCGGTTGGCATATTGATGATCATTGCCGCGGTCGCGCTGTTGATCGTATTTCCGGCGAGGCTCGAACCGGACGATCAGTAACACTCTTTTGCCACGGCACCGCACCCGTCGCGTTGTGCTCCCGTTGCAGCGCAACGCGAGGGATGCGGCGCGCAAACCCGTCACGGCTCGACAGCGCGCAGATGGTGGCCACAAGCAGGATCGCGGTATGTCTATCGCCAACGATCCGCGCTTCGCCGACGACAAACTGCGCGGCGAGAACGGCGAGTTCCGGAGCGAGGTAATGTCGGCGTGGTGCAAGGACTTGTCCCAAACAGAAGCTTTGGCGCAACTGGAGCAGGCGCGCATTCCCGCCGGTCCCGTCAACTCGCCGCGCCAGGCGCTCCAGGACGAAACCATCAAGGCTGCCAACCTGATTAAGTGGATGGACTATCCTGGTGCGCCGAGGCCGGTGCCGGTATTCGCTACGCCTGTGTCGCTGTCGCGCACGCCGCCGGAGATTCGTACGCGTGCGCCGCTTACCGGCGAGCACACCGACGAAATTTTGGCAGCCATCGGTCTCGATGCACGGACCATCGCCGATCTGAGACTTCGGGAAATTGTCTAGGAAAAGGTATTTGAGGTGACGTTAGCCCAGCCATCGCGCATCGGGCCAGCGGCCCTGCTCGAACGTGCTTTTCACGCAGTCCAGCAGCGTGCCAACCACGCAACGCACGGGCGCCGTAGCCTGCCGGCTGCTGGGCGCGGCCAGCACGATGGTGCGCCGCAGCCCGGGAGACGCCAGGGGCGCCGCGCTGAGGAGGCCCTGTTCGACCTCCTGCGCGACGCCTACGGCCGGGAGAATCGTCCAGCCGTGGCCTTGTGCGACCAGTTCTTTCTGCACGCTCAGCGCGTTGGTTTCGGCAAAGACTCGCAAGGTCACGCCAGCCTCCGCCGCGGCGTGTTCGATCATGGCGCGCAGGCCCTGTGGCGCGGCGGGCAAGACGAACGGCTCACGCGCGACGCGCGAGAGCGAAAGCGCTCGTTTGTGCGACAAGCCGACGGACGATGCGGCCACGGCCCACAAGCTTTCCTCGATCAGCGCCTTGACATGCAGCGTCGGCGTTTCCTTCTGACCATAGGGGTCGCTTCAGAAAACGGAAAATAAAGCACGTTTAGCTCGCGACACCGTCCGTGCCGGGGGCGCCTAGGCCCTATCCAAGCAGTTCAGATTTCGGTCTGGGAAAACCGTCTGCGGTACTCTGCCGGACTCACCCCGATTTTCCAGCGAAAGTGATGCCGCATGGTGGTCGCCGTTCCAAGCCCCACGCGGGTGGCGATCTGCTCAATCGAAAGTCCTGAGTTTTCCAGCAATTCACGCGCGATGTCGAGACGCACGCGTGTAATCCAATCCGCTGGCGTCATACCTGTCGTTGCCTGAAACCGGCGTAGAAACGTTCGCTCACTCATCGCTACGGTCCGGGCCATATCGGCGATTCTTAGCGGCTGATCGATCCGGGTTCTTATGGTATCCAGAAGCGGCGACAGCGATCCGGCTTCGCGTTTGTTGACTGGCACCTCCACAAACTGGGCCTGTCCACCGTCTCGGTGCGGGGGGATGACCAGCCTGCGCGCGACCTGGTTGGCGATTGCGGGGCCAAAGTCGCGACGAACAAGATGCAGGCAAAGGTCCAGACCGGCTGCACTGCCCGCCGACGTGAGGATCTGCCCTTCATCAACATAGAGCACATCCGGGTCCACATGAATCTGCGGGTAACGGCGCCGTAGTGCATCGGCATAGTGCCAATGCGTCGTCGCGCGTTTGCCGTCGAGCAAACCAGTCGCCGCGAGGACAAACGCGCCCGAGCAGATGGACAGCAGGCGCGCACCACAATTGTGCGCTTTGCGCAGCGCATCGATCACCGGCGCAGGAACGGGTTCGTCGGGACTTCGCCATCCCGGCACGATGATAGTACCCGCTGAAGACAGTCGATCCAGTCCACCATCGCTTTCGATGGTCAGGCCATACTGGCTTTTCACCTTTCGCCGGCTCATTGTGCAGCTTTCGAAGCGGTACCAGTGCGGCCCTAGCTCCGTGCGGGGCAGGCCGAATACTTCCGCCGCGCACGAAAATTCGAACACGCAAAGGCCATCGTAAACGAGAGCGATCACCAGAGGATTGAACGTGGTCGACTGTCTTGCTCGCATTGGCATGATCTGATCGGTAAATGGCAGTTTCGCCAATTGTGCACTCGCTGGCCTGTTGGAACAATACGGCTCGTCAGCCTTAAAGGAGATGCAACATGCCCAATGCGGTAACCCTCGTCCCGGCAGCACCGTCAGAGATTGCCGTTCAGCATTTCGAGTCGGAACTCATGTTCGAGACTGATTGCTGGGACACGCACGATGCGATGCGCAGTGGCGACCCAGGATTCGTCCTGCTGGACGTTCGTAGTCCAGCGATGTTCGCAAAGGGGCACGTGCCCGGTGCAATCAATCTTCCGCGGGGGAAGATCGTCGCGTCCCGCATGAGTTCCTATGCCAGCGATACGTTTTTCGTAACGTACTGCGCTGGCCCGCATTGCAACGGCGCAGCGCGGGCCGCTGCGCAATTGGCCCGGCTGGGCTTCCCCGTGAAGATCATGGCAGGCGGCGTTACCGGTTGGATCGATGAAGGATTCCCGTTGGAGTCAGAGCATGGCGCCTGAGAACCCGCCGGCGAACTGAACGTCCACCGCTTCCGGATGACTGGCAATGTTAGCGGGCAGACACTTCCGGCAGGCGGCGCAACGGACGGAATTTGCCTGCCTGCAATATCTGATTATGTCGCCACACGTAGTCGCCTGTCAGGTTGATGTGCTCCCAGCCGAGAGGCGAGAGATACGGCAGCAGTCCCGCGTCGGGCGGTGTACCGCGTGCGCCCAGCATATGGCTGGCCCGTTCGAGGTAGACCGTGTTCCACAGTACGATTGCAGCAGTGACCAGATTCAGGTCGCTGGCACGATAGCGCTGGGCCTCGAAACTGCGATCACGGACCTCCCCGAGGCGGTAGAAGAACACCGAGCGGGCGAGCGCATTTCGGGCCTCGCCCTTGTTCAGGCCAACGTGAACGCGGCGGCGCAACTCGACGTTCTGCAGCCAGTCGAGGATGAACAGCGTGCGCTCGATGCGGCCAATCTCGCGCAGTGCGACGGCGAGGCCGTTCTGTCGCGGGTAGCTGCCGAGCTTGCGCAGCATCAGCGAAGCGGTGACGGTTCCCTGCCGGATCGACGTCGCCAGTCGCAGAACCTCGTACCAGTTCTTCCGGATGTGCTTTTCGTTGTACGTGTCGCCGATCATTGATGCAAGCGCAGGATAATCCTTTGGATTGCCAGGCACGTACAGCTTCATGTCACCGAGATCGCGAATGCGCGGCGCGAACCGGAAGCCAAGCAGATGCATCAGTGCAAAGACGTGATCGGTAAAGCCGTTGGTGTCGGTGTAGTGTTCCCGGATGCGCAGATCCGACTCGTGATACAGCAGGCCGTCGAGCACGTAGGTTGAATCGCGCACGCCGACATTGACGAGGTTCGGATAGAACGGCGCATACTGGTCGGAGATGTGCGTGTAGAACATGCGCCCGGGTTCGGCGCCGTATTTTGGATTCACGTGCCCGGTGCTTTCGGCCTTGCTGCCCGCACGGAAACGCTGTCCGTCGGACGACGAGGTGGTGCCATCCCCCCAGTGGGCCGCGAATGGATGGGCGAACTGCGCGTTGACGAGTTCGGCCAGCGCCTGCGAGTATGTCTCGTCCCGGATGTGCCACGCCTGTAGCCACGACAGCTTCGCATAGGTGGTGCCGGGACATGCCTCTGCCATCTTGGTGAGCCCGAGATTGATCGCGTCGGCCAGGACCGTCGTGAGCAGCAAGGTCTTGTCTTTCGCTGTCTCACCGGTCTTCAGGTGCGTAAAGTGGCGGGTGAAGTTGGTCCAGGTATCAACCTCCATTAGCAGCTCAGTGATTTTCACGCGCGGTAGCATGACCGAGGTCTGGTCGATCAGCATCTGGGCCGCTTCAGGCACCGCAGCGTCGAGCGGGGTCATTTTCAGGCCCGACTCCGTGATGATCGCATCAGGCAGTCCGTTATCGGCGGCGAGCCGGTTGACGGTTGCCAGCCGCTCCTCGAGCAATTGTCGCCGCTCATTCAGATAACGGTCACAGTCGGTGATGATGGGCAGCGGCAGGGTATTGTCCTGTCTGATCGCCTCAAAATGTTCGGTCGGCAGCAGGTAGTCATCAAAGTCCTTGAACTGCCGTGAACCTTGCACCCAGATGTCGCCCGAGCGCAGCGCATTCTTCAGCTCGGCCAGCGCGCACAGTTCGTAGTAGCGACGATCAATACCGGTGTCGGTGAGCACCAGCGGTTTCCAGCGCGGCTTGATGAAGGCTGTCGGTGCGTCCGCCGACACCTTGCGCACGCCGTCGTTATCCAGGGCCCGGATCGTGTCAACCGCGTCGAGCACATCGGTTGCCGCAGGCGCGGCGCGCAGTTTCAGGATGTCGAGGAAGGCCGGAACATAACGGCGCAGCGTCGCATAATGATCGCCGATCTGGTGCAGAAAATCGAATGCTTCGGGCTGCGCCAGCTTCTCGGCCTCGCTGACACTTTTCGTGAAAGCATCCCACGACATGACGGACTCGATCGCCTTGAACGCATCGCTGCCATCTTCCTTCGCCTGCAGCAGGGCCCGGCCCAGCTTCCCGTACAGTCTCACCTTGTCATTGATGGCCTTGCCCGACCGGTGGAACTGCTGCTGATGCTTCTTTTTTGCGGCATTGAATAGCCGGCCGATGATGCGATCGTGCAGATCGACGATTTCGTCGGTGACCGTTGCCGTGGCTTCCATGACGATTGCCGCCAGGGTCGCGTGACGACGCTGTGTTTCGAACTTCGCCAGATCGTGTGGTGTCATCTGCGCGCCTTCGCGCGCGATCTTGAGCAGGCGGTTCCGGTGTATCCTGCGGTCGAGCCCGGCGGGTAGCTCAATAGCCTGAAGGATTTTCAGGCGGTCGATATGTTGCAGCATCTGCCGCGAGCTGGCTTTGCCCGGCGGCAGTCGCAGCCACGCGAGCCAAGTCATGCGGCCGTCGTCACGGCGGTTGAGCAACTGGTCGAGCCTTTGCCGGTGGGCATCCGACAGCGATTCCGTGAGCACGTCGTGGATACGTCGCGTCGCGCGGGTGACCGCCTCGGCGCAGATCCGCTCGATCACGTTCGCACCGGGCAGCAGGATCGCCCGCCTGCGCAGGTACTCAACGAGCGCCTGCGCCAGCACCAGGCCCTTGTCGGTCTGCATCGCGAGGTCGACCAGCGCCAGTATCGCCGGGCGATAGTCGGCCACGACAAGCGGGCGAAGGTTCAGCGCCGCCTGCAGCTCAAGGAGATGTTCGCGACGCGTCTGGTCCCGTCGCGCGTATTCCTTCCAGAGCGACGCATCAGCGTTGAGCTGCCCGGCAACGTACTGCAGCAGCGTCGAAGGCAGCTCGACACCAGCGGCGAGGGTGACGCCCGGATAGCGCATGCAGGAAAGCTGGATGGCAAATCCCAGGCGGTTGGCCGCCCCGCGATGCTGACCGATCAGCGACAGTTCCGTTTCGTTGAATGTGTAGTGGCGAATGATCTCGTCGTGGCTTTCCGGAAACGAGAAGAGGCTGTCTCGCTCGGCGGGCGAGAGAATGGTACGTCGTGGCATGGTTGGCTCGGCAAGGGGTGGGGATGGCGCCGGCAGGGTTTGCGGCACTGATTCCACCGGATTGACGGTTCAGAAAAACGCAGTGTAATCCGTCTTATCGTCATAATCCTTCTTATGGCAATGGCTGTATTTTTTAACTAAACTTCATGACATGAAAACGCGTCAGTCCCTGCCCACCTCGCGCACCGCCTCCGTCGAACCGCAGGCGTTTCCGAATGCCGATGAGCTTGCCGCTTTGCGTGGCTGGTATGCCGGCCTGTCGTCGCGGGGCGCCGTGGACCGCTACCTGTCTCACGCCCGCGCACCGGGCGCATCGGCGCGCGGTATCATCGGCGCGATCCGCCGTCAGCTTGTCAAGCTTGCCCTGGAGCGCCAGCGCGTCGATCTGGCCGATCTGCTCCAGCACCCTGTCGGCGAACGGATCGAGCGGGCAAACGCGGTCGCGCACGCGATCGAGATCCTGCGTGCGCTGCCGGTGCCGCAACCACAGATCACCGATGACATTGGCCTATGGCTGACGCCGCGCGCGACGCGAGTATTGCGTGCGCATGGCATCGCAACCCTCGCAGACCTGACCGTGCGGGTGCCGCGCCGGCGCCGCTGGTGGAGCACAGTGCCCGGACTTGGCCAGACCAGCGCCCGGCAGATCGAGGCGTTCTTTGCCACCCATCCGCGACTGACGGAACGCGCCCACTTGTTGATTGCAGCAACCGCGCCAGGTGTCGTCGTTCCCTGGGAGCGGTTGAGGGTGCCGCACGAGGTGGATGGCTCGCGCGGCACCTTCCGGGCGCCCCGGCGGGCCTGCGCGCTTGACGCGAACAACGACTATGACGCGGTTCACGCTTGGCTCGCGTTGCATGAAACGCCTGCCACGCACAGCGCCTACCGCAAGGAGGCTGAACGCCTGATCCTCTGGGCCATCGTCGAGCGCGGGCGGGCATTGTCCTCACTCACGACCGAGGATGCGATCGCGTACAGGAGCTTTCTGCGGCATCCCGGTCCCCGCGAGCGGTGGGTTGGACCGCCGCGGCCGCGCAACGCACCCGACTGGCGCCCGTTCTCTGGAAGCCTGTCGGCGCGCTCGACAGCCTACGCACTCTCTGTGCTGGGCGCATTGTTTCGCTGGCTGATCGAGCAGCGCTACGTGCTCACCAATCCGTTTGCTGGTATCAAGGTGCGCGGCAAGACCCGCGTTACGCCACTCGACACGTCGCGCGGCTTCACAGACGGCGAATGGGGGCTGGTTCGCACGATTGCCAACGGACTGGAATGGTCCTACGGCTGGGAAGCACCCGCCGCGCAGCGGCTGCGCTTCCTGCTCGACTTTGCCTACGCGACCGGGCTGCGTGCAAGTGAGCTCGTCGACGCGAGGCTTGGCGATATCCGTACCGATGAACGCGGTGCCCACTGGCTCAATCTCGTGGGCAAGGGCGGCAAGCCGGGCAAGGTAGCTTTGCCGCCCCTCGCGCGCGTCGCTCTCGAACAATACCTCGTGCAGAGGCGCCTGCCGGTGACACCGCAGCGCTGGGATCCGAAAGCCCCACTACTGGCGAGTTTTGACGACGAAGGAGCAACAGGCATCACCCGTTCCCGTCTGTGGTTCGTGATGCGCGGATTTTTCCGACTGACCGCCGATGTCATTGGCACCGATCATCCCGTACTGGCTGAAAAGTTGCGCCGCGCAAGCCCTCACTGGACGCGTCATACCCACGCCACCCATGCACTCGCTCGCGGCGCGGAGTTGACGACCGTGCGAGACAACCTACGCCACGCCTCCATCGCAACAACTTCGATCTATCTTCAAAGCGACGAAGTCAAACGCGCGCGGCAGATAGATGAGGCGTTCGCTGCACCATAACTGGCTACCCAAGCACCGGGGTTCATCGGCTTAGCGTGCTTTATTTTCCGTTTTCTGAAGCGACCCCTAACAGGTGTGGGGATGATTGTCATGGAATTCATCGGATTTCAGGCTCGACGTGAATACGGTTGCGATATCCGGCCTGTGGCACGGCGCGCACGACGCAGGTTTCGCCAGAACGTCCCAACCCCCGTTGCGGTTGCGGAGGCCCGGCATTCCGCCATCGGGGAGCGAATTCCGTGTGCGAAGTGCACCTTCGGCTGGCCCCGGGCACACGTTCAGCGATGACCCGGCCGGGACGCACCGCGGTCGTTCGCCGCGAAAGCGGCAATCGGGTCGTTCCTCGCGGACTGGTCGCCACGCGCCGCGGTGCGGCTGGCTGGGTTTGCTGATGCCCTGGCTGGCCGGCAGTGCGCCGCACGGCTTGCGCACGTGTACGCCGATTTCCCGTGGGGTGCCTGGGCTTCTTCCTGGGCCAGTTGCTTCGGCCCAAGCCATGTTTCGGAGTACGATGCATGGGCGTTTGCTGCCGACGCTGCCAGAATGGCGAACGTCAGATGCTTCAGAATACGACTTCTTTTCATGCTGTCCGGTGTCGCGTGTGCGTGATGGTTGATCTGCATGTAGGTTGTGTACGGCGTCGCTACTCCGACACGGTGATCTCGACACGGCGGTTCTTCATCCTGCCATGCGGGGTTCCATTGTCGGCAACGGGTTCCGTGTTGCCTTTTCCGGCAGCGGCAATCCGATCGGTTGGCACGCCGGCGGAAACGAGAATCTGGACGACCTCTTTGGCGCGTACTTCGGACAGCATCTGATTGGACGTGCTCCGGGACCGTTCGAACGGCTGGTTGTCGGTGTGCCCGGTCACGAGCACTTTTCCGGGAGCCGTTGCAATCTCCTGGCCGATGGCGGTGATCGTGGGTTCGACCCAAGGATTGATGGTCGAGTCTCCAGCCTCGAAGATTCCCTCGAGCCGGAGGGTAAGCGTGGTGTGCTGTGCGTTTTCCGCAAGGGTCACCGTGCCAGCATTTACTTCCTTCGCGAGACGGCCCGTCAGCCTCGTGGCCAGCACGTCGATGGGCTGCATCGCGGATTCGGCCGGCTTTGTCTGCGTGTCGCGCCAGTACGCGACGCCCCCCGCAATTGCGAGTAGCGCGAGGCAGAGCGCGCCGATCGCGAGCCAGGGACGTGACCTCCAGCGAGCCGGTTGACGCTGCGCATCCGGGCCCGGTATCGGGAGCCGGTTAACGGGCGCAGGCGCTGGCTCCAGCGCGGCGGGCGCATGCGCGGGTTCAGCGGCCGCAGCCTCATGAATCCGTGCGCGGATCGCCTCGATCTGGTGCTGGCCGTCGGCGGCGAAGCGATACCGGCCCTGGAATCCCCGATCCAGAATGGATCGGATCACCTCAACGAGGCCGAGATTTTTCTCAGGCTCGCGCATGCAGTCAGTCGCGATCGTGTAAATGCGATCGCAGCCCTGACGGTCATAGCCGAATATCGAGGCGAGCCCGTTCGTTTCCCACTCCATGCCAGTCGCCGTGCCATTGCCCCAGCCGGTCAGCGCGGCCGCTTCGTCGAGCGCGGAACACAGGCAATAGCGCGCCTTGTCGACCTGCGGCGGCGGCAACTGCAATGTGGCGCACACCTTCCCGAACTGCTGCACCTGATGGACAAGCCACTGCCGGTGCTGCTCGACGCCGGCCACGTCCAGCACAGCGGGTGTATCCGAAAGCGCATCCAGTAGCGGTCGCGCGGCTTCGAGGAGCGGATTGGAAGCCCCTTCGGCTGCGCGCAGGCGCACGCGCCAGGATGCCGCGGTGGCGGCATCGCGTCGCGCATCGGGTGAGGCTGCGGGTACGCTCATGGGCTCGTCGTCGGAAGGTGGTGCAATCACGGTGCGCCGGGTGGCGTCGCGGGGAGGCCTGCAGGCGGCAGCCCGGGCGGCGGTCCACTGTCGGCGAGACCGAATACGGGCATCGAGCTCGGGCAGCGGAACGTCTTCAGCACGTCGCTCGTGAGCGGATTGGCGACGCTACCGGCGGCTGCGATATCGAGTACGGCTTTGCGTCCATCGAAGTCGAAGGCGACGCGTGTGCGTCCGGGTGTGGCGGTTCCCGTGACGTGCCCCTTGTCGAGCAGGCGCATCAGGGCCCACGGACCGTCCGCCGAAACCGTCGACGTGTCGGGGCGGATACGCGGGTTCGCGGTGATCTCGGCGTGAACGCCGCCGCGGGGTCCTGGCCAGCTAACGGCGAAGGGCAGGACGGGCCCGTGCTGGTACAGCAGGGTCTGCCCGTCGATGTCGATCATGAGACCCGTGATGGCTGGATCGAGCTCCGGCACCTGAAGACTGGCTTTCCAGGTCATCTGGTTCTGGCCGGGGCCGCTGAAGAACACGTCGCGAATCGCTTTCGCGTGCTGGAACGGTTCGAGGTCCGGCCCCTGGACAGGCTCCGTTGCACCGGGCAGCGTGCGATAGCGCCACGGCTTCGCCGAGGTGTCGACGAACGGCGCGAGCGTCTTGGTGAAAAAGTCATCGATGATGCCACCCTGCGCGAAAAGCCGCGTGAAGTCGTCGATGCTCACGTCGCGCGTGCTGCCGGGCGTGAACGGATAGTTGCCCTCGATCGTGAGGCGACACGTGTCGCCAATGACCGCGCCCATCTGGCGCGAGAGGAGCTGGCCGATGCCCTGATTGACCTCCTGCGAACCCTGCTGGGCGAGTTGCAGCAGCACCGCGCGGAAGGGTGCGGGCATCGTGTTGGCCGTCATCTTGAGCTTCGCCGCCGTGTCGCTCGCCGGCGGCATGCTGTTGTTGCTGATGGCGTTGTCGGCCACCGTCAGCGCCGTGTAGTAGTCGTTTAGCAGGTTGGTGACCCCGTCGAGGCCCGTCTTGCCCGCTTGTGCTGCTTGTGCCGCGGCGTCGCCCGGAGCCTGCACCTGCGCGTTGCCGGTGACGACCTCGCGCAGCGCGGCGAAGTGGTTGTCGACCAGTTCGCGTTCGACCTGTTCCGAGGCGCGGATGCCCAGTGCGGAATTGGCTTTCTGGCTGATCTGGTCGGTGGCCTTCTGCAGGAGTGAAGCATCGGCTGCGGCAACGGGTTGCGTCAGCGTTGTCTCATGCACGGCCGCGCGGGCGATCCGTGCAAGAGGCGAGTCGGGTGCCGCAAAGCTGCGCAGCACCTGCAGGTTGAAGGCGAGGCTCGTGCCGGTCACCGTGCGGATGTCGCCGAGGAACGTATCCCATTGCTGGGCGTACTCCGTCAGATACTCGCGGCGGATGGCTTCCGTCAGCGGATCGTCCGCGCCTGTGGCCGTGCTTACAATCTCAGCAGTTTTTTTTTGAGCGTCGCTGGCGAGGCCTCCGAGATACGAGCGCCCCATCACCCAGGCGTCGTCGTCGCGCGCGACCTGAACGAACTCCGGCAGGCGCTTGTCGAAGAGATTGCGGTAGCCGTCGAAGGTAAAGAGACCCGGCACGCCGCGCGAGAGCGGGGCGCCGCTCGCCCGCGTGAAGACGGTGCCCGCCTGCGGGCCCACCGCGCGGATCAGCGTAAACTCGTCGGGGGCCTCCTTCATCATCGCAGCCTTGGCCCGTTCGTAGAGCCGGTCGGTTGCGTTGCTGCCGTCCAGGAAAGCGCGCGCCTGCTGTATCAGCGCGTCGTTGCGGATGAGCGGGGACTGGACCACGCGGTCGCCCGAGAACAGCTGCTGGACGTGATCGATCATCGAGGCGCGGCCACCGAACACGGATGCGCTGTCGGTCTTCGCCCAGTCGTCGAGCACCCAGGCCTTGACGTCGTCGGCATTGAACTTCGCCTTGTCGTAAAGCATTAGGTAGACGCGCAGCGCCTCGTAGGTTGCCTTCGGATCCTTGTTCGCGATCGACTGCGAAATGACGTCCTCCATCCGGTGCACGATCTGCGGCACCAGCAGGTTGTCCTCGAGCGCATCGTAGGTATGGCGGCTTTCGGTCACGATGTCGGGTGCCGTGTAGAGGCCGTAGCGGAATGTGCTGTCGGGGTCCGAGAGGTCGAGCCCCTGATACGTCGGCAGATACTGCGCTGCGCCCAGCGTGTCCGGCACAGCTTCCGGTTTCGGATCGTGGTAGAGCTGGGTCACGCGTGCGGCGAGCGCCTGCGTTTTGCGGGCGATGGCGCCGAGGTAGTCGCTGTTGTTGCCGAAGCTCATGCGCAGGCCAATGGCGAGCCACACGAAGAGCAGCAGCGCGAGCGCGTGGCCGATCAGGCGCAGCAGCTGGAAGCGGAATTCCCAGCGCAGGTTCGGTCGCACGAGATGCGCTTCCGGAATCACGATCTTCGTGAAGAGGTCGTGCAGGAAGAAGCCGTCGCTGGCCGGCTCGCGCAACGATGTCTCCGCATCGGTCATGCCCGACATCACGCGCTGAATAATTGTGCGACGCTCGGCCACGATCTCGCTGCCGGCTTGCTCCGCGCTCGTGAAATACACCCCCCGCAGCGTGGAGTAGAGCTGGGTGTCGTCGTAGCGCGAGTCGAGGAACACCCGCTCGATCAGTTCGATGAGCGGCGCGCTGAGCGCTGCAAACTCCTGCGACAGCGCGGCCAGCCGGCGGCGCTGGAGCGCATCGTAGTCGTCCTGCAGGCGGGTATTGACGTTGGCTTCCAGGCGCGCGGTGAGCTGGACTAGCTCCGCACGGCAGCGAGCCACGACGCCTTCCTTCGCGAGGGTTTCCTTGCCATAGGGGAGCGTAAAGCCCCACGTCTGGGTGCGGCCCTCGGTGGTCAGCGACGAGAAATACTCGCCAAAGCCGGTGAGCTGGTCCATATGGGTGATCACCAGATACACCGGGAAGCGGATACCGAGCTCGCCGCGCAGGTCGGCTAGCCGCGCGCGCAGTGCAGCCGCTTCGGCCATCCGGCGATTTTCATCCTGGCTTGTGAGTTCGACGAGGTTGACCGCGAGCAGCGCGCCGTTGATCGGCGCGCGCGGCCGGTGCGCCCGGAGCATGCCAAGAAAGCCGAGCCATTCTTCGGAGTCCATCCGCTGGCGAGCCTGCGCGGGATTGGCCCATGTCGCCGATGCCTTCGTCGCGATGGCCTGCGCGTCAGCCGGCTTACCGTTTGCGGTGTTTCCATCCGCGTTTGCGGGCTCCTTTGCTGCGGGCGGCGGCGGCAACTCATGCTCCGACGTGCCATGACGGGTGTAGTGGCCGGCGGTGTCGATCAGCACCGCGTCGTTGGTCAGCCACCAGTCCACGTTCGCGGTTGGCCGAAGCGTCGCGTCAGCCGCACGCTGCATCTGTTCGGCCAGCGGAAATGCGAGCCCGGCACCCAGCAGCGCGCCTGTCTTGCCCGACGATTTCGAGCCGAGCGCGATATACCACGGCAACTCGTACAGGTACCGCTTGCCCTGGAAGAGCTGCCCCACGCCACGCGCGCCGGTGCGCATCGCCCTCAGCCGCGCGAGTGCGGCCGCCACGATGGCGCTGACCTCCTTGAGCTGCGCTTCGGCGGGAGAAGGGTCCTTCGTGCCACCGAATGTCAGCATCCTGTCGACGAGAGACTGGCTGCTCTTCATCGCCTGCCACAGCCGGAAAAGCCAGTACACCGCGAAGACGAACAGCACGAGCGCGATGGCGATGACGCGGTCGGAGTCCGGAGCAAAGGGCTGGGCGTTGCCGAACGTGAGGAGCGGGGCGGCGTACCAGATGAGCAGGCACAGCAGGGCCACGACGACCGGACTCGTTGACCAATGGGCCAGCCACAGCAGCACGCCCACGAGCAGCAGCGCAATGACGAGCACGCGCATGCCCGCGCTGGCGAGCGGCCTCAGGCCGCCAAACGCGACGAAGGGTCCAATAAACCAGATCACCAGCGCGACGACGATGAGCGCGAGGAAGGCGAGGAACTGGCGCGATACCAGGAACGACAGGAATTTTTTCATGCCAGGATGCCGACTGCTTTCATGGTTCTGTTTTATTCCGCGACCGTGATTTCGACACGGCGGTTCTGTGCGCGACCCTGCGGCGTGCTGTTGTCGGCCACCGGATCCGCCTCGCCCTTGCCAACGGCTTCTAGGCGGCTCGCCGGGACGCCCGCGGCCTGCAACATCTGCATGACCTGCGTGGCGCGCTCAAGCGACAGGGCGTCGTTCGACGCGAACTGGCGGCTCCTGATCGGCACGTTGTCGGTGTAGCCCAGCACCGAGACCTTGCCCGGCACCTTGATGATCTCGGCAGCAATCTTCGCGATGAGCGGTCCCATCGACGCATTCACGGAAACGCCACCGGGCGGGAACATCGAATCGCCCCGGAACGTCACCGAGCTGTGATGCGTGTCTTCGTCGACGCTGACCGTGCCGGCCGCGATTTCGTCCTTCAGCAGCGTCTTGAGGTGAAGCACGGGCGGCGCCGGCGGCGGCGTCATATGGCCGATGTCCGCAATCTGTTTCTGCACCTCGGCGCTGCGACCCAGCAGTTCGTACTTGAAGTAGCCAAAGCAGCCGAGCAGGATGATGGAGAGGATGGCCACCGTGATCCACACCGAAAAATCGTAGAACGAAGCGCGCCGGCCCTTCACGTCCGACTGCCAGTGCGGCGAGAGGGCGACAGGCACCACGCTGCGCCGCGCCATGATTTCGGTGTAGATGCGCTGGCGCACCGCTTCGTGCTTGCGGTGCCCGCCCGCCTCAAAGCGGTAGCGGCCCTCGAAGCCGAGGCTCAGGATGCGGTAGATCACCTCGAGCAGATCGAGGTGTTCCTGCGGATCGGCCATCAACCGGCCAACAAGCAGATAGACCTTGTCGCCACCCTGCCGGTCCTCGTGGAAGATGGTCGCCAGTCCCTTGGTAATCCACTCCACACCCGTGTCGCCTGCGTCGGTGGCCGGCGTGGCTGGGGCGGCATGTCCGGGCTGAGCCGGAGCCTCGCCGCTGCTCTCGGGCTTGCCGGGCTTGCTGGTACTGTTGGCCTGGCTGTTCTTCCCCCAGGCGGTCTGCATGGCCGCCTCGTCGAGCGCGGTGCACAGGCAGTAGCGCGCGCCGAGCATATGGTCACGACGGATGCTGGCCTGCTCGCACAGTTTCTGGAAGGCCCGCACCTCCTGCTCCAGCAGGTCGCGCAGCAGTTCGACGCGCTCGGGCTCGAGCTGCACGGGCATGTCGGCCAGCGCCCTGAGCAGCGGCCGCGCGGCTTCGAGCAGCGGATTGCCCGCAGCCTTGATGGCCGCAAGGCGCTCCTGGAGCGGTTCACCGGGCGGCAGTTCCCGGCGGGCCGGGGCCTGCGCTTCCACACCGGCGCCGGTCTGGGCGGCCGGATCGTTCAATACCTCTGGAGTCACTGCGTTTCCTCTTCTGCCAGGCCGGCGCGCAAACACAGGTCGCGTCCCTGCCGGTTGTTACGTTGCCAGTTGTTGCCAATGGCTAGCCGGTTATCCGCGGATGCCCCACAGCTCGAGCTTCAGCGACGGGAACTCGCCTGCGATGTGCAATGCAAGCCCACCGCGACGCTCAACGTCTTCCCACAGTGCGCCTGAGCGGGAGAGTTCGTAGTAGATGTAGCCCGCATTGAACGGAATCTGCCGCGGCGGTACCGGAAGCGCCTGCAGCGCAATGCCAGGCAGGTGGCCACGGACCAGATCGGGCAGGCGCTCGGATGGCCCGACCTTGGCCTGGGCGGCAAACTGCTGCTGCAGCGTATCGGGCTGTATCGCCGCGCTGACCGCGAGCACCACCGAGGTGAAACCGTGCATCTCGGACGGGTCGACCACGGCGTTGCGCATGCCGTAACCCACGTCCTTGAGTTCGATGCTCTGCGCACTGCGCACGAGCACGGCATTGAGCAACTGGTGGGTGTCGTCGACAACGGGCTTCAGGCACAGATGTGGTGCCGTATGCTGGTAGGCTGGATGCGTGTCGAGCGGCCGGCGCGTCGTGCTGCGCACGTACGTCGAGAGTTCGCCCGCCATGCTGATAAGCAATGCATAGAGATCCGCGGGCGAGGTGGTTGGCACACGCCGCAGATGTTGCAGCAACGGCTCGTAGCGGTTGAGCGTCTGCAACAGCAGGTAGTCCGACACCTCGGCGACCGTGCCGGCCTTGCCGTCTCCACCCGTCAGGCGGTTGGCCAGTGCCGTCGCGCGCAGGCGCGTGAGGTCGTGGATTTTTGCGAGCCAGCTGGTGAGCAGGGCGCTGGCACCATACGCCGACACCGGGGGCACGAGGGTATCGTCCAGTTCAATGCTGCCGTCGGCACGGATCGTCTTCACGCGCGTGAGCGCAAGGCCAATCCACGCATCGGTCATTTCCTTTTCGGGCACGAGACGCAGCCGCAGGTTCGACAGCTGGATCATCTGTGAGCCCTGACCGACCGAGTTCGTATCGCGCAGGTCCGTATTGAACACCGCATAGCGTGCGAGTGAATCCGATGTGTTGTCGAACGTCGTCTCCTCGCCGTTCGGCACCCGGATGGGCACGGCGAGGTAGATGAGCTGTTCCAGATGCTCGGGCCGGATCGTGAGCGGCGCCGGCGGCGGCGTACTACCCGGCGCGTCGAACGGCGTGCCATCCGGAAACACGCCTGCTGCCGATTTCATGATCACCTTGCCCAGCGCAAGCGCCTCGGCATCGAGGCTGTAGTGGCTGAAGCCAAAGAAGAAGGGCGACAGGGGCGCCGCGCGCTTGTGCGCGAAATGTTCGAGGTAACGCTCCTGCTGCTGGAACAGCTGTGGGCGCATGAAGAGCCCCTCATTCCAGACGACCTTGTTGTGCCAGCTCATGATGTCAGTATTCGCCCCGCGTTCTACTTCTGGGTGTTGTCGGTAATCCTGATCGCCCCGGCGTCAAGATTGATAGTCAGATTCAGTTTTGGCGACGAGAAGCGGTACCACGCTTTCTCCGGTGTCGCGGGTAATACATATGCCGTGCGCCAGACGGTATGCGGTAGGTCGCGGTATTCGGCGAGCACGCCCAGCGTGGTGGTGGCGGCGTCAGCAGGACGCCGGATCGTCTGATGCTCACCCGGGCGCAGCAGGAATTCGTCGCGTTTGACGAGGTCGTCGGCAAGCACCGTCTTGTCCTTGTCCTGCAGCGAAAAATAGTCGGCGGCCTTGAATGCGTTGTCGGTCTTCAGTTCATACACGCGCACCACGATGGGCGCGGCCCGTCCCTGGTTATCCGGGTTGACCGTCGAAGAAGCGCTGACCGTCAGATTCATCTGCAGCGGCTCATGGGGTTTGGGGTCACCGCTTGCGCACGCTGCGAGCAGTAGCGCGAGCGCGCAGGCGGTCACGCGAGTAATCAGGCGCATGTGTTGGGGCACATCGGAATCAGGACTCAAATAGTCCGGCGGGGGTCCGTGCAATTTGTACGCACCCCCGCCAGACCGGATTACATCGGGGACCACCTGGTACCGCCAGGCGAGGCTTACGCCTCCTTGTTGCCCTTGATGTCGTAGCTGGCCGTCACGGCGCCGCCGCTGCCGCCCTGGGCGTTCTGCACGACGTATTCCTGCTTGACCTTGGCGAACGAGAGCGACACCTCTTCGAGGCTCTTCTCTTCGCCGTTCTTGCTGCCCGACGGCTTCACGCGCGTGACCAGCACATCGTTCATCGTGATCTTCAGGTATTCGAGCGGGTTGCCGCCGGCCTTGCGCATGACGAGCACGGCCTGGTCGATGTGCTTGCCCGTGAGCGCGTACTTCATCAGGTTCGGGCTCGCACGGTCGATGCCGTGCTGGAACCACAGGTCGGCGACCGATGCCTTGCCGGCGCCACCACCGCTGCCCGCGTGCATCGACGACTCCTGGCTGATTTCCCAGTTCCAGTTCAGCACTTCGATCTCGTTCTTGTGCTTGTCGTCCTGCGACTCGCCGTCGATGCCATCAATCTTCAGGAAAATGTCCTGTGCCATCTGTTCACTCCTTGTTGTTACTGATGAAAGAGGCCGGATTCACGCCATGTGGAATCCGGCCGGACGAGGATGTCCGCCGCAACGCCCGCGCGTCAGGCGGCTTCCTTGATCGACGGCAGCTTGGCAACCAGACGCAGCGAAACGGTCAGGCCTTCGAGCTGGAAGTGCGGACGCAGGAAGAACTTCGCCTGGTAGTACCCAGGGTTGCCTTCCACCTCCTCGACCAGCACTTCGGCTGCCGCGAGCGGCCGGCGTGCCTTCGTCTCCTGCGAGGAGTTGGCCGGATCGGCGTCCACGTAGTTCATGATCCATTCGTTGAGCCAGCGCTGCATGTCCTCGCGCTCCTTGAACGCGCCGATCTTGTCGCGCACGATGCACTTGAGGTAATGCGCGAAGCGCGAGCAGGCGAACAGGTACGGCAGGCGCGCCGAGAGGTTGGCGTTGGCCGTGGCATCCGCGTCCTGGTATTCGGCGGGCTTCTGCATCGACTGCGCGCCAATGAACGTCGCGTGGTCGGTGTTCTTGCGGTGAATGAGCGGAATGAAGCCGTTCTTCGACAGTTCTGCCTCGCGGCGATCCGAGATCGCGATTTCCGTCGGGCACTTCATGTCCACGCCACCGTCGTCGGTCGGGAACGTGTGACACGGCAGATTCTCGACCGTGCCGCCCGACTCGACGCCGCGGATCAGCGAGCACCAGCCGTACAGCTTGAACGAGCGGTTGATGTTCACGCCCATCGCGTAGGCGGCATTCGCCCACGCGTAGCGGCGGTGGTCCGAACCGTTCGTCGCCTCCTCGAAGTCGAATTCATCGACCGGGTTGGTCTTCGCGCCGTACGGCAGACGGGCGAGGAAGCGAGGCATGGCAAGACCCACATAGCGCGCGTCGTCGGTATTACGCAGCGAGTTCCACGGCGCGTATTCCAGGTTCTGCGTGAAGATCTTCGTGAGGTCGCGCGGGTTGGCGAGTTCCTGCCACGACTCCATCTGCAGCACGGCGGGTGACGCACCGGAGATGAATGGCGTGTGGGAGGCGGCTGCAATCTTCGCGATCGAGGCGAGCAGGTCGACGTCGGGCGGCGTGTGATCGAAGTAGTAATCGGCGACGAGGCAACCATACGGCTCGCCGCCAAGCTGGCCGTATTCCTCTTCGTAGATCTGCTTGAAAAGCGGACTCTGGTCCCACGCGAGACCCTTGTAGCGCTTCATCGTGCGGCGCACTTCGTCCTTCGAGATGTCCATGAAGCGGATCTTCAGGCGCTCGTCCGTCTCCGTGTTGGACACCAGGTGATGCAGGCCGCGCCAGGACGATTCCAGCTTCTGGTAGTCGTCGTGGTGGAGGATGCCGTTGATCTGTTCGGAGAGCTTGGCGTCGATCTGGGCGATGATGGCGGCGATGCTCTTGTACGCGTCATCGCTGATGGTGGCCGACTGCTGAAGCGCCTGCTCGGCGAGTGTCTGGACGGCGAGTTCAACGGCTTCGCGGGCCCGTTCGGTCTTCGGGCGGAATTCCTGGTTGAGCAGCTGCGTAAAATCCGACTGGGTCTCGACGCCGGCGCTCGTGGTTTGTGCTTGCTGTTTTGCCATGACTGGTCTCTTCGGGTATCGTGTCGGTCAGTTCGCGTTGCCTGCGTCGGCGACGTCGGTGACATCAGCGGCCGCCTGCGGCTTCGGCGCGGCGGCCAGCGTCTTGAGGAGCGCGGGGTCCTGGAGCAGCTGGTTCACGAGCGATTCCGCGCCCGACTTGCCGTCCATGTACGTCTGCAGGTTCGCGAGCTGCGTGCGCGCGTCGAGCAGCTTGCGCAGCGGTTCGACCTTGCGGGCGATGGCCGCCGGCGAGAAGTCCTCGATGCTCTCGAAGGTCATGTCGACCATCAACTGGCCTTCACCTGTGAGCGTATTCGGCACGGCGAACGCGACGCGCGGCCGGATGGCCTTCATCCTTTCATCAAAATTGTCAATATCAATATCGAGAAAGCGGCGATCCGCCACAGCAGGCAGCGGTTCGACCGGCTTGCCGGACAGGTCGGCGAGCACGCCCATCACGAAGGGCAGCTCGACCTTCTTTTCGGAACCATAGACCTCGACGTCATACTCGATCTGCACGCGCGGCGCGCGGTTGCGTGCGATGAACTTCTGCGAACTGCTGGGTGCGGACATGCGGGGACTCCAGTGAGCGGTGGTGGGTGTGATAAAGAGGCTTCAGCGTCAGAGAGGCTGCCCGACGGTTAGCAGGTCATCGGGCTCGACATCGGCATGCGTGTCGGGGTCAGCGGGCTCTGCCGCCGGAAACCGGAACAGCAGTGCGCTGGAGGGCGGCGCCTCAGCGTCACCCAGCACGATTCCGATGCGTGAGAGCGGGCGTTTCGATGAGAACGCGTCGAGCCAGATTTCGGACAGGCGTGGCAGGATGTGCTGCTCGATGAAACCAATCAGCACGCGGGCGCCCGTTTCCTGCACGAGACAGCGCCCGACGATGTAGTCCACGACCGCCTCGTCATAGGTCAGCTCAATCTGGTGAGTGTCGGCCATGCGCCGCACGACGCGATCCAGGTGCAGGCGCACGATGCGCGCGAGCGACATGCTGGCCAGAGGCCGGTACGGCACCACTGTGACGCGACCGAGGAACGCGGCAGGAAAGGCCTTGAGCAGTTCCGGCATGAGCGCATCACGCAAGCCTTGCGCGTCTGGCGTGAGCGCCGGGTCAGCACACAGGCTGGCAGTCAGCTCGGAGCCCACGTTGCTCGTGAGCAGGATCGTCGTGTTGCGAAAGTCGATATAGCGACCATCTCCGTCTTCCATGTAGCCCTTGTCAAATACCTGGAAGAACATCTCGTGGACGTCGCGGTGTGCCTTCTCGATTTCGTCGAGGAGCACAACGGAGTAGGGCCGCCGCCGCACGGCTTCGGTCAGCACGCCGCCCTCGCCATAGCCGACGTAACCGGGTGGCGCGCCCTTGAGGCCCGAGACCGTGTGGGCCTCCTGGTATTCGCTCATGTTGACGGTGATCAGGTTCTGCTCGCCACCGTAGAGTGCTTCGGCCAGCGCCAGTGCCGTTTCAGTCTTGCCGACCCCGGAAGGGCCCGCAAGCAGGAACACGCCGAGGGGCTTCTTCGGGTCGGTGAGGCCGGCACGGGCCGTCTGCACGCGCTCGCCTATCTGGTGCAGGGCGTCGGCCTGGCCGATCACGCGTGCCTCGAGCGTCGCGGGCAACATGCGAACGGCCGCTATCTCGTCCGTAACCATGCGGCCCACGGGAATGCCGGTCCAGTCCGAAACAATCTCCGCGACAATTGCTTCGTCGACCTCAGGGAACACATAGGGTGTGTCGCCCCGCTGCTCAATGAACCGGGCCTCAAGCTCACGCAATGAACGCACTGCGTCCGGGTCGCCGGCCCGTGCCGCCTCGCGCGCAGCTTCCAGCGCCTGCATGGCGTCGAGCTGTGCGCGCCACTGCGCTTCAATGCGGGCGATGTCACTGGTCAGCGTTTCGATTCGCTGGGCGACTGCGGCCAGGGTCTGTTCCGCATCCAGGCCGATCAGCGCCTCCTGCTGGAGCAGGTCGCGCTCGACGCAGGCGGCCCGCATACGCTCGGAGAGGCTTTGCAGTTCGCGCGGCGGGGTGTGCTGCGACAGCGCCACGCGTGCGCACGCCGTGTCGAGCAGGCTGATGGCCTTGTCGGGCAACTGCCGCGAGGGGATGTAGCGATGCGAGAGGGTGACCGCGGCGCGGATGGCCTCGTTCAGCACCGTGACACCGTGGTGTCGCGCGAACGTTTGCGCGAGCCCCCGCACCATGTCGATGGCGGCCAGTTCTTCCGGCTCCAGTACCTGCAGCACCTGGAAGCGGCGGGTAAGCGCCGGATCTTTCTCGATGTGCCGCTTGTACTCGGCCCACGTCGTCGCACCGATGGTGCGGATCGTGCCGCGCGCAAGCGCCGGCTTGAGCAGGTTGGCTGCGTCGCCCGTGCCGGCCTGCCCACCCGCGCCGATCAGCGTGTGGATTTCGTCAACGAAGAGAATGACCGGGACGGGTGATTTCGCGGCCGCTTCGAGCACGCCCTTCAGGCGCGCCTCGAACTCGCCCTTCATGCTTGCCCCCGCGAGGAGGGCACCTACGTCGAGAGCCAGCAGCCGCACATTGGCGAGCTTCGGTGGCACCTCCCCGTTGGCGATCGTGAGCCCGAGCCCCTCGACCACGGCAGTCTTGCCGACGCCGGCTTCGCCCGTGAGCAATGGATTATTCTGCCGGCGGCGCAGCAGCACGTCGATCATCGTACGGATCTCAAGGTCACGCCCGACCACCGGATCGATTTCACCCGCCCGCGCCCGCGCGGTCAGGTCGGTGCAGTACTGTTCGAGCGTTGAGCCCTTTGCGACCCCGGGCATGGCGTGCGAGGCTTCACCTGGCAGGGCGGCCGTGAAGTCGCTGTTGTCGTGCGGCGCCTCGGCGGCTTCCGGCGACCCCTCGATCCACGCGGGCAGGGCTTGCGCAAGCCCCTCGACGGGCGTCTTCGCGAAGGTGGGCGAAATACCCAGCAGGACGCGCCGCAGTTCGGGCGTCGTCACAAGGGCGATCAGCAGCCACGCGCTGCGGATGCGCCGGTCGTTCATCTCCAGCGTCGTGATCACCCACGCGCGCTCGATGGCGGTGTCGATGTGATGCGAAAAATCGATGACGGAACTGGCTGTACCCGGCAACGCCGAGAGGGCACGCGCCATGTCGCGGTCCAGCACGGTCCGCTCGATTCCGCACTGACGCAGCACGCGATGCAGATCGGAGTCGGACTGCTGCAGGATCTGGTTCAGCCAGTGCACCAGTTCGACATAGGGGTTGCCCATCAGCTTGCAATGGGCTGTCGCAGATTCAGCACTCCTGAACAGCGTCGTTCCCAGCTTGCCAAACAATGCCTGACGCGAAATCGCCATGTGGTCTCTACTTTGGATCGTCGTTCACTTCGTTCCTGCTGCGCCCCGTAACTGCCGTAAAACAGATCGGGTGGTCCGCCGCCGTGCGGCTTCTTCAGGTCCGCCCATATAACACGCGACTTCCCGCTTTAACGGGAAGTCTGGAATTACCGCAATCAATACGCATTGACCAATTTACGCCAGACTGTAATTGCACAGGACGCAGTTAGTCAACGTTCATTTTCATGACGCATTTGATTTAACTTTCGCGTTATGCCATTTGAATACGTCAACAATTACCCCTCCATATCTCAAAATAGGGCGTTCATGCACACGTACAACCCATTGAGTCAATGAGAAAAATCTGATTTTGAAAAGAAGAATGCGCAAAATCAAAGACAGGATTGTCAATTTCTATGATATTTAACAAAAATTAAATTATTTTGATCAACCATGATATTTCGAAGGACAGATTCAATTAATCACATTGCTGTAGACGGGTGTGGGTTTAGTATGTTTAGAATGTGCACTTCACGCGTATTCCGGCAACTGTCTTATGCACATCCTCCGGTTGTTTCGCCGAAGCGGGTCGCCTGCGACTGCGCGCTTTGAGCCACGGGCGATCCCCCTGGGGGATGCCTTCGCGCATGCGAATCCTGATTCGCTGGAAACCGGAGACGAGGCATCACTGACGTTTGCGCAGGATCAGGCCGATGAGGATCTGAGGGGCAGCGATGCCATTTTCGGCCTGATCGGATCGCGACCAGCAACGCAAGCGGGCGCACGTCCGGCATCCGACACCGGTGATCTGATTGCCTCGCTGCATACACAGTACTGCCAGGCACTCGACAATCCCTGGGTGCCGATCGGCGCCACTGACTGGGTGTCCGCGCCAGCCGGAGTGGGTGCCGCTGGCCTGCCTGGTGACCTGCATGCCTCTTCCACGGGCAGCGACTCGATCGAGGCACTGCTGTCCGGGGCGCAACTGCTCGATCACGCATTCGGGCCGCTCCGGGAAAGCGACCTCGGGAGCCTGCCGGAATCGGAACCGGTCCCGGAGATCCTGCGGCTCTTTGCCCCGCCGGAATATCTGGCATCGACCCGCCGTCAGGCGCCCGCCTTGCCGCCCACGCTTGCGCGCCGCGAACATCACTCGTTCGGTATCGACAGTCCGCTGCCGATGCCGAAAGTCGCCTCCACCGGGAGTGCGTCATGACGGTTCCGCTTGATACGCGCATCGATGAGGTGCAAGCAAAGATCCGGAGCCAGCCCGCGGTCGCGGATCACCGCTGGGCCCTGTTCGAGCTGCTGTGTCTCACGCAGCAGTGGGAACGTGCTATCCAGCAGCTCCAGGTCTTCGCGCAACTGAATCCTCAACTGGCGCAGGTTGCCCAGGCGTACCGTGACCTGATACGGGCCGAACGATGGCGCGCAGAGGTCCTGGCGGGACTCAGGGATCCCGGGTTCGTCATCGAGCCGCCTTCATGGGTCGAAAGCCTCGTCCGCGCGTTGCGCCTGAACGCGGCCGGGCAATCCGATGAGGCGGACGAGCTGCGCGAGAAGGCGCTCGATGAAGCTCCTCTTGTGGCTGGCCGCGGTGGTGCATATGCGTTTGAATGGATCGCCGACAGCGATTCACGCCTTGGCCCCGTCTGCGAGGTCGTGACGGCAGGCCGTTACCGCTGGCTGCCTTTCTCCGATATCGCAGCGTGGGAGCTTGGACGCCCGGCGGCGCTCGTCGATCTCGTGTGGGCGCCGTGCTCACTCACGCTTGTCGATGGGACAAAGGCTCGGGGATTCATGCCCGCGCGGTTCCCCGCATTCGAAGAAGCCGCCCACGACCGCGCCAAGCAGGACGCATTGCGCCTGGGAAACACGACGGTCTGGACGGAGAGTGGACGCACCAGTGTGATCGCGCAGGGCCGCAAGACGTGGACGACCAGCGCCGGTGACATCGGGCTGTTCGAACTCGACGTCTGCGCGTTCGCACACGAGGAGAGCCGCGGGTCTGCCGGCCATGTTGCCGGGACTGCAACCATGGCCGAAGGGGGCGTTGATGGAGCGGCGTAGACGCAAGGCCGATGGCACACAGACGGCCACGCCCCGTCGCGCTAATACCTTTCTGATGCCCACGCTGCTGGACCGGCTGCGCGATGACGCGCCGCACCGGCAGCACGAGGCGCCCGGCGAATATGCCGTGACGCGTGCGCAGATGCGCGACATCGTCCAGCGCGATCTGGCGTATCTGCTCAATACCACCAACATCGAGGAACAGATTGACAAGGTGCGGTACCCACACGTGGTGGCCTCGACGATGAATTATGGCGTGCCGCCACTGGCCGGCAAGTTCATGGCGACGCGCCAGTGGACGGACATCGAGACCATCATCAAACGCGCAATCAGTGATTTCGAGCCCCGTCTTGTGCCGGGCAGTCTCAGCGTATCGCCGTTACCGGACGAGGATGGCGAAGTCCAGTACAACGCCCTGGCGTTTGAGGTACGCGGCCTGATCAACATGGACCCCTATCCGATGGAATTCATGGTGCAGAGTTCGCTCGATCTTGAGACCAGTCAGCTCAACGTCAGCGGCGCACGCGCCATCTGAACCACACCGATTCCGGGGCAAAGGCAATGGATCCACGGCTGCTCGACCAGTCCAATCAGGCACTCATCTACCTGCGCGAACTCGCGGCCGGATTCGGGCGGCAGCATCCCGGCAACGCCGGGCGTCTGGCGGCGCAGACCGGTGAGGTGGCGGACCCCTACGTCGAGCGGCTGCTCGAGTCGTTCTGCTTCATGGCATCGCGCGCGCAGATCAAGATGGATGCGGAGTTTCCGAAATTCGCCGGACGGCTGCTCGAGGTCATCTACCCCAATTACGTGGCGCCAACGCCGTCGATGTCGGTCGCCCGTATTTATCCCAACCATGAGGACGCAAACCTGAGCCGGGGTTTCGTTCTGCCGCGCGGCACGATCCTCAAGGCGCGCAGGCCCGCCGGGGAAAAAACCGCGTGCCAGTTCAGGACCGGACTGGAGATCGCGCTGTACCCGCTGGGCATTCCCGGGGCGATGCTCACCGCCATTCCGTCCGATGTCGTCGGGCTCGACCGCTACGTCCCACCCGGCCGGCAGGTGCGCGGTGCGCTGCGCATCCGGTTGCGCACCACGAATGGAGCCCGCATAGCGGATCTTGAGGGACTTGACCGCCTGCCGGTCTACCTTGCGGGCGACGAACAGGTCGCCTCGCACCTGTTTGAACTGCTGCACGTTGCCAGTGTCGCCTCGCTTGTCGGCGAGCCAGGGCAGGGCGGTGCGGCGGGCAGACCGTTTTCGGTTGTCACATCCAGCCCGGTTGCCCATGTGGGCCTCGGTGCCGACGAGGGGCTGCTGCCGCTCACCTGGTCGAAATTCCACGGGCACAATCTTTTGCAGGAGTACTTCGCGTGCCCGGGCCGCTTTCACTTCCTTGCGCTGACGGGACTTGCCGAAGGATTCAGCCGCATCACTGGGCCTGAGGCCGAGGTGATCGTATTGCTGGACCAGCCGACTGACCGGCTCGCGAATCTGGTGGATGCGTCCTCTTTCGCGCTTTTTTGCACCCCTGTCATCAACCTTTTTGAAAAGCAGACCGACCAGATCGAAATTGCACCGGGCGAAGCGGAGATCCGCCTCGTGCCGTCGAAACTGGAACCGCTCGATTACGAGGTCTTCGCCATCCGGAAGCTGTGCGCAAGGAAGACATCGAGTTTGGCCGAACTGGAGTTCAGGCCGCTGTTCCAGACGCTGAACGACGACGGGGGAGGCAACTATGGACGGTACTTTTCGAGTCGCCGCGAGCGTCGGCTGGCGTCAGACACCGGTCGACGTTACGGTACGCGCACGCCCTATGCAGGCACCGAAGTGTTCGTCTCGCTGGTCGACCAGGCGCAAGCGCCCTACAGCGAGGATCTGCGCTATCTGTCGGCCGACGCATGGGTGACCAACCGCGATCTGCCACTGCTGGTGCCGCGTAACGGCGTGAATGACCTCGTAGCAGACGGCGAAGCGGCAATCGGATCGATCGGCCTGATTCGCCCGCCGAGCCCCCCGCAACCGCCCTATGCCGAGCGCGAGATGGCCTGGCGCCTGATCCAGCAACTGAACTTCAACTACCTGCCGTTCAGCGACATGGGTCATCGCGAAGGTGGCCAGGGCCTGCGTGATCTGCTCGGGCTTTTCCTGTCCGGCGACGATACCCGCCGCCGGCGTCAGGTCGACGCCCTCATTGGTGTGAAAACACGCCCCATCAGCAGCGTGCTCCCGGGCAACGGCCCACTCGTGTTCGGTCGCGGCATCGAGTGCGTCCTCACGGTCGACGAGACAGGATTCTCCGGCGTCAGTCCTTACCTGTTTGGCCTGATTCTTGAGCACTACATGGCCCGGCATGTGTCGATCAACTCGCTCACGCAGACCGCGCTGCATTCGATGCAGCGCGGTCTGGTTGCCCGCTGGCCGGTGCGCATGGGCTCGTGCGGGGTGGCCTGATGAAGCGTGCTCCATTCAAGGCCCTGTTGCAGGATACCGGCCTGTCCCAATCGTTGCTCGACCACCTGCAGGCCGAGCCCTGGCGGTATGGCTTTCTTGCCCTGATGCGCCGTATCGGCGCCAACCCGGCAATCGATCCCGTCGGGACAGCCCGGCTTCCGCAGGCCGAACCCTTCCGTCTTGGGCAGCAACCTGCGCTGGTTTTTGCGCCGCGCGAGATCGCGCGTGCGAGCGTGGCCCACGACCGCCTGAAGATCCGCCTCTTCGGGCTCGGCATGCTCGGGCCCAACGGGCCGCTCCCGATCCACGTCACCGAGATCGCGCGCGAGCGCGAGGAGCATCGGCGCGACCCGACGCTGAGCAATTTCCTCGATATCTTTCACCACCGGTATCTCACGCAGTTCTACCGGGCGTGGGCCTCGGCGCAGGCGGCAGCGGGCCTCGACCGCCCGGACAATGAGCGTTTCACGTTCTACATTGCGGGCCTCGCCGGCCACGAAGTCAGGGAAATCCGCGAGGGTCCGCTGCCTGCCCATGCGAGGCTGTCGGCGGCTCCCCATCTCATTCGCGAATCCCGCAATCCGGGGGGGCTGGCCGCCACGCTCTCCCATTATTTCGCTGTGCCGGTGCATATCGAGGAGTATGTGTTTCACTGGCTCGATGTGGACCCCGGTGAGCAAAGCAGGCTGGGCGTACCAGGCGCCGGTTCGATCATGGCCGTGAACGCAGTTCTCGGCGGGAAGATACCCGACCGCCAGTGTCGCTTCCGCATTGTCATCGGCCCGGTGGATATCGACGATTACCAGCGTTTCACTCCCCGCGGCGCGGATCTGTTGCGCCTGGTGGAATGGGTGCGGGCGTTTGTCGGCAGGGAAATCCACTGGGAGCTCGAGCTGAAGATCCGTCCACACAGCGCGCCGCCGGCCGTGATGGGTGGCCCCCAGCAACTGGGCTGGTCGGGGTGGCTTGGGCAGTCACCAACGCCTGAGCCTGTGACAGGCATGCTCTTCGAGCCGGAACGCTACGTGCCCCAGCTCAGACGGGATGCCGAAGCCCGCGCCGCCCAGCTGAAGCAGGTTGAACCATGAGCAATAGCCGAAAGAAGAATCCGCAGACACAGAAGCCCCACGAGACGCCGCAGGGCGGTGGGGTCACGCACGACTGGATGGCGCCTGTCTCCGAAGACGCGCCGTGTGGCGTTGATCTCGAATACGACCCGGAGTTCGTCGTTTTGAGCGCGAGCGTTGCCGCCAGGGTCGATGCGCAGTACGGCGATTTCGTCGGCACGCCCGAGCCCGTGAACTGGAGCGATGTGGACCGCGACTGCCGGCGCCTGATGATGCGCAGCAAGGACGTGCGTCTGGCCGTGCTCTTCACGCGCTGCCGCACGCGTCTCGCGGCCGCCGCAGGCCTCGCCGAAGGTCTGGGGTTGCTGGCCGCATGGCTGGCCGCATTTCCGGATCTGGTCCATCCGCAGCCGGGCGTGGACGAGGATCGCACGGCCGCGCTCGAGATCCGCATGAACGCCCTGCAATCCCTGACCGACACCGACGGCCTCATCGCCGATCTGAGGGAGATTGCGTTGACCCGCTCAACACAGACACGGCTGCAGATGCGTGACGTCGAGCGCGCATTTGCCCATCCACGGCCGAGCGACGCGCTGGCCCCCGATTCCGTGACGCGGCAACTCGAGGAACTGCGCATTCAGCAGGCCCCCGTTCTTTCGGGATTCGATGGGGCGCTTGAAAGCCTGACTGCGATTGAAAACTGGTGCCGCGAGCATCTGAGCGTTTTTGCGCCTGACCTTACTGCACTCAAACGGCTTTTGCGTCATGTGGCCGTTGCTCCCGGCAGCCGCACGGTGGATAGCAGTCCAGAGGAAACGGGCGGTGCACAGCAGGATAGTCCGGATTCGGCCGACCTGACCGCATCCCCCGGAGCATTTGACGAGCAAGAGGAAACCCCGTTGCCAGAACCCGTCAGCACCCGCATCGCCACCACGGCCGGCGATCGTCACGATGCACTCAACCTGATCCGCGAGGCGCGCCGGTGGTTTGAACAGCACGAACCCAGCAGCCCCATTCCGGTCCTGCTCAGGCGTGCCGAGCAGTTTGTCGGCAAGCGCTACGTCGACGTGGTCAATGCGATCCCGGCCGAACTGCTGGCCCAGTGGGAACGCGCGGGGAATGACGAATGACAGATGGCCGTTAAGTACCGTTAAATCCTCATCCTGAAAATTGCACCCGCTCCCTTTGGATGCTGGAAACGGGATAGCCAAAGGTTGTGCGTGCAACATGGCACGTCGTTTGGCAGGACCGGCTTCAAGCCCCGCTGGATGAACAAGACGAACGACATGAAGAAGTCGCATCAACCGCCCGCAGATCCGGAGCTGCTCGAATATTACACGCGCGAGTTGCTGTACACGACCGCGCACATGCAGGAGTTCGGCGCGCAGCATCTGAAGATCGGGGCGCGTCTGGGCATGCAGGCAGGCGAGATTGGCGACCCCTATGTCGAGCGGCTGGTACAGGGGTCGTCCTTCATGACGGCACGCACGCAGATGCGTCTCGATGCGGCGTTTCCCGAACTGATGCAGCCGATGCTGGAAGCTGTCTATCCGAACTATGTCCGGCAGACCCCATCGATCGGCGTGGCACGCCTGTATCCGGGCCACGAAAGCGGTCATCTTGGCCAGGGGTTTCTCATCCCACGCGGTACGGCTTTCACCTCGAGCACGCCCGCGGGCGAGAAAACGCCCTGCGAATTTCGCAGCAGCCAGGACGTGAGCGTCTATCCGCTCAGGATCAGGCTCGCGCGGGTCACGCTGATTCCGCCGGACATTCCCGCCCTTAACCAGTACGTGGCGGATGGCCAGCGCGTGCAGGGCGCTGTGCGCCTCACGCTGGAGACGACCAACGGCACGTCCATCGCGAGCCTGGAGGACCTGGACCGTCTGCCCCTGTATCTCGCCGGAGACGAGCGTATTGCCTCGCACCTGTTCGAGCTGATCCATTCGGCCGGTATCGCCAGCGTCATGGCGGCGCCCGGTCGGTTTGCGGAGGGGCCGCTGTACGGGGTGACGCGCGGCGCAGTCGTCCACGAAGGCATTGCGCCAGACCAGGCGGTGCTGCCTGATGTGCCGCGCAGGCTGCACGGGCATGGCCTCGTGCAGGAATATTTCGCGTGTCCGCCACGCTTCTGGTTTTTCGCGCTGACGGGTCTTGGCCAGGGGCTGCAGGCCATCGAGGGCAATGAGGTCGAGATCATCATCCTGCTCAGCCGCGCGCCGGGGGCGCTGGCCGACACGGTGGATGCGTCGCATTTTGCGTTCTTCTGCACGCCGGTCGTCAACCTGTTTCCGTTCCGCACGAAGGACCTCAAAATCGACCCGGACGAAGCGGAGAACCGGCTCGTGCCAATTCCCAACGCGCCGGCAGACTTTGACCTGCGCTCCGTCGATACGGCGCACGGCCAGGTTGCCGAGGAAAGCAACGACGAGGTGAGGTTCGAGCCACGGGACCGGCCGTCCGGTGCAGGAGCCTCCAGCGAAGGGAATTATTTCAGCCTGCGCCGCCGGACGAACCTGGTCCAGGGGGGCGGGAGGCAGTACGGTACGCGTCGTCCCTTTACGGAGACGCAGACCTTCATTTCGCTCGTGGACGGGCAGGACCGGCCGCATGACGGCGGTATCCGTCTCCTGTCGCTCGAAGCGTGGCTGACCAACCGGGACCTGCCATCCCTGCTCGAATGCAACGGCCGCCGCGATCTTACACTCGCCGGATCGAAGCCGGTGGTCAGCGTTGGCTTTGTACGCGCGCCATCTGCACCGAAACCGCCGCTTGCGCGCGGCGATCTGGCCTGGCAGCTGATGGGGCAACTGAAGCTCGACTACCAGATGTTCGACGACCGCGACGGCGAGCCCCATCCGGGCGAAGGGGTGCGCCGTCGCCTGCGCCTGTACGTGACCCCGGACGCAGGCGCGCTCGCGCGTCAGGTCGAAAGCCTTGTGAGCGCCACGGCCACGCCCGTGAACGACATGCTGCCGCCGGGCAATGGCGGCCCGGTGTTCGGACGGGGCATCCGGTGCGACTTCACCTTCGACGAAAGCGGGCTGGACGGCGTGAGCCCCTACACGCTCGCGCTAGTGCTGGAGCACTACGTTGCGCGGCACGTCTCGATGCACTCGTTCACGAAGACCGTGGTGCATACGACGCAGCGCGGCCAGATTGCGCAGTGGCCGCCGCGCGCCGGTATGCGCGACATTTCCTGAACCGCTTTCCTGACCTCTTACGCGACCTCTTACGGAGTGACCCATGTCCTGGCTTGACCAACCCCGCACACTGGAAATCACCAGTGCGGCCCTGCCGAAGTGGCAGGACGAATGCCTCTTCACCGTGTCGCGCCTGAAGGGCGCCGAGAAGCTTGGCAGGCTCTACGACTACACCGTCGAGATCGCCACGAAGGAGGACATCGGCCTGACCGTGCATGAGACGAGGGACATGGTCAAGGTCGACGAGCTCGTTGGCAAGCAGGTGACGGTGAAGATCGCCATCGAGGGCAGCGGCACGTACGAGACCGGCAAGATTGGGGTGGCGCCGTCGGTGAACGTGGGCGCGGACGTGCGCGAGATCACCGGCCTGATCACCTCGGCACAGTGCGTGGGCTCGGACACGCGGCGCGCGTTCTACCGGCTGCGGATTCGCCCCTGGTTGTGGTTAGCGACGCTCAACCAGGACTCAAGAATCTTCCAGGACAAGACCGTCGTGGAGATTTCCGAAACGATCCTGAAGAAGTATCCGTTTCACTATGAACTGCGTCTGGCGGGCCCCGGCTTTGGCCGGCAATACCCGAAGCGCGACTACCAGCGTATGTTCTGGGAGTCGGACTGGGGCTACCTGAATCGCTTGTGGCAGGAGTGGGGCATCGCGTTTTTCTTCCAGGGCCCCACGCTCGTGCTGTGCGATTCGACCGCGGCGTACAAGAAGCACGGGCCGGCCTACGAGACGCTGCGCTACCAGGACCGCGACGGCCAGCGCATCGACGAGGAACACGTTCACGAGTTCGAGATCGCACGCACCCTGACCACGGGCAAGGTCAGCCTCACCGACTACGACTATACGCAGTCGCGGGCCAACCTTGCGACGAAGGATTCGGACTACGGCGAGCGCGCCAACGACAACATCGAGCACTATGCCTGGGGGGACTATTCGCAGCCGCTCGCTGGCGCGATGGGTACCGCTGCGGAGCCGAACGACGCGCAGTTCGAGGGCGAGCACCTGGCGCGCGTGCGCCTGGAGGCGAAGCGGGCGAAGAGCCTGCGCGGCCACGGTCGCGGCAACATGCGCGGGCTGATGGTGGGGCACACGTTCCACCTCGAAGGCTATCCGCTCGCGCCGGGCAATGGCGAATACCTGGTGGTCGCGACGAAGATCGAGATCGTCAACAACGACACGGTGACGAACCGGGGCGCACTGCAACGGCAGTACACCTGCGACACGCAGTTCACGGTGCAGCCCGCCAACACGTATTTCCGCACGCCGCAGAAGGCGAAGAAGCCGCGCTCGCATGGCGAGGTGGCGATCGTGACAGGCTATTCGGATTCGAAGATCTGGACCGACAAGTACGGCCGCGCCAAGGTCTGGTTTCCCTGGGACCGTGAGGGCCAGCAGGACCAGGACTCGAGCTGCTGGGTGCGGGCATCCTCGCCATGGCAGGGAGCGGGCTACGGGGCGATCTACATTCCGCGCGTGGGCCACGAGGTCGATATCGGGTACCACGATAACGATCCGGACAAGCCGTATATCGCCGGGCGGCACGTGAACCAGTTCCACGAGCCGCCGTGGCCGCTGCCGGCCAACCAGGCGCTCTCGGGCTGGATGAGTGAAGACCTGGAAGGACCGACCACCAATAGCGTTGTCACCGACGACACGCCCGGCAAGCTCCAGGTGCAGGTGGCGAGCGACCACGCGCAGTCGCGCCTGGTGCTGGGCAGCAACACGCGCATCGATCGGCGCAAGGGGCGAAGTGAGGCTCGCGGCGAAGGGTTCGAGCTGGCCACCGAGGCGGCAGGCGTGGCGCGCGCGAACAAGGGCATGCTCGTGACGACCGAGGCGCGCAGCGGTGCCGGCGCGCCGGTGAAGGACATGGGTGAGACGGTGCAGCGCCTGACGTCGGCGCGTGAACTGCACGAGGACATGGCGCAGTTCGCGCAGCAGCACAAGGCGCAGGACGCGCAGGTGAGCCAGCGCGATGCGACCGCAGGCATGAAGGCGCAGAACGATGCGGTCAGGGGCGGGACGAAAAGCGCCTCGAACCCGTCGCCGGAGATGACGCGGCCCGATCTCGTGCTGGCGAGCGCGGCGGGCATCGCGGCGACAGCCACCGACAGCATGCACCTGTCGAGCCAGAACGATCACGCGGTGACGGCAGGCCGCGATGTGAGCGTCGTGTCGGGCCGTTCGTTCCTCGCCGCGATCCGGGGGGCGATCTCGTTCGTGACGGGGCTGGGCATCCGGCTGTTCGCGGCGAAGGGCAAGGTGGAGATCCAGGCGCAGGGCGACGAGATGGCACTCGCCTCGCTGAAGGACTTCACCATCAGTAGTACTGACGGGAAGATCATTCTCACAGCGTCGAAGGAAGTCTGGATTGGCGCAGGTGGCTCGTACATCCAGATCAACAGCAACGGCATCGTGAACGCCACTTCAGGCCAGATACTCGAAAAGTGCGCGAAATGGAGCAAATCGGGCGCTGCTTCGATGCGCGAGCCACTACCGACCATGCCGCAGGGCAACCTGAAAACGACCAGCTTCTACCAGCAATCACGATAACCATGATTATCAGCCCTCCCTTTCTGCCGCAGTCTGGCCAAACTCCCAGCGATGAGACGGACACAGATCCGATGATGACGGCAGTCGAGGCATTCGAGCCCGGCTACCACGGTGTCTTTCCCGTTACGTTCGACCGTCGCTGGCACGGCGGTATCCACCTGGTGCCCGGCACACCGGATGAACCCGTGCGCGCCATCGCAGATGGCGAGGTCGT
>Ga0164242_10000198_pt1 | contig 75355 bp, 66 predicted proteins | sample OricomgcompostMG_FD_108783 | JGI IMG/M metagenome (GOLD analysis project Ga0164242, IMG submission 108783) | Miracle-Growth compost microbial communities from Emeryville, California, USA - Original compost - Miracle growth compost (MG) ... | reverse complement strand
TGCCCCCTAGTCAGTGGCGGCGCATCACCCGATAATATTGTTTATGAAGCCTGTCAAAAAAGCGTACCTGTGGATTGGGCTGGTCATCCTCACGATGACGGCTTGCCGCTCCGGGTCACAGCACTGGGAGCACTTCCTTGACCAACACGCCGGGCAGGGAACGACCATCCGCCTGAACGGGCTGATGAAAGCTGGCCTGCAGCTCTGGGCAGATGCGGACGATGATCCGCAAAGCCAGGAGGTGGTCCGGATCTTAAAAAAGATGAAAGCAGTGGAGATTCATGTCTTTGATGCGTCCAGGGCTCACGTGTCCGATTTGGAAGTAAACGATCTGGCCGGCTCACTGGATAAAAGTGCTTATCATCGGCTATTGAACATTCGCCACGGAGGACAACAGCTACATCTGTGGGCACGCGGAAGTGATGCATCTATTTCGGATCCGCTCGTATTGGTCTCCGGTGAAGGAAAACTTGTATTGGCGGAGGTGAAAGGTACCCTGTCGGCCAATGACCTGCAGACGCTGGTCCGTTTTGGTACCGGGCAGATGAACCGGCAAAAATAGCCGGACGGTCGTACCTATTTAGTTGATGATGACTTCTTCAACGATCCGCTCTCCCAGCGCCTCGTTTAATCGTTCACGTATTTTTTCCCGGGAATAACTCAGTTCCTGTTTCAATGCAGCTACGGATGTGGTGATGATGAGCGTCGTACCGCGGAGCCGGATGGAATCCGTATACCGGGAAATGGTTTTGCCCATCTGCTTTTCCCACAGTGCCTCCACGCGATATTCGTTCATTTTTTGGCGAAAAGGACTGTGGCGCAAGTATTCCCGCAAGGCGTCTCCGAGATTAATTTCACCCATATCACGAAGGTAGTACTTTGGCTGCTTTTTTACCGGATATTCAGGGCAGGCGGATGATCTGAGGCTGCCCCCGGCTCTCCGCGAATGCCTGCTGCAGCCGATGCTCTTCGGTGTCGGTGATAAAAACCTGGCCGAAATTTTCTCCTGAGATCAGCCTGATCAAGTGCGTGATCCTGGAGTGGTCCAGCTTTTCAAATACATCGTCGAGAAGCAGAAGGGGAGGAAAGCCCTTGTGTTGCCGCAACAACTCGTACTGGGCCAACTTGAGGGCGAACAACAGGTTTTTGCGTTGCCCCTGAGAAGCGGTTTGTTTGGCGGGATACCCGTTGAGCCGCATCAGCAGTTCATCCCGGTGTATGCCCGGTCCGGTCCGTTGTTGCCGAATATCCCGTTCCCGTTCCTGCTGAAGCGAGGTCAAAAGACGGGTGTCCGCAAGGCTGCTCTGGTATTCCAGTTCAATATTTTCCTCGCTGCAGGAGATCTCCCGGTAAAACTGCAGGGCTTTTTGCCCCAGCAAGGGGAAAAAGGATTTTCTTTGGGTGTAAATCTGCTCTCCATGCAGGGCCAATCGGTGATCCAGAGCATCCAGCAGGTCCGGGTTGGTAAGCTGTCCTCCCCATTGGCGCAGTAAGCTGTTGCGTTGCTGCAGCACTTTTTGATAGGTGATCAGGTCCTGGAGATAGCCGCTATCTACCTGGGCAAGCAAGGTATCGAGAAAACGCCGGCGCCCCTCGCTGCCTCCACCGATCAGGGCGGCATCGTCCGGAGCGATGATCACCGCAGGAAAGCGGCCCAGATGGTGGGATAGCCGGTCATAGGCTGTACCGTCCAGCCATACTTCCTTTTTGCCTTTCCGATAGATACAGCGGACCATTTCTTCCACCCCCTGCCGCCTGAATACCCCGTCGAGCCGGAAGCCTTCCTGGCCGAAGGTAATATTCAACGATTCGGGATTGGAAAAATAACTGCGGGTGAAACACAGGTAGTAGATCGCGTCCAGCAGGTTGGTCTTTCCCATGCCGTTTGCGCCGGTAATGCAGACAATGCGGCTTGTAAACTCGACGTGCTGTTGCCGGTAGTTCTTGAACTGTACGAGCGATATGGAGGTTAATTGCAACAAGCCTCTGGGGGCATTTGGGTCGGGTTCGCACACGAAGTTCCTGTTTTTTTGCCACAAGGCCTGATGCGGCTGAAACTTCGCCGTGAGGCTCATCGCCCAGGAAGGCCGTTTCCCAGGCTCCAGGCCCTTTGCGGGTATTTTGACTATTGGTAAATTTCATGTAGGTTTGCAGGCAAATTTAATGAATCGTGCCTACTAAGTTTACCAAAGAAACGTACCTGTACTGGTATGAGCTGATGGTGCTGATCCGCAAATTCGAGGAGAAAGCAGGCCAGCTCTATGGAATGCAGAAAATTCGCGGTTTCTGCCACCTGTATATGGGACAGGAAGCCGTGGCCGCCGGAGCCATGACGGCGACAGAGCCTACCGATAAGTTCATTACCGCTTACCGGGATCACGGACTGGCTGTTGCCAAGGGAATTCCGGCAAAAGCTTGTATGGCAGAGTTGTTTGCCAAGGCTACCGGCTGTTCGAAAGGAAAGGGAGGCAGCATGCATTTTTTTTCCAAAGAACATAATTTTTACGGGGGCCACGGGATCGTAGGGGCCCAGATTGGGGCGGGAGCCGGACTCGCTTTTGCCGAAAAGTATCAGAAGACCTCTAACGTGGTGTTGTGTTTTTTCGGGGATGGAGCTGCTCGCCAGGGTATTCTTCATGAAACCTTTAACATGGCCATGCTCTGGAAGCTGCCGGTGGTTTTTATTTGCGAGAATAACATGTACGCGATGGGCACGTCTGTGGAGCGTACTTCCAATGTGCTGGATATTTATAAGCTGGCGGACGGCTACGACATGCCAGGAGATTCCATTGACGGCATGAAGTGTGAAGACGTCCATGTCGGCATTGAGAGGGCTGTAAAGCGCGCCCGTGAAGGGGACGGCCCCACTTTGCTGGAGATTAAAACCTATCGCTACCGAGGCCACTCCATGAGTGATCCTGCAAAGTATCGGACCAAGGAGGAAGTAGAAGAATATAAGGAACGTGATCCGATCAACCAGGTGATGAAGACGATCCTGGAGCAGAAATATGCTACCGAAGAAGAGATTGAGGCCATTAATGACAGGGTGAAAGGACAGATCGAGGATTCGGTCAAGTTTGCAGAAGAGTCTCCGTTCCCCGATGACAGCGAACTGCTGAAAGATGTATATGTAGAGGAAGACTATCCCTTTATTACTGACTAATCCCGTTATTTTCAACAATTGATATGGCAGCGACAAAAACGAAAGCGCCCCGTACCGAAACCCCGAAATCAGGTTTATCTCACGAGGAGCATGGATTGAAAGGTTCTGTGAACAGGGCAGAGGTGTTTTATCAGAACAATGCCCGGATCATTAATATCGTTGGGATTGCAATCATCCTCGTGATCGGCGGATATTTTGGTTATAAGAACCTCTATCTTAAACCGCGTGAAGCCAAGGCGGTATCGATGGTATTCAAGGCCCAGCAGTACTTTGCCCGGGATTCTTTCCGACTTGCCCTGGAGGGAGACGGGAATAATTATGGCTATCTGCAGGTCATTCAGCGTTACGGCAATACCAAGGTAGGTAACCTGGCCCGTTACAGCGCCGGCGTCTGCTACGTGAGAATGGGAGAATATCAGAAGGGGATTGACTATCTCAAAAAATTTGACGCAGGCGATAACGTCGTCCAGGCCATGGCTTATGGGCTAATGGGCGATGCTTATATGGAACTGGGGCAAACCGACCAGGGCATAGCCTGGTATAAGAAAGCTGCCTCCTACAATGATAACAATGTCATCAGTCCCATTTACCTGATGCGGGCCGGCCTTGCATCAGAGAAGGCAGGAAAGACCCAGGATGCCATAGCATTTTTCCAGACCATCAAGGATAAATATCCCCTAAGTGCCGAAGGCAGGGATATGGATAAGTACCTGGCCAGGTTGGGCGTGACACAGTAGCCGCCAAATCAACACATGTCTACACAAAGTCATTCGCTGTTAGACGATTCGGACATCCCTGCGCTCACGGATGCCAAAGTGGTGTTGGTCTATACCGAATGGAACCATGAAATTGTCAACAGGCTACTGGAAGGATGTGAGCGGGTATTGCAGCAACACAAGATCCGGGAAATTATCCAGATCAAGGTACCAGGAGCCGTAGAGATTCCCTTTGCCTGTCAACGTTACTTTACGACTGCGAGCCAAAAAGGCGCTCCCCCGGATGCGTTTATCGCGTTAGGCTGCGTATTACGCGGAGATACCCCCCATTTTGAATATGTATGCCAGTCGGTGGTCGGCGGAGTAAATCAGCTGAACCTGAATCTGCCGGTGCCGGTGATTTTCGGAGTGCTCACCGTGGATACCCCGGAGCAGGCTGAAGAACGGGTGGGTGGCAACCATGGCCATAAAGGGGAAGAGGCAGCCCTCGCCGCGCTGAAAATGATCGCTGTGAATCGCAGACTTTCCTGAGTGGTGTCACCGGTCGGCGTCTTTGGGTTTCAATTATTTTGATGTAAGTTTGGTTCGTTTTACCTATTTGTGTGATCATGAATGTACAATTGTTTATTCCCTGTTTTATTGATCAGATGTATCCTGAAACAGGGTTTAACATGATCAAAATACTGGAAAAGGCCGGCTGTGTGGTCAAATACAATCCTGACCAGACCTGTTGTGGGCAACCGGCGTTTAATGCCGGTTACTGGGATGAGGCCAAGGCGGTAGGCCAGAAGTTTCTTAAGGACTTCCGTGGTTACGATTATGTGGTTTGCCCGAGTGCTTCCTGCACGGGGTTTGTACGCAATTACTATGGTAAGCTTTTTGATAATTCTGCCCTGCATAATGACATGAAGCTGGTACAGAAAAATCTCTATGAGTTTACCGAGTTTATGACCGAGGTATTGCATGTGACCGATGTAGGGGCTACGTTGGAAGGAGTGGCGACCTATCACGATTCCTGCGCCGGTTTACGCGAATGCGGGATCAAGTCGGAGCCAAGAACATTGCTGGCCCACGTGCGGGGACTCGAAGTCCGGGAAATGGATCAGGTGGAAACCTGCTGCGGATTCGGAGGCACCTTTGCCGCGAAATACGAGCCCATCTCCAGTGGAATGGCTGACCAGAAACTGCATCATGCCCTGGCCACAGAAGCAGACTATTTAATTTCGACGGACCTCTCATGCCTGATGCATCTGGACGGGTATATTAAGAAAAGAGGATTGCCGATCAAACCCATGCATATCGCCGATGTACTGGCCAGTGGCTGGTAAGCGGCGCGCCGACTTTCACGATGACCAATGCGATTTTGTGATGCCTAAAGTTTCCAAAAAAGACGATACCGCCACCCCGAAGCAAAAGCCGGCCCCGAGGTACTGGCTGGTGAAGTCCGAGCCCTTTAAATACTCCTGGGACCAGTTCGTGCGCGATGGCCGCACCTTCTGGGATGGCGTAAGGAATTACCAGGCCCGCAATAACCTCAAGGAAATGCGCGTGGGCGAAAAAGTGTTTTTCTATCACAGCAATGAAGGCCTTGAGATCGTAGGGATTGCCACTGTGGCGCGAACCCACTATCCCGATCCGACTACCCCGGACCCCCGTTGGGTGGTGGTAGATCTTAAACCGCTCAAACCTTTTAAAAGAGCGGTAACCCTCGCAGAAATGAAAAGCGACCCCAGGTTAGAAAATTTGTCGCTGATTCGCCAGGGAAGGTTGTCTGTCTGTGAGATCAGCCCGGCGGAATTCAAGACGATACTGGCACTGGGGCAAACCAAAGCCTGAAAGCCTATCCCGGATCAGTTGAAGAATTCCTCAAATCGAACCCCGTATTCTTCCAGTTCTTTCAATACCGGCTGGTAAACCTCCGGCAGTACGGGAATATGGAGCCCGGTAAGGGATACCTTATTGGTGAGAATAAGTTTGGCCAGGATACCCAGCGGGAGACCCACGGTTTTTGCGATGGCCGTCCGCAGATTGTCTTCGCCCAGGACAATCAGATAACTGTTCAGGCGGGCCCGGATGTTCTTGCGCTCGAATTCCAACTCATGCAACATGATCACCATGTCCCGGTCAGAGGACTTCATCCGGAGTTTCTCCTGCATCAGGTGCAGCAGGACCTCCTGGTTGCTGCGTACGCCTAGATTGACCGGTCGGGAATCCAGTAATCCGAGGAATTTCAATTGACGGATCAGCCCGGAATGCTTGTCGGTACCTAAGAATCTCGCCAGGGATTCCTCCGGTGCGGTGGAATCGTGGTGGGGAACGGCCTGAAGAGTCCAGTCCCGGAAACTTAATCCTTCGGTGGAAACAGCCTTGGCTTCGGTGAGCCCCAGCCGGATCAGCGCGTGCCAGCCCTTACAAAATTCGGGATAACGCAGGGTTGCCCTAAGCAGGGTGGGGACATGATCAATCTTATAACGTGAGGCATATAGGAGGGAATTCCGGTTGGGGTAATAAGCCATTTTCCCCAGCCCGGGAATTTCTACCGATTTGCAGTCCTGAAAAAGAGATTCATAGGGCACGTGTACCGGTATGCCGTGTTCCCGGAAATCGGCACCTTCCTCGCCCGCGTGAATCACGGACTGCGGATTCCAGGAGAATTTATACCGCCACGGATTGTCATCGCATTCGGGAGCGATTAGGGCGCCACAATAACTTTTAAAGCTTAATACTTCCCCGCCTTTTTTTTGAATGGAATCCAGGATATTCATCGCCGACATGTGGTCAATACCTGGGTCGAGACCCATTTCTCCCATGAAAAGTATGCCCGCTTTTTTGATCTCGGGGGCCATCTGTTGGATTTCCTCGCTGATGTAGGAAGCCGTCAGCAGATGCTTGGAGAAACGCAAGCAATCCCGGGCAATCAACAGGTGGAGTGAAGCGGGTAGAAGGGAAATCACCAGGTCCGATTGGGCGATCCACCGGCTTCTCTGGGAATCGTCCTCAATGGGGAAAGTCTCTACACTGGCAAAAGGTGTTTTTCCTACTTTGGCCCTGGCCAACAGCGGATCGGAATCCACCACCGTCACCTGCCATTTTAGCTTGGCGGCTTGCTCGATCAAATAGTCGATCAGGCTGGTAGCCGACCTGCCGGCACCAAAGAGAATCAATTTTTTCATAGGAGGTACGTTACTAAATGCATCCCATGGCCTCATCCGGGGTCAGTGATCTGCCTACAACTCCCGCGGATAAGCCTTGTGGTGATTAAAAAGCGGGTAAGCCGGAGTGATTTCCAGCAAGAACGAACACTACCTCACCAGCTTTCTAAAATCATTGAGTAAATCGGATTGTAAAGAAAGTCAAAAACCGCTAATTTGTCAAAAAAATATACCACCGGAGACCTCCTGACAGCGGTTAATGGCCCCGAAATTAGTATCTTTGTCAGGTTAACCAAAGCCGTAACGGGCCCTGAAAAACAGGCCCCGAAACAGACATTAACCTCCTCAATTTAATATGGACGAAAATAACCAAGGAGATCTTCAGCAGGAAGGAAGGATTATCCAGATCAACATTGAAGAAGAGATGAAAACCGCCTACATTGATTATTCAATGTCGGTGATCGTGGGCCGTGCTCTGCCTGATGTGCGGGATGGGCTCAAACCGGTACATCGCAGGGTATTGTTTGCGATGCAGGGATTGAGTCTGTATCACAACAGACCCACCAAAAAATCGGCCCGTATTGTGGGAGAAGTACTCGGCAAATACCATCCCCACGGGGACAAGGCAGTATATGACGCGATGGTTCGTATGGCGCAGCCATGGAGCATGCGCTATACGCTGGTGGACGGACAGGGTAACTTTGGTGCCCAGGACGGAGACGGCCCGGCGGCGATGCGGTATACCGAAGCCCGTTTGCAGGAGTTGGCAGAAAGCATGCTCGGAGACATCGATAAGGATACGGTGGATTTCACCCTGAACTTCGATGATTCCCTGGAGGAACCCACGGTGCTGCCTACCCGCATTCCGCAGTTGTTGGTGAACGGCTCCTCGGGTATCGCCGTAGGTATGGCCACCAACATGATGCCCCACAATCTTTCCGAAGTGGTGGATGGTTGCATCGCTTTCATCGGCAACCGGGATATTACGATAGACGAGTTAATGACTTATGTAAAAGCACCCGATTTCCCCACCCATGGCATTATCTATGGGATGGAAGGAGTGAAACAAGCCATGCATACGGGACGGGGCCGGGTGGTGCTTCGGGGCCGGGTGGAAGTAGAAACGATGGCCAATGGCAAAGATCGCATCATCATCACCGAAGTGCCCTACCAGGTGAGCCGGGATGCGCTGGCCGAGAAGATCGGCCAGTTGGTCAATAACAAGGTGATTGATGGGATCACCCATGTCGCCAATGAGTCTAACAAGGAAGGTACCCGTATTGTCATTGAATTGCGGCGGGATGCTATGCCCCAGGTGATTATCAACCAGCTGTACAAATACAGCGAACTGCAGACCTCCTACGGCATCAATAACGTTGCCCTGGTGCACGGGCGGCCGGAGACGCTGAATCTCAAGGCTTTGATTGCTGAATTTGTGGACTTCCGACATGAAGTGGTAGTGCGCAGAACAAAGTATGAGCTTGCCGAAGCGGAAAAACGGGCCCATATCCTGGAGGGATTCCTTGTGGCGCTGGACCACCTGGACGAGGTGATCAACCTGATCCGTAATTCCCGAAACCCGGAGGACGCCAAAAGCGGATTGATGAGTCAGTTTAATCTGTCGGAAATTCAGGCCAAGGCGATTCTTGAGTTGCGTTTGCAACGCCTTACCGGCATGGAACGAGACAAGATCCGGGAGGAATTCGCTGAAGTAGCCAAACTGATCGAATATTTGAGGCACGTATTGGCTGATCAGTCCGTGCGGATGGAAATCATCCGGGACGAACTCCTGGAGATTAAAAAGAAGTTCGGTGATGAGCGCAGGACCGAAATTCAATACCGGGCCGATGAGGTACGTATAGAGGATATGATTGCAGAAGAGGATGTGGTAATCACTATTTCTCATCTGGGGTATATCAAACGCACTTCCGCGGAAGATTACCGGCAGCAGAGACGCGGAGGTCGGGGAATGATAGGAGGAAGGACCCGTAGCGAAGATTTTATTGAACATCTGTTTATCTCTTCAACCCACCACACGCTGCTGTTCTTTACTGATAAGGGGCGTTGCTATTGGATCAAAGCCTATGAAATTCCGGAAGGAGAAAAGCAAGGCAAGGGCCGTGCCATACAAAATATGGTCAACCTACCTTCCGATGACAACGTACGTGCCATCATTGATGTACGCGATCTCAGCAAGAGCGATTTTGTCGAAAGCCATTACATTCTGCTGGCTACCAAAAAGGGAATCATCAAAAAGACCTCATTACGGGAATTTTCCAGGCCTCGTCAAAATGGGGTGAATGCCATCACGATCAATGAAGGGGACCAGCTCCTTGAAGCGAAGCTTACCCAGGGGAATTGTTTTGTGATGATGGCAGTCAAAAGCGGGCTGGCTATTCGCTTCCATGAAGACAAGGTGCGGCCCACGGGAAGGGGCGCCATAGGAGTCCGCGGCATAGAAGTGAGTGGGGAGGACGATGAAGTGGTTGGTATGATTTGTGTAGAAAAAGATAGCGAAATCAGCCAAAAGACCGTGTTGGTGGTCTCTGAGAAAGGGTTCGGGAAGCGGACGGACGTCACGGATTATCGCATCACCAACCGGGGCGGCAAGGGGGTGAAAACTCTCCATGTCACCGAGAAGACGGGAGCCCTGGTAGCTATTTTAGATGTAGAACAGGGAGATGATTTGATGATTATCTGCAAATCTGGAATTGCCATTCGTATGGCGGTCTCCGGTATCCGGGAAGCAGGCAGGGCGACTCAAGGAGTGAGACTGATCCGGCTCAATGATGACGACAGCATCGCCGCCGTCGCCCGGCTGAAAGAAGGAGAGGATTCTAACGGGAATGACCAGGAAGACGGGCAGTTACCGGCACCGCAACAGGCTACTTAAACTTTATTATACCACAAAAATTCGATTAAAATGCAACTCAGACCAATGCTCTTCTCCCTGCTGATCCTGGGGGCGGGTTTTTCAGCCGCCCAGGCGCAGAATAAGAATGTCAACAAGGCGGAAGCAGATCTTAAAGACGGAAAGCTTGATGAAGCCAGAGCCCTGATCAGTCAGGCCACGATGGACGAAAAGACTTCCGATAAGGCCAAGACCTGGTACCTGAAAGGAGAAATCTATTCAGCACTGGCCAAAAAAGACGAGACCGCAAGCGAGGCCACGGCATACCGCGACACCGCTTTTGAGGCCTACAAACAATGCCTGAACCTGGATTCCAAGTACACCAGCATGCTGCTGACCAATTATAAGCCCCTTAGCGATTTATATGTCGATTTCTGGAAGCAAGGAGCGAACGCCTTTAATAATAAGGATTATCCCGGTGCTTTCTCTAATTTCAAGCATGTAAAAACCGTAAACGATTATCTGTTTGGCCTGGGGCTGGGTATGGGAAGTGAGATTGACACCATGGCCATCCTTAATATCGGTAATGCGGCCTACAATATGGGAGAAAAAGACACCGCGGCCGCATATTATCAAAAGCTTGCCGACATTAAGTTCACCGGAGAATCTTTTGTCTATAAAGTACTATTGGCCCAGTATCGTGATAAAGATGAAGCCAAATACCTGGCGGTCCTGGACGAAGCTAAAGCGCTGTTCCCGGACGATAAGGACTTTGCCAATGAGGAGATCAGCTACTACAATGAAAAAGGCGATATGGATCAGTTGGTCTCTAAATTAGAGGAGTCTGTATCCAAGGATCCTGAGAATTACAATTCCACCCTTAACCTGGCCATCACCTACGACAACATGGCCAATCCTAAAAATGACAGTGGTCAGATTGGGGAACTCCCCGGGAACCATGACGAATTGTTCGATAAGGCAATCCAATACTATAAGAAAGCCATTAGCCTGAAACCCGACGATTATGCGGCTAACTTCAATTTGGGCTTAATGTATTATAACGGGGCTGCCCACCTGGGCAAGGAATTGGGAAGCCTGAGCGCCAAGAACGGGGATCAGGGCCAGCAGGATTCTCTGATCAAAGCGCAGAATGACCTGCTGGATAGCGCCACCCCTTATCTGCAGAAAGCCTACGAGGTGTTGGACGCCAAATCTTCTTTGGATGCCAATGAGCTCCTGGCCTATAAAAACGCGATTATTGGCCTGCAGGGCGTCTATGCCCGTCAAAACAAGATGGACCAGTATAATGAATTGAAACAGAAACTGGATGCGGCCGATTCCAAGGCACAGTAATTTCCATCACACCGACTTAAAGGAGGCCGTCTCAGCATAATGAGACGGCCTCCTTTTTTCGATCAATCTCCTCCTTTCGGCGATCCGGCCCCGGCCATCCAAAAGCTGGTTACTTCCGTGTTTTTCTTACTCCCCGGAGGGGGCAGAGAACCGCTGGGGGGAGGAACTATGACCGGAGCAGTGCTGCACGGCGCGTCGGTCTTACGGTGCATCAGGGGGATTTATGAGGCATGGCGGGGGAAAACCACTTCGTGGCCGATGGATGATGCCGGGCACTTTAAGACGTCTGCCGCGGAGTCCGCCGGACGTCCATCCAAACCCGTGAATTTTTTACATGATAGGGTGGGATCAGTCGTCGTTGTCCGCTACAGCATAAGAGGCTTCATGCAGGATTTTCCAGACCGGCTGCACATTATAGATCGCTTTATTGTAACGGTTGCTCAGGATGATCAATGTGGTGGAATCGTCGATGAACCGGTAAAATACAGAAGTGTTCCCGTGCCACCAGCCATTGTGATACACCACCTCGGAACTATCGGGATAGACCAGCAGATGCCATCCTAAGCCGTAGTTTTTGATGCCCGGGTGTTCATTGCTGTACGGGGTGTAGGCTTCCTTCAGGGTGGCATCGGTAAATAATTTCCCGTCATAGAGCGCCTGATCCCATTTCAGCAGATCCTCGGCCGTGCTGTATACGTTCTTATCTCCGACAACGCCATCAAAACAGTCATTGGCGATCGGGCGGGTACGATAATCATAGGTCAGGCTCTGATGATCGTGTGGCTTATCCCGGTTGGGGTTGTAGACGTAGGTATGCTTCATGCCCAAGGGATCAAAAAAGGTCTTCCTGAGAAATTTGCCCAGCGACATGCCCGATACCTTTTCAACCACAGAGCCCAGAAGTGCATAGTTGGTGTTGCAATAGTTGTAATGCGTATCCGGGGGGTAGGCGCGCCGTGGCTGGTATTTGATCATTAAATCGATCATCTCCTGATTGGTCATCAGCGACCGGCTATCCTGCCGGTATTGTCCACAAAAATACAGATAGTTGGGAAGTCCGCTGCGATGATTGAGGAGGGTTTTCAAAGTCACTCCTTGATAAGGAAACTGAGGAAAAAACTTTTGAATGGGATCGTTGATATTCAACAGACCTTCCTGCTGCAAGTACAATATTGCCATCGCCGTGAATGGCTTAGAAGTCGAAGCAAGCTGAAAGGTGGTTTGCCGGTCGATGGGGACCTGATTACTGAAGTCAGAAAATCCCTGGTATTTTTCAAAGATGACGACCCCCTGGCGGGCTACCAGCATGGCGCCATTAAAATTGCGACCCAATGCATGGGTATAAAACTCATTCAGCCCCGCTTTAATTTCCTTGGTGGTTTTGGAAGAAAGTAAGGCCTCCCGGTGAAAAGCCAGGGAATCGTAATAGGCTTTTGCCCGATTATAACTGTGTTCGTTATACCCGGCGCCTGCGGTATGCTGACAGGATTCATAGGAAACTAACGCAGCTAAGAGGGCGACGACGACAAGTAAGAGATAAGAATTTTTCATAGCATAACGGCCGGTTTTTGGCCACAAATTCTCTGCCAAGCTTTGGTTTTCACAAAGTTAATAGAAATATTTCGTGTGCGCCAAAGCACCGGTGCGTTTTTATGCAAAATTTTAACAAAGGTGCAAATCCCGGATAAACTGTCTTCAGCCAGCAAATGAGCCGGTTCTTTCCGCGGTCCCGCGTGGGGATTTTCCGGCAGGTATTTACAAATTGCTCATGAGCAAGTACCTTTGCGGAAAATTTACTCCATGGCGCCTAAAAAACAACTCACCAGTTATCCCAAGGAAAAGATCAAAATCCTCTTACTGGAAAATATTCATGACGAAGCCGTAAAAGCTTTTAAAGCAGCGGGCTATCCTAATGTAACCCGCTTGGCCAAGGCCCTGCCGGAAGATGCCCTGATCAAAGAAATTAAAAATACCCATTTGCTGGGAATTCGTTCCAAGTCATTGATTACAAAGAAAGTATTGGCCGCTGCAAAGAAACTCCAGGCAATCGGATGTTTTTGCATTGGCACCAATCAGGTGGACTTGAAGGAAGCTACCAATGAAGGCGTGGCTGTGTTCAACGCGCCTTATTCCAATACCCGTTCGGTCGCCGAACTGATTATTGCCCTTTCTATCCTGTTGATCCGGCGCATTCCGGATAAAAACCGAGCGGCCCATGACGGCATCTGGATGAAGGAATCTAAAGGAAGCTATGAATTAAGGGGCAAGACCCTTGGTATCATCGGATACGGCAACATTGGAAGCCAGGTGAGTGTGCTGGCTGAATCCCTGGGTATGCACGTGATTTACTACGATGTGGAGACGAAATTGCCTTTGGGCAATGCGGTGCAAAAACGCAGCTTGAAAGAAATGATGGCGGAGTCCGATATTATCACGCTTCATGTACCGGCTTCTGCCACCACCAAGAATATGATCACCAGGAGCGTGTTGGCCCAGGCAAAGAAAGGCGCGATCCTGCTAAACTATGCACGGGGCAATGTGGTGGATCTGGAAGCCTTAAGGGACGCCTTGCAAAGCGGAGCTTTATCTGGCGCCGCAATCGATGTGTTTCCCTCGGAACCCGAGAAAAATGGAGATCCTTTCACCACGCCGCTTCAGCATTTGCCTAATGTAATTCTCACTCCCCATATCGGAGGATCTACCGAGGAAGCCCAGTTCAACATAGGCATCGACGTCAGCAGTAAATTGCTGCGCTACCTGGAAACCGGGTCAAGTTTCGGTTCCCATACGGTACCGGATCTGAGCGTTCCCGTGCAGGACCATACCCACCGGATCCTGCATATCCATAAAAATGTTCCTGGTGTATTAAGTGAAATCAATACTGCCCTGTCTTCTAAACACATCAACGTGCTTGGCCAGTATTTGAAGACCAATGAAGAAATCGGATATGCGGTGCTTGATGTGAACACCAAGATGTCGAAGCAAGCCTTTGAACTGCTGAGTAATGTGCAGCACACGATCAAAACGAGGTTGCTTTATTAATCGATTTGATTTCTGATAGATTTTCTGAGCACCCGGGATCCCCACTGTGATCCCGGGTGTTTTTTCGTGCGGCGGAAACTCCGTCCTGGCCTGCCGAAGACTCGCGCAATAAAGTAGTACAAGCTTTTGGTAATATTCTATCAATTAATGCAGTAACTTGTCGATAATTTTGATCAGTGAACAGGCCAGGTGTGAGGAATCCGGGGATGGGGACTATCAAGGCCACTGACCAGGCTCCTCGGGGCATGAGCGTCATATATCGGTTCTGCGCATATCATCACGGAGCCTGGGGTGAAGTTTGGATGCCTTACACCGACTAAGAGGTATGGAAAAGATCTGATCTTTACGTCCCAAAAGTGTAAGCTTTTGGATTTTACGGCCCATTGGACAAATAGCCCACATATGCAATGTAGTCTGCAAGGAAAGAATGCGATCATCACAGGAGGAGGAAGCGGCATCGGTCAAGCGATCGCTTGTCTTTTTGCTGAAAACGGTGCGCAAGTGCGCATCCTGGAGTTAAAGGCCGAATCGGCTGCCACCACCGTAGAACGGATTCAAAATGCCGGCGGCCAGGCCCAGGCCTACGCTTGTGATGTGTCTGACCAAACGCAGGTGACCAGCACAGTCGAGGAGATCCTCCGCCGCGACGGGAGGGTAAACATTCTGGTCAATTGTGCCGGAGTGGCGCATATCGGTAATCTGGAGAAAACCAGTGAAGCAGATATGGACCGCGTGTATGCCGTCAATATTAAAGGGGTATATAATGGGATGTATGCCGTGATCTCCCCCATGGTAGCACAAGGTGGAGGCGTGATCCTTAATGTTGCTTCAGTGGCTGCCGCAGTGGGTATCCCGGACCGGTTCGCCTATTCGATGAGCAAAGGGGCTGTGCTCACCATGACCTTGTCGGTCGCCCGTGATTATATTGACAAAAATATCCGTTGTAACAGCATATCGCCGGCTCGCGTGCATACCCCATTTGTAGACGGCTTCCTGGCGAAGAACTATCCTGGTAAAGAGCAGGAAATGTTTGACGCGCTTTCCCGGACACAGCCGATCGGTCGGATGGCCAAACCGGAGGAAGTGGCGGCCCTAGCCCTATTTCTTTGTGCGGACGAAGCGGGTTTTATCACAGGCTGTGATTATCCGATTGACGGCGGTTTTATCACCCTCAATAACTGAACGTATCCGGTGGCCGGACCCAGAAGTTTCGCCATCGGTTTGCCATTATTCACCTAAGTGCCGCATCATGAAAAAACTGGTATTGGCCTTACTCTGTGTCACCGCATCGTGGAATGCCTTTGCTCAGCCAGCTTCTCAGCCTACCGAAGCCAACCTAATGGCCCGGGACGATTTTCGAGACCGGCGTTTTGGGATGTTCATCCATTGGGGGATTTATAGCATTCTTGGAGATGCGGAATGGGTAATGCATAATCAGAAAATTCCCTACAAGAATTACTCGCGACTGGCCTCTTTTTTCTACCCCTACGCGTTTGATGCCCATCAGTGGGTCTCCCTCGCCAAGGCCGCCGGCATGAAATACATCACCATTACATCCCGGCACCATGATGGGTTCAGCATGTTTGGTACCAAGGCTTCTGCGTATAATATCGTAGATGCCACCCCCTGGCATAAAGATCCTCTAAAAGCGTTGGCAGAAGAATGTCGCAAACAGGGGATTAAGCTGTTTTTTTACTATTCGCTCCTGGATTGGGGACGCCCTGATTATGGTTTTGGCCAGCCGATTGTGGACGGAAAGCCAAAGGATGCAGATTGGGATCACTATATCGCGTTCATGAAACAGCAACTCACCGAGTTGCTGACCCAGTATGGCCCCATAGGCGGTATCTGGTTTGACGGGGAGTGGGAACGCCCGGATGCGAACTGGCATTTCGAGGAGATCTACGCGCTCATTCACCGGCTCCAGCCATCCGCGCTTATAGAGAACAATCACCATCATGATCCCCGCCCCGGCGAAGACATGCAGGAATTTGAGAAGGATTTGCCGGGCGCGAATTCTCACGGCTGGAATAGCGGCGGGGTCAGCAATGAGCTCCCCTTGGAGACCTGTCAAACGATGAACGACAGTTGGGGATTCAATATTAATGACAATCATTTTAAAACGGTGCGGCAGCTTGTTACTTTGCTGGTCAAAGATGCCGGAATGGGCTCCAATCTACTGTTAAACGTAGGACCTATGCCCAATGGAAAAATTCAGCCTGAATTTGTGGATACGCTTAAAGCATTGGGAAAATGGACATCCCGTTACGGGGAGAGCATTTACGGCACCCGTAAAGGTTTTCTTCCCCCGTCCACCTGGGGGGTGACCACGCAAAAGAATGGCACCCAGTTTCTCCATGTGCTTCACTATCCTGAAAACGGCGTATTGTTTGTCAGCGGCGTAGAAAAGAAAATAGGCAGTGCGGTGGACTTTATCACCCGTCAACCCATACCATTCAAACAATTGCCAGAAGGCGTGCTCTTTGATTTACGTCAGCTCTCTGCGGAGGCTTATGACAATGTCATTGAAGTGACGCTCAGTACGGCAATGCCAAAGATACCGCCCCGCGATAAATGGATTATGCAAAAAAGTCGGTGAGGGCAATCTGATAAAATCAATGAAACAAAAAAAGCAATTCACATGAAACTAGTTCGGTTCATTCAGGACGGGAAAGAGACGCCCGGGATTCAGACAGATCGTGGGGTATTTGATGTCAGTGCTTTCGGAGAAGATTTTGACCCTGCCTTTTTACAGCAGGACGGCCTCAGCCGATTACGCCAATGGTGGGAATCCCAGCAAAAACATGCCGAGCCGATAGCCGGTGAGCCCAGACTGTGTCCACCGGTCTGCCGGTCCTCCAAAATCATTTGTATCGGGCTGAATTATGTCGATCATGCCCGGGAAACGGGGGCGACCCCTCCGGCGGAACCCATTATCTTTTTTAAAGCGACTTCCTCCATCATCGGTCCGAACGATACGGTGATTATCCCGCCCGGGAGCACAAAGACGGACTGGGAAGTGGAATTGGCGGTGGTCATCGGTAAAAAAGCTTCCTATGTATCAGAAGCGCAAGCCATGGAATATGTGGCGGGCTATTGCCTGCACAATGATTACAGTGAACGGGCCTTCCAGTTAGAACGTGGAGGACAATGGGTCAAGGGCAAGAGCTGTGATACTTTTGCCCCCTTGGGGCCCTGGCTGGTTACTCCCGAGGAAATCCCCGATGTGAATCATCTACGGCTTTGGCTGACGGTCAACGGAGAGACGATGCAAGACGGGAATACGTCGGATTTGATCTTTAAAATTCCGACTTTGGTCAGTTATGTGAGCCAGTTCATGAGTCTGTTGCCAGGAGATATTATTTCTACCGGTACCCCGGCAGGGGTGGCTTTAGGCATGAAGACGCCCCGTTACCTGAAGGAGGGAGATGTAGTTGCGTGTGGTATTGATGGGCTGGGCTCTTCCCAACAGGTCTTAAAAAAATTTGTGTAACGTCCTCCGATCGTTGACTATGGAATCACTTGTCCGACATTGCCTGGTATTGGATCTGAAAGAGAATCCTGAATTAATCGCAGAATATGAAGCCTATCACCGGCGGGTATGGCCGGAGGTCATTCAGCAGATCCGAGATGCGGGTATCGTGCGGATGGAAATCTACCGTGTGGCTAACCGACTTTGCATGGTGATGGAAGTAAACGCTTCCTTTTCATTTGAAAGGAAAGCGGCTTTGGATGAGGCTAACCCGCGTGTCGTCGCATGGGAGGACCTGATGTGGAAATACCAGCAAGCCCTTCCTTTTGCTTCCAAAGGCGAAAAGTGGATGCTGATGGACAAGATATTCGATCTGGACGAACATGCGGGACTCCCGGAGGGTAGCGCAAAGTAACCCGGGTCCAGGAACCCTTTTCCGACAAGTATTAGCGGACAGACGAAGGCATAAATTATGGAGATCATTACCATCGATGCACATCAACATTTCTGGCATTTCGATCCGGTACGGGACAGCTGGATCACCGATGACATGCGCGCAATCCGGGCGGATTTCACGCCGTATGATATCTACCGGGAGCTCCGTGAAAACGACGTGGCTGGTTGTGTGGCGGTTCAGGCTGATCAGTCCGAACAGGAAACGGCGTTCCTGGTAGATATCGCCGAGCGACATGAGTTTGTCCGAGGAGTGGTCGGTTGGGTGGATCTTACCAGTCCTTTTTTAGCACAGCGGCTCGCTTTTTATCACCGTACTGCGCCCAAAGTAAAGGGATTCCGGCACATCGTCCAGGCAGAGCCGGACGATGAATTCCTGTTGCGCGAAGAGGTAAGTCGGGGTATCGGGCAGTTGCGATCGTTCGGCTATAGCTTTGATCTGCTGGTATACCCCCGGCAGTTGCCTGCGGCAATCCGCCTCACCGAAAAGTTCCCCGATCAACGTTTTGTGCTGGACCATCTGGCTAAACCAGACATTGCGCATCAGACACTGGAACCCTGGGCTACGCAGATTAAAATACTGGCGCGTCACCCGAATGTTTATTGCAAATTATCCGGTATGGTCACTGAAGCAGATTGGAAAAATTGGACCCCTGCCACGATGCAGCCATATCTGGATGTGGCATTTGAAGCCTTTGGACCCGGGCGGCTCATGTTTGGTTCGGACTGGCCGGTTTGCCTGTTGGCTGCAAACTATTCTCAGGTGAAAGCCTTGGTAGCCAATTATCTGAAGCAATGTAGTGCCGACGAGCAGGCAGCGGTCATGGGAGGAAACGCCATCACTTTTTATCAACTTTAACACGCATATCAAAATTAACAATTATGGATTGGCAATTAACCGATAAAGTAATTATTGTCACCGGAGGTGCCAAAGGCATTGGAGAGGCTATTGCCAGGGTTTTGGCGGGAGAAAAAGCCAAGGTGATGATCGCAGGAAGAAACCCGGCGGATAACGAAGCCGTGGTGCAAGCCCTGAATCAGGCCGGGGGACAGGTTTCCAGCGTGACTGCGGAGTTGGCGGATGTAGAGCAGTGCAAGGCGCTGGTGGAGGAGACCCTCCGTCAGTTTGGGAGGATTGACGGGCTGGTCAATAATGCAGGCGTCAATGATGGAGTGGGACTAGCCCAGGGGGATCCTGCCCGGTTTATGGAAAGCCTAAAGAATAATCTGCTCCATTACTACAGCCTGGCTCATTTTGCCTTGCCGGCCCTCAGGGAATCCGCTGGAGCTATCGTGAATATTGGATCGAAAGTGTCTGTCACCGGACAGGGAGGTACATCGGGATATGCGGCCTCGAAGGGCGGAATCAACGCCCTGACGCGTGAATGGGCTGTCGAATTGCTGCCCCATGCTATCCGGGTCAATGCCATACTTCCCGCGGAGGTCTGGACACCGCTGTATGAAACTTGGATCAACAAACAGCCCAATCCCGAAGAAAAGCGCCAAAGTATCATGTCCAAGATTCCCCTGGGCCAGCGCTTCACCACTGCGGACGAGATTGCCTATACGACCGCGTTTTTACTGAGCCCCTTATCCACACATACGACAGGCCAACTGCTTTACGTAGATGGGGGATATGTGCATCTGGACCGTGCGATCTCTTAAATCTAGCGCCCCTGCCGCTTTGTCCTTCAACGAAAATTGCTACCGACATGCCTACTTTGCCGACAGTCTCTTCTGCCACAACACCTTCCGGTAATGATCAGGCGGGGCGTTATACTTTCGCCCTGATACTGGTTACCAGCCTGTTTTTCCTCTGGGGATTCGCCTATGGACTGCTGGACTCACTCAACAAGCACTTTCAGGATGTGTTCCACATTACTAAACTGAGGTCCACTTTGCTGCAGGTGGCCTACTTCGGCGGCTATTTTTTAATGGCATTGCCGGCCGGATCCCTGATGAAGCGTTTTGGTTACAAAAGGGGCATCCTGCTAGGCTTGCTTCTCTATGCCGTCGGAGCGTTGCTGTTTTATCCCTCTGCCATCGTCCGCAATTATTATTTCTTCCTGATCTCGATGTTCATCCTGGCTTGCGGGCTCTGTTGTCTTGAAACGGCCTCCAACCCCTATGTGACGGTCCTCGGCAAACCCGAGTCTTCAGAGTTCAGGCTAAACCTGTCTCAGTGCTTTAACGGAATCGGATCTTTTCTGGGTCCGTTTTTGGCTGCATTTTTATTCTTTGGCCAGCCCACTGCGTCTGACCAAGCCCCAGATCTGTCTAATGTGCAGTACGTATATGTCGTGATCGGAGTGGTGGTGCTGATGATCGCTTTTTTATTTTACAAGGCCAGGCTGCCGGAGATCAATGAGGAACAACAACTCCAACAGCATGCACACAGGCGCTCTCGACCGCTATTCCAGAACCGGCACTTTGTGTGGGGGGTGGTGGCTCAGTTTTTCTATGTGGCTGCCCAGGTGGGCATCGCCGCCCTGTTTATCAATTACGCCACAGAAAATTGGACCGGCTCCACAGCAGAGACCGCGGCCCGGTTACTGGGCATCAGCCTGATTCTTTTCACAGTCGGGCGTTTTGTGGGCACGGCCCTGATGAAAGTGGTCCGTCCTCCCTTGCTGCTCAGCATCTACGCTGCCCTCAATATGGGGCTTTGTGCCTATGTGATCTATGGCGCCGGTGCACCGGCTGTGTACGCGCTGATGGCAATCTTCTTTTTCGAATCCATCATGTTCCCCACGATTTTTGCGTTAGGTATCAAGGAGTTGGGAACCCATACCCGCCGGGGTGGCTCTTTTGTGATCATGTCTATCGTCGGGGGAGCGGCCATACCTCCGCTTATGGGGCTCATTGCAGACCGCATCTCCACGCCGGCCGCCTACTGGGTGCCGCTGATCTGTTTTGTGGTGGTGTTGTATTATGGCCTGGATGGCTATAAAATTTCACGAACTGGAGAGGCTTAAGGCCTGTTTATACTAATATATTGAATTTAAATCACTTGTGTGAAAATTCCGAGTAGGCACTGATTTTTGCACGATATTTGCGCCTGCCGGTACGATCTATGATGAAGCACAGCAAGACGATATCGTTATTAGTGGGAACCTTTCTGATGGCCTGTGGCCTGGCGTCCGCTCAGGGAAGCCGGGATATTGCTCTGCCGGGCGATCTGACGCAAACCGGAGTGGCTAGTTATTATGCGGATGCCTTCAACGGTCAGCTTACGGCGGCCGGGGATGTGTTTTCCAATAAAGGCATGACTGCGGCCAGCAATAGCCTTCCGCTGGGCACGGTGGTAAGGGTCACTAACCTCCGTAATAAAAAGTGGGTGCTGGTGCTGATCAATGACCGGATGAATAAACACAACCGCCGTACTATCGACCTCACCCGAAAGGCGGCTGTGAAATTAGGGATGATCCATCATGGTACTGCCCGGGTTAAGGTGGAGGTCATTCCAGAGGCATTTTACGCCTTTTTTCATGTTTCCCCCGAAGATTTGCTGGCTTTTGATCAGGATTTCGCTTCAGGTCAGGGTTCCTGATGTTGCGGCTCGCGATCGAGTTGATCTAATACTTTCAATAAGGAACCAGCACGCTTACAAAAGGCCTCGGTTTGTTGCCGGGTATGGGCAATAAAGCCGTCCTCTTCAATACGCCCCAGTACTTGTTCCATTTCTTTTTTACTGTCGTAGGCCAAAGCCCTGAAGGGATTCTTATAATCCTTGGTCCGGGAGGCTTCTACTTGTTGCTGTTGCCACCGGGATATCCGGGTGGCCTGTTCGATCCAATCTTTAAGCTGCGCCACGGACAAGGTGGAAGCTTCCGCCTGTTCCAGATCCAACAAACTGGCGATCCCATGCTTCAGTTTTTGTGCGCGGTAAGATTCCCCCAACATGCGGTATCGTTCGTGGACATCATCCCAGGTGGTCAGCACCTTGTGCTTCACATCGCTTTTGAGTTGTTCTACGTCCGGTTTGCTGATGAGTTGCCCCCCTACATTGATCCACTGTTGGCGCGTGGCGCTGCCGGCCAGGGCTTTAAAATGTGAAAAATCGGACAACTCGCCGGTGGTAAAGGCATCGATGATCTGATTCAAGGCATAAAAGAAGATCATCTGCCGGAATACCCCGTAGCCTTTTTCCACTTTCAACAGTTCGGTCGGGCGTTTGGAGTTTTCGATATGATCTGCGGCAATGGTCAGTTTTTTTACCGCTTCCGGATCGCCCTGCAGCAGACGGATCCCTTCCTGGATCAACTCGGCGCGGGAATGCTTTTCAGGGGGTACTCTGCGTTTTCGGGCATCCGCTTTTCCAGTATAATAGGCCATAAGTTCCAGGGCCGAAAACATTTCTTCCACCGAATCCGGAGCCAGGTAATTATACTCCAGGTGTTGGGTAAGGTCTATGCGTTTATCCCGGTTCGGATGCTTCCATGCATTGCGGGCAAGGGCATACATGTTATATAAGAACCAGTACCCCGGCATGACCAGCAATTTGTCTTCGCTCACGTCATTGATCAGCAGCGAAAAGGGAAGGGGCAGGTTGATTTCATAAGGATAATCTCCTTTGGCGATGAGGGTGAAGGTAGCAAAACGAGAGTTATGCTTAAGACTCACGCAGAGACCAGGCCAGAAGCCTCTGCCGGCAATGAGCTCGCCATCGGCTCCCCGGGAATTATGATTGGAGCCAATAGTGGCTCCGGCCGCCATATTGCTTTGGCCCATTACCAGGGCGGCACATAGAAATGAGTTGTTATGATGTTGTTCGTGCGCGGGAAAGATCAGCGAGTTAAGCACTTCACAACAGGATACCGTAGCGTTGTCACCCATGTAGGAATTAATCAGACGAGCTCCATATTTCAGATTGGAGTGAGAGGCCATCATAAATCTCACTGCCTTGACCCCGTAAAATATCCGGCATCCGTATCCGATGATGCCATTGACCAGTTCACAGCCTTCCCCGATCTGGGTGGTGGCATCTGGTGAACTGTTGAGTGTGATGTTTTTGATCTTGTTGGCGCCTTTCACATAGGCATCGCTGCCGATGCGCGTGTCTTTGATGATTTTACAGTTTTTGATAATGCACCGATCTCCCACCACGCCATAGTATCCCCGATGCAGATCGAATTTCTTTTCTGTGAATTGTTTGAAACGTCGCATGAGCGACTCATCATCCCGATATTTACTCCACAGAAAAGCATCTCCGGGCAACATCCCTTCAAACGGAAGGATCTTCCGACCCCCGTTTTCATTGCATATTTCCAGCCAGATGCGCACCTTTTCCTCTTCCCCTTCTTTGATGATTCCATTGCCGAATTTGGCATGAGGAGAGGTGGACATTTCATTTACATTGACGATAATCGTCTCATTGCCGATGATATAATGAGCCAGAAAATTTACATTGTCCACCACGACATTATCGCCGAAATCGCAGGAACAGATGGTACTGTTGTAAAGGCCGACCGGCAGCCTTAAATTATGAAACTCTAAATAATAAGGTTCGAGTTTTCCGATACGGACCAGCCCGTAGAAATGACACTGCTGCACCAGGCTCGCATCAAAGGCCTCCGTCACTAAGATCTTAGTCCAATCGTCGGAGGTGTTGCTGTTTTGGACCAAGGTTTCGATCTCCTTGGCAGAGAGCTGCCGGTAGGGTTTTTCGCCTTCCCGGCCTGTAAGATTAGCGTTTTGCTGGTTGCGGATATAATATTCATCTTTCCCCCGGGGAAGGTATTTGCCTGAGATAAAGTCATAGCCCAGCTTGCCGATGGGACTTTTGCGGATGTTGTTCATGAGTGCGTGCTTATGGTGGAGGATTATCGGTCCACAGATGTAAAGTTACTTTAATTCAAAAGAACGTGTCAAATTCACTTGTTCCGTTTTAGTGAGGCAGGAGATAGTATAACCTGCCAGCCTATACGGTCTTTTCCTTTGTGCCCATCGTGAGCCGCTCGTCTTTGTAAGGAGTGATTTACAAAAATTGTTCCGTTTAAGCCGATTGTGGCTCCGATTTGGATTGTTGTAAAAAAGGAATGTACATTAGCGCATAATTTCATGTGATGGATATTGTTATCATAGGATCGGGAAATGTGGCTTATTGCTTGAGCCAGATATTTCAAATCAAAGGCCACCAGATCAGACAGATCCTGAGCCGTAATGAAGCGCATGCCCGGGAACTGGCCGAAAGTCTTAATGCCTCCTGGAGCAGTGATTTTGCAGATATCGATATGAGTGCGGATGTGTATTTATTGGCGGTCAGCGATTCGGCAATAGGATCGTTGAATGATAGCTTGCGGCTGGGCAAGCGCATCGTAGCCCATACGGCAGGAGCCGTGCCCTTAAGTGCCATCAGCCGTATTTCTTCTAACACGGGAGTATTTTATCCTTTACAGTCTATCCATAAGGGAATACACGTAACCCAGAAGATTCCCATATTGATTGAAGCCGAAAATAGCATGGTCCTGCGGCGACTTCAGGCCCTGGGGGAAGTGATATCTGATCAGGTGATCGAAATGGATTCCATGGCCCGGCTCAAGATGCACCTGGCTGCAATATTTTGTAATAACTTCCCAAACCATCTGATCGCCCTTTGTCAAGACTTTTGTGCCCAAGAAAAGCTGGATTTTTCTTTGCTGGAACCAATAATGAAAGAAACTTTTGAACGGCTGACTACCTTATCACCAGGGGAGATACAAACCGGTCCCGCCCGGCGGGGTGACGCGCAAACCATAGCGCTGCACCAGTCGTTATTGGCGCATTATCCGGGCCTGCAGCGGGTCTATGAAATGCTCAGCCAGTCGATACAATCTTTTTATTATGGGGGGAAGCCTTAAAAAATCTCTAGGTAAACTTTCCAACCAAAAAAGGAATCGTGGCGCAATTCCTCCCATCCGCTAAAGACGAATGGAACCCTTGCTGCTAATTTTATGAACACGTTGGCATTGTTTAAACAAGTCCGCACTTTTGTCTTTGATGTAGACGGCGTGATGACCGACGGCACGTTGTGGCTGAGCGAAAGAGAAATTCCCATGCGCAAAATGCATATCCGGGACGGCTATGCGCTGCAACTTGCTATAAAGAAAGGTTTCAAGGTAGGTGTGATCTCCGGAGCAGCCAGTCCTGCGGTGGCTGCCAGATTGAAGGCGCTGGGGATACGGGACATTTTTTTGGGGGTAGAAGAAAAAAAAGAAACCTTGGTCCGGTTTATGGCCTCAAAGGGGGTAAGTGCCGAAGAGATGCTATATATGGGGGACGACATGCCTGATTATGCGGCCATGCAAATCGCTGCTGTGCGATGCTGCCCCCGCGATGCTTGCTCGGATATAAAGTCAATTTGCCAATATATCTCTCCTTTGGGCGGCGGAGAAGGCTGTGTGCGGGATGTGGTAGAAAAGGTCCTCAGGCTAAATCATGCCTGGGAATAAAGCACCTTTATGCGGGCTCTCGCTCGCATTTTTTGCCCTGGTTTCCTGTATCTTTGTACAGACTGCAGGCTGGGCTATCGCTCCCAGGAGAGGAAAGTCCGGACAGCACAGAGCAACGCACCACCTAACAGGTGGGGGTTCCCGCGGAACCACAGCCAGTGCCACAGAAAATTACCGTCCCGGCGGCCTCGCCGGGATAAGGGTGAAAACGTGGGGTAAGAGCCCACGACCGGTGTCGGTAACGGCATCGGGGGGTAAACCTTGCGTGCTGAAATGCCAAATAAGCTCTGCTTGGCGGCCTTAGGCTGCCTGACAGGCGGCTCGTTTGTCTTCTTCTAAGAAGATAGCGGAGTGGGTAGGCAGATACAGGCGGCGGGTGACCGTCGTCGCAGATAAATGATAGCCATGTTCCGCTTGGCGGAATGCTACAGAATCCGGCTTACAGGCCTGCAGTCTTTTATTGTTTTCTTTCTCCTTTCACTGTGGCTGCCATTTTTAAGGCATTATAGGCATTGAGGATTCCACCACTGATGCAGAGGCTGTTAAAAGGAACCTGCTCATTGGTTCCGGGTTTAATTACCTGAACACTATCCAGAGGAGTAACCGACTTATTGAGAATCTCCCGGATTTGGCGGGAGCTAAGTTGGGGATAATATTCCAACAGCAGCGCAGCGACGCCGGTAACCACTGGCGTGGCCATGCTGGTCCCGCTGAGGTATTCATACTTGTTTCCCGGTACCGTCGAAAAGATGTTCACTCCCGGAGCAAACAGATCTACTTCCTTGGCCCCATAATTGGAAAACGATGCCGCAAGATGACCGTCTTCGTTGGTGGGGCCACTGGCTCCCACGGTAATAAAATTGTCGGCCCGTTTGTTGGATTTCAGGAAGAACGGATTGGGATAATTGGGGATTGAATCATTATCCGTACCGTCGTTACCGGCGGCATGGATCAGCAATACGTCGTGCTTTTCGGCGTAGCGTACTGCTTCGTCCACCCATTCCTTGTGCGGAGAATACCCCTTGCCGAAGCTCATATTGATCACCTTGGCCCCATTGTCCACCGCGTAGCGGATACCAAGCGCGACGTCCTTATCCCGCTCATCTCCGTTAGGCACGACCTTAACAGGCATGATCAACACATCGTTGGTAATGCCGTCCATGCCGATCTGGTTGTCCTGGACGGCTGCGATGATGCCAGCCACGTGGGTGGCATGCCGGGCAAAGTTTCCCGTGACATCGTTGTTGCCATACTGATTATCATCAATGTCGTTGGGGTTATCACCCACAATTTCTTCCCGTTTTGCATTGGGATTGGAATCCATCTCTTCCAGCTTTTGCTTAAGACTTTCCATGTAATCTTTGCCTTCGGCCAGGAAGGCCTCCAGGGAAGAATGAGGACCGGTATTTTCCAGAATGCGGGTCACAATCTCTTTGGCGACCGCCAAGGTATCATTATCACCCGGATCAAGGGCCTGTATATCGGCCAAAAAAAGCGTATCCTTGTTCATATGCTGCTGAAGAATCTGCTCCAGCACCAGAAACCGGCCTAACCCTTTATGTACTGTCGCATAATTTTGGGCATTGTCTATGGAGTCCTGATATCTTTTTTGCTTCAATGTCAGCCAGTACCGGTATTCGGGCCGGTCCTTCTTTTTCACGCTGGCAGAGTCGGTCACCTGACCGAAGCGGGTCTGAAGCCGGTTGTATTCCCGTTCCAGCTCACTGCTTTCTTTATTCACACTCCTGCCGTCCTTACCCCCGAGAAAATTCCAGCCGTGCACATCGTCCACATAGCCGTTTTTATCATCGTCTACGCCATTGCCTGCTATTTCTCCGGGATTGGTCCAGATGTGTCCTTGCAAATCTGCCTGGGCGGTGTCCACCCCGGAATCTATGACCGCCACAATAACCTGATGCGGTTTTTTGTCCGCTAAAAGTTCCTGATAAGCTTTGCGTACCGCTACCCCGTACACGGAATCCTTCCGGGGGTCTAAAAGTTGCCAGTCGTCCGGTATCGTTCGGGCAGACTGTGCCGACGCATACAGGGATACTAGCAATAAGCCCACGAATATGCCTAGTCCCTTTCCTCTGCGGGTTTTCCTTTTCATCTTATGTGATTATGGTTAGGCGCCGTTTTCGGCGAAAAACGGCCGCAAAATACCTCTTAGTTATGAAATGATGGTGAGTAGGGGTGTTAAAATTATTTCAAAAAAAGCCTGGCGGTGCTCCGTAAGGATAGGCGGTAGGGGAAAGGGGGTACCTTCAGCCCTCCTGTCGCAGCCATTTGACCAAAATTGCGTACCTTTCCCAGTCTAGAGCGGTACGCCCGTGTCAGACGGGTAATTTCAATCAATCAATCGGATCATTCGATCACTCAAAACATCTAAAACATGAAACGTAATGCCACCGCCGTATGGAACGGCTCGGGAAAAGAAGGAACGGGAAAACTCACTACGCAAAGTACCATTTTGAACAATACCCAATATTCCTATAAATCAAGATTTGAAGAGGGAGCGGGTACTAATCCGGAGGAATTGATTGCGGCAGCCCATGCCGGATGCTTTGCCATGAAGCTTAGCTTCGTGTTAGGGGAGGCGGGTTTTACGCCGGATTCCCTGGAAGCCACCTCTACGGTGACTTTGGAAAGTGGGGCCATTACCCACTCGCACATCGTGGTGAAGGGAAAAGTGCCGGGGATCAGCCCTGAGAAATTTCAGGAATGTGCCGACAATGCAAAAGCGAATTGCCCGGTCTCCAAGGTGCTGAACGCAGAGATCAGCCTGGAAGCGTCCCTGGCATGAGTGCCCGACGCTGCACGAATTTGTAAGGCGCCTCCCAGAGAGGCGCTTTTTTAGTGAGGGACTTCAGTGTTCAGCTAAGCCAGTCCTGGAGGATCTTTCCGATCCGTTCAAATTCGATGAGAAAGCCATCATGGCCGAAACGGGAGTCGATCTCATAATAGGCGGACGCCGGCATATTGCGGGCCAGAAAGCGCTGTTCCTCTGCGGGGCAAAGGATATCGCTGGTAATCCCGATGATGAGCGCCTTCTGGAGCATGGTCCGCAGCACACTCTCGGTATTGTCAGCCCGGCCCCTGGCGATGTTATGGCTATCCATGGCCTTAGCCAACAACCAGTATGATTGGGCGTTGAATCTGTGGGCTAGTTTTTCCCCCTGGTAAATGATATAGGAAGAGGCCCGGAAATCATCGGTCTTGTGAATATCCGGGTCCGTTTGCCGGTCGACAAAGGTTTGATAGTTGCGGTAGGTAAGCATGCCGATTGCCCGGGCGGCCTTCATGCCCGCTTTTCCGGCTTCGGGTGAATCGTCCTGCCAGGTCTTGTCTGCTTCAATGGCCAGCCGCTGGGCCGTATGGATCGCGATACCCCAGGCGCTTTCCGAGGCTCCGGTCGTAATGAGAAAAAGACGATCTACCCGTTCGGGTTCCATCAATGCCCATTCCAGCACTTGGTATCCCCCCATGGATCCGCCTGCCAGCAACGCAATTCTTTCTATGCCCAGGTGCTTTCTGAGCAGCATATGCGCCTTGACCATATCCCGGATGGTAATAAAAGGAAAGCGGCTGAAATATGGTTTTCCGGTCTGTGGATCAACGCTGAGAGGACCTGAAGTGCCATAGCAGGAACCTAAAATATTGGCACAAACGATAAAATACTTTTGCGGATCCCACACTTTACCTTCCCCGGTCAGTCCATTCCACCATACGCCCACCTCGGAATTGGCCGTCAGGGCATGGCAGACCCAGATCACATTGTCACCTCTGGCATTGAGCGTTCCGTATGTATGATAGGCGATCTCCAGCTCGGGCAGCGATGCACCCGATTCCAGTACAAAGGGTTCGTGATGATGAAAGACTTGTAAAAGACTCAAGACAAAACAGTTTGATGACCCGGGTTTGCGGCCTCGCCGGGTCATGGACCGGCACAAAGTTATTACCTAAGGGTTAAATATCCCTGAAAATTTTGAAGTCGAAACTATGCGATTGATTAACTTTGCACGCATCGTACAACCGGGGAATCCGGCTGATAAATCAAACAAGGGTATGAAAATCACCTTAAAAAGGATTGATGACGGCTTTAATATGGAAGCGACTGATGAGAAAGGTCATCGGGTAATGATGGACAGTGGTGAAGAAAATGGCGGCCGGGGCAATGGCGTCCGGCCCATGCACATGCTGATCATGGGACTGGGAGGATGTACTGCAATTGATATGGTCATGATCCTAAAAAAGCAACGCCAGGAAATCCGTGACCTGCAAATCACCATAGAGGCAGAACGGGCCGCAGGGCAGGAGCCCTCACTTTGGTCAAAAGCGGAGATCCAGTTTTCTCTCACAGGCAAAATCGATCTCGGAAAGGCAGAACGTGCCGCCGAGTTATCCATGCTGAAGTATTGTTCGGTGGCGGAGACCTTACGCCGCTCCGGCACAGAGATCTCTTGGAAGGTGGAAGTATTACCCTGAGGGTCTTATTTCCCAGCAGCGCTGACGCAAAAGGGAACCGGCGGCCGCGTCTGAAGATTCAACAGTTAGCCAAATTAATGCCATGAATGCAGCACAGGACCGGCATCCTGAATCCGATGCCGTAAGAATACAAACCCGACAAACCGAACAAATGGAGCATGCCACGCCTCTGTTTCTTACTTCCAGCTTTTGTTATGCGAATGCAGAAGACATGGAAGCCGTGTTTGCCGGAGAAAAGCAGGCCAATGTATACAGCCGTTTCGTGAATCCGACCGTGGATGAATTTCAGCGCAAAATGGCCGCATTGGAAGGTACGGAAGCCGCCTTTGCCACGGCCTCGGGGATGAGCGCCATCTTTGCCAGTTTTATGGCCTTTCTGAACAGCGGAGATCACATTTTGTCCGGCCGTTCGGTGTTCGGTTCAACCCACTCGATGATTACCAAGGTGCTACCGCGGTGGGGAATCAGCCATACGTTATTCGATACGAATCAAGTGGGGGAGTTGGAGTCACTGATCCGCCCCGAGACACGCATGATCTTCATAGAAACACCTTCGAATCCCGGACTGGATCTGGTGGATCTCGAAGTATTGGGGCAACTGGCTGCCAAACACCATTTGATCTTAAATGTGGACAATTGTTTTGCGACGCCCGCTTTGCAACGGCCGGCTGATTTTGGCGCCCACCTGGTGACTCATTCAGCTACCAAATGGCTGGATGGCCAGGGACGCGTGCTGGGCGGGGTAATATGCGGGGAAGGCTCCCTGGTAGAGGAAGTCTATCAATTCTGCCGCAACACGGGCCCCGCTTTATCGCCTTTCAACGCTTGGATCTTGAGCAAGAGCCTGGAAACCCTGTTTGTCCGCATGGAACGCCATGCCCGTAATGCATTGGAGATCGCGACCGCGCTGGAAGGGAATTCCGAATTAAACTGGGTCAGGTATCCTTTTCTGGACTCCCATCCGCAGGCCGATATTGCCCGCAAACAGATGAGTGCGGGTGGAGGGATCGTTTGTTTTGAAGTCAAGGGAGGAGCCGCCCGGGGCAAGCGTTTTTTGAATGCCCTGCGGATGCTGTCGATGACCGCCAATCTTGGCGATACCCGCAGCATTGCCACCCATCCGGCAACCACTACCCATGCCAAACTCAGCGAAGAGGAAAGGCAAAGGACCGGAATTACTCCCGGGCTGATCCGCATATCTATTGGCCTGGAGCATGTGTCCGATATTTTAGGCGATATCAACCAGGCACTCCATGGCAGCCGATAGACCGAGGCCAGGGCATATTCCTTTTTTATTCCGCGCCGGGCAGATTAACTTTGTAGGGTATTCATTCACTTTTTAAGCAACATCATGTTAGAAACCAATTATTCCTTTGCCGGGCAAACGGCCTTCTACCGCGGGAAAGTCCGGGACGTGTATACCATTGAAGATAAGCTGCTGGCCATGATCGTCAGTGACCGTATTTCAGCTTTTGACGTGGTATTACCCAGGCCTATTCCCTATAAGGGACAGGTATTGAACCAAATTGCGGCGCGTATGCTGGCCGCCACCACGGACATTGTACCCAATTGGGTACGCGAGGTGCCCTTGCCCAATGTGACCATCGGGTTGAAGTGTGAGCCTTTTGCCGTGGAAATGGTCGTGCGGGGGAACCTCACGGGGCATGCATGGCGCACCTATAAAAGCGGGAAACGAACGCTTTGCGGAGTACCGCTGCCCGAACAGATGAAAGAAAATGATTATTTCCCCGAGCCCATTATCACACCAACCACCAAAGCCCATGAAGGCCATGATGAAGATATTTCCCGGGATGAGATCATTTCCAGCGGGCTTGTGGCCGCACAGGACTATGTGAAACTGGAGGAATATACCCTTAAACTATTTGCCCGGGGAAAGGAACTGGCTGCCCGGCAGGGACTGATCCTGGTGGATACCAAATATGAATTTGGAAAGATAGGAGAGGAGATCTATTTGATTGACGAGGTACACACTCCTGACTCTTCCCGGTATTTTTATGCCGATACTTATGAGGCTAATCAAAGGGAGGGCAAGCCGCAGCGCCAGCTGAGCAAGGAATTCGTGCGGGAATGGCTGATGGAGCACGGTTTTCAGGGAAAGGAAGGGCAGCAGGTGCCGGAAATGAACGACGAATTTGTGCAAAGCGTGAGTGAACGTTACATTGAGCTCTATGAGCATATTATCGGCGAAGCATTTCAGAAGCAGGATGTGTCTTCCGGAGAAATCCAGGAGAAGGTAACCGCCACGTTGAAAAAGCTACTGGCCGCCGGTTAGGCATACCGGCCAGCAAGCCATATTTCATCAAGGGCAAGGAATCTTCGGTGAGAGGATGCCTTGCCCTTTATTCGTACCTTTGCACGGCATGTTCAGGCACCTTAAGGCACTTAATAAATATTTTATCCGGTATAAATGGCGACTCATACTGGGTATTCTTTTTATTGCTATTTCCAATCTGATGGCGGTTGTACCCGCCCAGGTCATCCGGTATTTACTTGATTTTGTGGGAGATAACATTACCCAAACGGGTCAGCGCGTTATTCCCCATCAGAATTGGTTCCTGCATGTCACTTTTGACTGGGTCAACGATGCCCGGTTGATTCGCGTGGTGGCATACGGGGGCGCCTTACTATTGGTGCTGGCTTTGCTGAAGGGATTTTTTATGTTCCTGATGCGGCAAACGATCATTGTCATGTCGCGCTTCATCGAATTCGATCTGAAAAATGAGATCTATACCCATTATCAACGCCTGGATCTCAGTTTTTTCAAGCGGCACAATACCGGGGACCTGATGAACCGTATCTCCGACGATGTATCCCGGGTGCGTATGTATGTAGGGCCTGCTTTAATGTATACGGTCAATCTGGTGATACTCATTGTGATGGCGGTGTATGCCATGCTGCGGGTGAATGTGTCGCTGACCTTCTATACGCTGGCACCATTGCCGTTTCTGGCCGTCACTATTTACTATGTCAACAAGATCATCCATCGCAAGAGTGAACGCATACAATCCCAGCTTTCCAATCTGACTACCCTGTCTCAGGAGGCCTATTCGGGCATCCGGGTCATTAAATCTTACGGGCAGGAGCAGGCCAATGAACAATATTTTGACCAGGGAAGCGAGGTCTACATGGAAAGCTCGGTCAATCTGGCCAAGACAGAAGCGATATATTTTCCTTCCATGCAGTTAATGATCGGCCTTAGCACGCTCATCACAGTAATGATCGGAGGGATTCAAGCCATTAATGGCCAGATTACTGTGGGGAGTATCGCGGAATTCGTCGTGTATGTCAACTTGCTGATGTGGCCCGTCGCGTCTATCGGAGCGGTTACCGCCATGGTGCAACGCGCTTCTGCGTCTCAGAAAAGAATCAACGAATTTTTGGATACAACCCCCACCATTGTATCAGCTCCACAAGCCTCGGAGCAGACTGTCGGGGGACATATTCGTTTCTCTGATGTGTCATTTACCTATCCGGTCACGGGGATCAAAGCGTTACAGCATTTTGACCTGGAAGTATTGCCGGGGCAGAAAATTGCGGTTATCGGCCGTACGGGGTCGGGTAAATCCACACTGGCTCAGCTGCTGATCCGGATGTATGATCCGCAGCAAGGGGTGGTGAGTCTGGATGGAACCGATGTCCGGGACTTTGACCTCAACCATTTGCGCCGGCAAGTCAGTTATGTGCCTCAGGACGTATTTCTTTTTTCCGATACTATCGGTCGCAATATCAGTTTCGGCGTGGAGTCAGCCACCGACGAAGCGATTCGTCAGGCCGCCCGCCAGGCCTCAATAGAGAAGGAAATCCTGGAGCTGCCGGAAGGATTTGATACCATGGTCGGCGAGCGTGGTGTAACCTTGTCGGGTGGTCAGAAGCAACGGATTTCGATTGCGCGGGCCTTGATCAAGAATCCCCATTTACTGATTTTTGATGATTGCCTTTCTGCGGTAGATACACGCACCGAAAAGGAGATTATAGGCAACCTCTATGCCTATCTGAAGGACAAAACAGCTATTATTATCACCCACCGCATCTTTTCTCTTTTCCGCTTCGATCAGATCATTGTGCTGGAAGAAGGACGGATCGTCGAACGGGGGACACACGAAACCCTGATGACGCAAAACGGGTATTACGCCGAAATATACCGTAAGCAACAGCAAAAAGACCTCATCGGGGAGGAAACCGTACCCGATAAAGGGTAACTCCGATTCCTTCTGAAATCAGCCATGGTGCAGCACCAGAGCCTGTCGAATTTCGATAGAAATGTCTTTTATTGAAAATTTTGATATTAAAAAAACTATAGTATATTTGTTTCCTTAAAATAAAACGAGTTCACTATAAAAATTACTAACTGTGTCGTACGAAACCAACAATCACACTGAAAGGGAACGTGACAATGATCCATTGTATTCAAAGAGATTAAAGGCCGGCAAGAGAAGGACTTATTTTTTTGATGTCAGGACCACTCGTGGGAACGATTACTTTCTCACTATCACAGAGAGTAAAAAGAGGTTTAATGATGATGGGTATGACCGGCATAAAATTTTTCTGTATAAGGAAGATTTTAATAAGTTTATACATGCGCTGACCGATGCGGTGGATCATGTGAAGACTGAATTACTTCCGGATTTTGACTTTGATTCATTCAGTCATGATGACTATGAGCAATCCGAACACCAGCCTCAACCCGTAGCTGAGGAAACCAAACCGCTGGAAGAGGCGGTGACTGATTCGGGAAGTGCTCTGGACTCGGATGAGAATACTGCTTCCAACGAGGATGTGGAAGTGGATAAATGGTAGTCCCCCCTTGACTTTTTTAACCCCGTACTTTGTAAAGCGGGGTTTTTTTGGGACTTTTCCGCAAATCCATCTTGCTTCCTGCAGGATGTCTTAAGCCCACGAAACATTGAGGTCTGTAACGAAACCAGCAGCCCCCCGACGCGTCCGGTATGTCGCAATACCCGGCGACATGCTTCTGGTTTATGCGCTTTGAAAAAATGAATCTTTCCGGTATTTTTGCGCCCGCTATGACGATTGAACAACTAAAAGATATGAAGTCCCGCCTGGATGGACTGAGGGGGTTTCTTTAACGTCCCTGACCGTATCGCCAAAATAGAAAATGACAGGCAGCTGACCCTGACTCCCGGCTTTTGGGATGACCAAGCCAGGGCGACGTCGGTCATGAAAGAGATTAAAGTAAATACCTTCTGGACTGAGCTGTTCAAGCGGGTCCAAACAGCCGTGGAGGACTGCGGCGTGCTTTTCGAATTCCATAAAGAAGGAGAGGTGGCTGATACGGAGGTGGAGGAAGCCTATCGGAAGGCTCTGGAAGAGCTGGATGAGCTTGAATTTAAATCCACGCTTAACGAGCCCGAGGATGAACTGCCCGGCGTATTGACCATTAACGCAGGGGCAGGAGGAACGGAAAGCCAGGACTGGGCAGAGATGTTGTTACGGATGTACCGCATGTATGGAGAAAAGCAGGGCTGGAAGGTATCGGAGATCGATATTCAATACGGAGACACTGCAGGCATCAAATCGGCCACCCTGGAGTTTGATGGTGAATTTTCCTATGGTCTCCTTAAGGCGGAAAGTGGTGTCCATCGCCTGGTTCGTATTTCTCCATTTGACTCCAACGCCCGCCGGCACACCTCCTTTGCTTCGGTGTTCGTGTATCCGCTGGTCGATGACACGATCGACATTGAAGTCAACCCTGCAGATCTCGAGTGGGAGTTTTACCGATCGGGAGGTAAAGGGGGGCAGAATGTGAATAAGGTGGAAACAGCCGTGAGGCTTAAGCACATTCCTTCCGGGATTATTGTGGAATGCCAGCAATCCCGTACCCAGGGGGAAAACCGGGAAAAGGCTTTAACGATGTTGAAATCCCGGTTGTATGAAGAAGAGTTGCGCAGGCGCGAAAAAATCAAAAACGCGGCCAATGCCCACAAGCGGAAAATTGAATGGGGGTCACAGATCCGCTCTTATGTCTTTCATCCCTATAAGATGATCAAAGATCACAGAACAGACTATGAAGTAGGCAACGTACAGCCTGTCATGGACGGCGAGCTGGATGGCTTCATTAAGGCGTATTTGATGCAGCGCAACACAGAATCCTGAGTATTCCTAATCACTTTACACGGGCATGGCGATAGGTATATTTGAACCAACGGATCAGGTTGGCTGGCTTTTCCATGTCAATGATCAGCGCTTTTCTCGGAATAGTGCTGAGTTCAGGAAGTGCAGACGCCTGGCCCTGGATGCGCTTGAGTTGTGCCAGCGCGATTAGCCCGAACGCATAGATACCTGCCATGCAAAGGCTGAAGATCTTTCGACGACCGATGGGGTAGGTCATGCGGGCGATCTGAGCCTTCATCGAATCGATTTGACCCATAAAGAACGCTTCAAATTCATGCGCACTGCGCATACGATTGGCGAGGGTGGTGAATCCTTCCTGCAGATCCTTATGGATGTCGTAAAGATCATTGGTGAGCTGGATCAGCGTCCCAATCTGGTACCAGCAATGTTCTTCTTCGGGGGTGCTGTCGGTGTTCAGGTAATAGCCACAAAGCAATACCGAATATCCTCCTTTGGAGAAGGTGATCTGCCGGATCGTTTCCTCGTCTAAGTCCCCCTTAGCCTGGGCGCGGGATTGTCGCTGGGCTTCGAATAATCGGCGGGATACTTCGTCATAGGCATCAGGGCGTCGTACCGTCGCCTTCAGGGTTTGGTGGGCGAAAAGGAAAAGTTTTTCATCGAAGCTCTCCGGATGATAGGTGTCGGGCCGAAAGGAAATGGCATAAAGTTGTTCGGGGCTGATCAGCTCATAATCGGTGAAATCATCGAAAAGAGAACTGCAGACGAAATACAGCAGATAACGCCGCCTTTCCTCCCGGTCCGTGCGGCGTCCCCGCAGCCGTGTAAAGGCATCGCAGACCATCGGCACATAAATTCCATAGCTTACGGCAATTTTTTGCTTGGTAGCGGGCTGAAATTGCCCGCCAAATCGGGCCTCCAGCTCATCAAGCTGCCCATAAGCCCACCGCGTCTCCTTTGCACGGGTCCGGATCACATAGTAGGCTAAGCGGATCACCTTAGGCCAAAACCAGAAGAAATAACGCATAAGCAGATGTTGGATATGGCGGCGTACAGCGCCTGCGAGGTAAAAATAAGACAATAACGTTAGGATCCTTTGGGCTTGTCCTCCTTTTTGCGCCTGGGGTATTTGCCGTAAATTTGTATGCCTATCACCAAAGCTTTCACCAAAACAATGTTACCATGAACGATGCCCTGTTTTATTTTCCGAGGCCCGGCAATGAGCCTGTACTGGATTATGCGCCGGGATCCGCGGAGAGACTTGCCTTGGAAGCTGCATTGCAGCGGTTTAAAAGCAGGCAGGAAGAAATCCCCCTGTACATAGGATCGGAAGAAGTCCGCACCGGCCGCACCGTAAACTTGACTCCTCCCCACGAACATGCGCACGTGCTGGCTAAAGTGCACCAGGGAGAAAAAAAGCATGTCTCCCGGGCGATCCGCGCTGCGCTGCGCGCCCGTGCGGCGTGGGCCTCTATGAGCTGGGAGCATCGCGCTTCTATTTTTCTAAAGGCGGCTGAATTGATCGCCACCCGGTACCGGGCTGATACCAACGCGGCCACGATGCTCGGCCAGAGCAAGAATGTTTATCAGGCGGAGATAGACTGCGTGTGTGAAATGGTCGATTTTCTTCGGTTCAACGTGCACTTTCTCAGCGAGATATACCGGCAACAGCCCTTTTCGCCGCCCGGGGTAAACAACAGGATGGAATACCGTCCTCTGGAAGGATTTGTGGTGGCGATCACTCCGTTTAATTTTACCTCTATTGGGGGCAACCTCCCTACTGCGCCAGCCATGTGCGGAAATGTCGTGATCTGGAAGCCTGCTCACACCCAGGTCTATTCTGCCCATCTGTTGATGCGTATCCTCAAGGAAGCAGGCTTGCCTGATGGGGTGATTAACCTCTTATCCGTCGATGGACCGGTACTTGGAGAGGTTTGTTTCAGTCACCCTGAGTTCGCGGGATTGCATTTTACCGGCTCTACGGCCACTTTTCAGCATATGTGGCAAACAATCGGCACGCATATCGACCGCTATAGGAGCTATCCCCGAATTGTAGGAGAGACCGGCGGTAAAGACTTTGTTCTGGTACATCAATCGGCAGACGTGGATGCGGTGGTGGCCGCGCTGGCCCGGGGAAGTTTTGAATTCCAGGGCCAGAAGTGTTCAGCCGCTTCCCGGGCCTATCTGCCCTCAAATCTCGCCGAAGTCATCAAAAAGAAGTTGATCAAGGAGGTCCGCTCCATGCGGATGGGGCCGCCGGAAGACTTCGGTAATTTTATCAATGCGGTGATCGATGAAAAGGCTTTTGATAAAATTAACGGATATATCGAACAAGCCCGGAAGGATCCCGCGGCCCGAATCCTGGTAGGCGGTAAGGCCGACAAAAAGGACGGCTATTTTATTGCACCGACCGTCATAGAAACTACGGATCCGGCATCTGTTACTATGCGGGAAGAGATATTCGGACCCGTACTTACATTGTACGTCTATCCCGAGGACGACTTTGATGCCACCATCAGACTGGTAGATCGTACCTCCGGATATGCGCTGACAGGCGCAGTATTTGCCCGGGACCGCGCAGCGATCATCCGGGCTACCGAAGGCCTGGTGCAGAGTGCAGGCAACTTTTACATTAATGACAAGCCGACGGGTGCAGTCGTAGGACAGCAGCCCTTTGGAGGGGGCCGGGCCTCAGGTACCAACGATAAGGCCGGATCGATCATGAACTTATACCGCTGGTTAAGCGCCCGGACAATCAAAGAAACGTTTGCGCCTGCGCGGGATTACCGCTATCCGTTCCTGGGGTAGCCTTTGTCCGCAAAGGGCGGACTGCACGCAGGAGATGACTGGGCGTACCGTGGCGGCCTCCGAGTAGCAATAGGGGTCGCATCCCCGTGTACGGCTCCGGACCCTGAGCCCATCGAAATTTTCTCGGACAGGTCCGCTATGGGGCAAAGGTGAGCATGGCCAGCGCAGACACGTTATAGATGAATGCCAATTTTGCGCATCAGCAGGGTAGCGTTCATGGAGGTGCACACACCGGGCTTGAGCCGGTAATCGAAGAAAAGTTCTTCTCCTTTCACCTGTACATCAAAATGGTAGTTAAGGACCTGGCCTTGAGACTCTCCCGCGATATCGGTCAGGGCCAGATCGTGGGTCGCGAGAATTCCTACAGCCTCTTCTGCGAGCAGTTGGCGGATGAGCGCCACAGCCCCGGCATGCCGGTCCTGGGAGTTGGTACCCCGGAGAATTTCATCAAGCAGAAGAAATACGGGCTCGTGGGCACGCACCCGCTTTATGATGGTTTCCAGCTTCTTTAACTCCGCGTAAAAGGTAGAGATGTTTTCTTCCAGGTTGTCGGCGATGCGCATGCTGCTCAATACGAGCAATTCCGGCATAGCCAACTTACGGGCGCAAACCGGGCCGCCGGCCATGGCCAGTACCATATTCACGCCCACGGTTCTTAGAAAAGTGCTTTTGCCTGCCATATTTGATCCGGTAATTAACAGGATCTTTTTCCGGCCTTCTATGGTAATGTCGTTGCATACGCGTTTGGCCTCCGGCAGCAGGGGATGTCCCAGATCAGTAGCCGAAAAATGGAATGGTCCATCGATGATCTGCGGAAAGCACCAGTCGGGGTGGTTAAATGCGGTGTTGGCGAAACAGCAGAGTACTTCGGTTTCAGCGAGGGCATCCAACCAGGTGGGTAATGCCTCTCCGTAAAGGGATTTCCAGCGGAGCAACCGGCGGTGGAGGCGCCAATCCAGAAATATCACGAAGTTCAGAGGAAGATATACCAACGGGTTTAGCCGCAGGTCCATGCCATCGAGGATTTTGCCCAGCGCTTTAAGGGCCTTATCGGCCCGCTGGTCCCCAATCCGGCAGCGTTGCTGAAGATCTTGTAAATGAGGGGCGGCAAAGGACTTGCTGAGCAGGGCCTCCAGGTTGATACGGAATGCTTCCAGCGGATTAATCGCCTGGGAGAGGGCGTTATACACGGGAATTACCTTTTTTCCCGTCCACCACATCACACCCAGATGTGCCCAAAATGGCAACCAGAGGATTCGCCAGGATGTCCATCCTTGGTAGGCCGCGATGGCCAGGGCCAACGTGACCGCAGGAAGGGTGAAGATGATCCAGGCGGGGGCGCCGAGCGCATCGCCCGACCCAGTCGACGCCCAATGCCGGATTTGCCGGTCTGCCTGCCGGCTCAGTTTCGCCCGGCGTCCTCTGGCCTGCAGCTCCTGGCGCCAGTCTATCTCATCACGAAGTTCCCGAGATGCGTCCTGCCAGAGATTTATTTTGTCCATGGAAGCAGGTTGCATCAGTCGCAAGGCCAGCAATGCAGATGCGGGGGCGGAGGTCGTCCGGTCGATAAACCGAAACAGACTGTGGTTTCCAAAGATATCCAGATCATTCGCATAAGGGTGGTCTTCCGGTGGACGGAAGCCATCGGCTTGCAGGTCCGGGTATCGTTGTTCCAGCGCCTCCAGTTCTTCTTCGTTGATGCGTAACAGCGTCTCATGATGGTGTAAACGACGACTGTTTTTCATATCCTTGAGCGCAACGGCCAGGAAAATAAGCAACATGAGAATCGCCAGTGCAGCGGCCATCGACCCGTCTGTATCCAGGAAAGCGAAAAATAGAATGATTGCACCCAGGAAGCTGAAGAGACGTCCCAGGCCGCAATATTTTTTGATTTTTTTTAGCTGATCCACCCGAGCCTGCTCCCGGCGAATCCGCCCGACGTAAGCATCTTTCACATCCATGCGCCGAAGATACGACGGGATTTGTCAATTACCGGACTGCCTATCGGCGCTTTTGCCTTGAAATCCAGGGGAAAATGGCTATATCCGAACTGTTGCTTATTTTTGAGGCTAAACAGGCTGGATTTGAAAACGATTTTGGACCAACGCAGTTTGACAATTACCATAGACCGGTTGTGTCATCAGCTTATCGAAAATCATCTCGATTTTGATAATACCGTGCTGATCGGCCTGCAGCCCCGGGGTATTTACCTGTCCGACCGCATCGATGAGACCTTGCGTGGGCTTTTGCCGGATGCGAAAATTCCGTATGGAAAACTCGACATCACTTTTTACCGCGACGATTTTAACAAGTCGGATGCGCTGCACATTCCTAATCAAACGGACATCGGATTTTCTATAGAGAATAAGCGGGTGATCCTGGTCGACGATGTGCTCTATACCGGGCGAACCATTCGCTCAGCGTTAGACGCCATGCTGGATTTCGGCAGGCCGGAGAAAATCGAGCTGTTGGTGCTCATTGACCGCCGCTTTAGCAGGCAGCTCCCTATTCAGCCGGATTATGTGGGCCGCACGATTGATTCCATTATTTCTCAGCGGGTCAAGGTCCTTTGGCAACAAAAGGACGGTAAAGACGAAGTGGTTTTGGTCGGATAGTTTTTCTGCGGCATGTCGTTCCCGGCAGATAGTTACTTACCAATGGCGATCTGATGAGCAGAGCAATATTAGGGATTGTGTTTAGTTTGATGACCCTGAGTGGTTCGGCACAGGGAGAGGGGCAAATAGACAGTATACTGCTAGACATGGCGCAACGCCAGGCTACAGAAAGCGACTTGTTTTTTTCAGGTACATTTCCCACTTACCGGCGTTATGGCCGCGCGGTGCGCGGAAAACCCGACAATAATATTTTTTTTACCGGACTTGTGGCTTTTACGCTCCGGGAGTTATATCCCCAGCTGGCACCCCGGGCCCGATCGGTATGCGACAGCATCTTGGTCCGCGCTTACCGCGCTTATCCTCATTTTCGCAATCCTGGCGGACGGCCGACGTTCAATTTCTGGAGGCAGGAACCTCCGCTGGTTTTTCCGCACTCCTGGTTCCTTAACCATTTTAACAAAGTAAACCAACTTCCTGACGACCTGGATGATACCGCGATCCTGTGGTTGAGTATGCAGGCTCCTGATAGTATCGCACGAGAAGTGAAGCAGTTAATGAAAGCACACGCCAACGGAACCCGTGGCAAATGGATCCGGAACACCTACCGGCCCTATCGGAAAATTCCGGCCTATTCCACCTGGTTTGGCGTGAAGATGCCGGTTGACTTTGATTTTTGTGTGCTGACCAATGTCTTGTATTTCGTAAATGCCTACGGTCTTCCGGAAGACGCACACGACAGCGCCTCGGTAGAATTGCTGAGACGGATGATCGTCTCCGGGCAATATATCCGCCATGCCGATTACATTTCGCCACATTACGGCAGAACCCCTCTGCTGCTCTATCATATCGCCCGCCTGTTGAGCCGTTTTTCCATTCCTGCACTGGATACACTCAAACCGGCATTGCTCCAAACCAGCCGCACAGCCTATGCCGCGGCAGATAACTGGCTGGACTCCCTGGTGTTGTCTACCGCTGTGATGCGTCTGGGTGGGGAGCCGCCTGCGGCCCCTGCATTGAGGGAAGAGGCCCTGACAAACCATGAGGGGACTTCATTTTTTGTGGCCAGTTTTTCGGCCATCATGCCTAATTTGGGTAAAAAACTGTTGTTGCACAGCGATTTGATCAAATATTACTTTACCTGCCCGGCATACCGTGAAGCCTTGTATCTGGAAAACATGATTCTCCGCCGGGAATCCGGTATGGGAGCCCGCATAGGCCTGCGGCCGGCGCCGGGAGCAAGGTAAATCGCTGACCGGCATCCATCAATTTGGCTGCCGAGTATTGCCAATTTGAATTTTGTCTTTACTTTTGACCTCCAGAATGGCACTCTCAGTAAAACATCTGCTTGGTATCAAGGACCTTACCCGTCAGGATATCGATCTTATTTTTCAAACGGCAGATAATTTCAAGGAAGTGCTGAAACGGCCTATAAAAAAGGTGCCCACCCTGAGGGATACCACGATCGTGAATCTCTTCTTCGAAAATTCCACCCGGACAAGGATTTCTTTTGAACTGGCTGAAAGAAGGCTTTCAGCAGATGTCGTCAATTTCTCGGCGGCCGCTTCATCGGTAAAAAAAGGGGAGACCCTGGTGGATACGGTGAACAATATCCTGGCCATGAAAGTGGATATGGTCGTCCTGCGCCATTCTGCGTGCGGAGCGCCTCATTTCTTATCCCGGCACATTAAGGCGGCGATTGTCAACGCGGGAGACGGGATCAATGAACATCCTACCCAGGCCTTGCTGGATTCGTTCTCCATCCGCGAAAAGTTAGGCTCGGTGGAAGGGAAGCGAGTCGCGATCGTGGGTGATATCATGCATTCCCGGGTCGCGCTCTCTAATATCTATTGCTTGAAAAAGCAGGGAGCCGAGGTGATGGTGGTAGGACCACCCACGCTTATTCCCAAGCATTTAGGAGAGGCTTTGGGTGTACAGGTGAGTTATAATCTCCGCGAGGCGCTTCTGTGGTGTGATGTGGCCAATGTGCTGCGCATCCAGTTAGAACGCCAGAACACACCGTTGTTCTCTTCTCTGCGGGAGTATAACCTTTTTTATGGCATTAGCCGGCCGCTGCTGGACAGCCTGGGAAAGGAAATCGTCATCATGCATCCCGGGCCCATCAACCGCGGCGTGGAATTGAACTCGGACGTGGCTGACTCCGGTCAGTCCATCATCCTTCAGCAGGTAGAAAACGGAGTAGCCATCCGCATGGCAGTCCTGTATCTGCTGGCGGGCAAGCGCGAAGAAAATGTCGGACCTGACCCGGTCGCTGAAGAGAAAAGATAAAGCGAGTATTTTTCTTGTGGTGCTTCCTGTGGTGGATTTAAATTTCCCTGGAGAGCACAAGATTGGAGATTTCTGAGTACCTTTGCGCAGAGATGCCGTGGTCCGGTGAGGGATGCAAAATGGCTATTGAGCTTACGCTTCGCATAAATTTTTTTCATGTGGTTTTGGTTTAACGGGGCCGGTCTGTTGAGGGCCGGTCCTATTTGTGTAACCATCCTTCGTCCGCGAAACTGACAAAGCCTTCACGGGAGACGATGATATGATCCAAGATCCGCATGTCAAGCAGCATGGCTGCCTGGCAAAGTTTGTCGGTCAGCCGGAGATCTTCCCGACTGGGAGCCAGATTCCCCGATGGATGGTTATGGCAAAGGACAAGTTTGGCAGCCCCCTGTTCCAGCGCTTTTTTCAGGATAATCCTCGGATCGGCTACGGTTGCCGAGAGGCCTCCGCTGCTGACGATTTCAAAATGAATCACGTAATTGCCGTGATTGAGGAATAATACGGCAAAGACCTCATGGAGGTAGTCAGCCAGCCTGGGTTGCAGGAATCCGGCCGCATCCCCACTGTGGAGGATAGGCATTTTTTTATTCCAGGGACCCGACTGACGGCGCCTGCCCAATTCAAAGGCGGCAACGATTGCAGCCGCCTTGGCTTCTCCCAGGCCCTTGATGCGCATTAACTCCCGTGCGCTGAGCTTGCCCAGGGCGTGTAAATCCTGCTGTATACAAGTCAGGAGTTTTCTGGCCAGGCCCAGTGCGGTTTGTTCTCGGTTGCCCGTGCCGATCAGGATGGCCAGTAATTCGGCATTGGTCAGCACAACAGTGCCTTGTCGCAGGAGCTTTTCCCGGGGACGGTCGTCCGGGTCCCAGGACTTGATGCCGCTTTGCCGGATCTCCTTATGCGTTTCTTCCCGATTATGCGTGGATGCTTCATCCATCCTCCAAATTTCCGCAAAACTGTATAAAAACAGGACGTTTTTGGAGCCTGATGTTTTTCTAAACATGGAAAGTCCATTACCTTTGTTCCTGCCTTTCGACAGGTACGTTAAATTTTATCTATGGAGGAGAAACCTAATAACGAATCGCATCAATTGAATATTGAGTTAAGCGAAGAAATGGCTGAAGGAGTATATGCTAATTTAGCCATCATTACCCATTCTAATGCGGAGTTTATTGTGGACTTTGTCAATGTGATGCCAGGAACTCCCAAAGCCAAGGTGAAATCCCGCATTATCCTGACACCCCAACATGCGAAGCGGTTTATGAAGGCCCTGCAGGATAACATTAAAAAGTATGAATCTTCAAACGGCACGATCCAGGATCAGGAACCTATTAATATTCCCATGAATTTCGGTGGGCCGGCGGCCCAGGCCTGAGTATTTACCCAACCTGATTTTAATCATGACAGAGATTGCAGCCGAGCAGGTGTTTTCCTACAACCGCCTGCATGATTTTTCTCAAAAAGTCTTTTCGGCCATGGGAGTGCCCGAAGCGGATGCGAGTCTTGCAGCTACCGTGCTGGTTTCTGCGGATCTCCGAGGGGTGGATTCCCATGGGGTTGCCCGCCTTTCCGGCTATGTGAGGCTGTGGAAAGCCGGTAGGATTAATCCAACTCCCGACATTAAAGTGGTGCATGAGACGCCGTCCACTGCGACGGTCGACGGGGACTCAGGGCTGGGCCTGGTCGTGGCTCCCTGGGCGATGCAACTGGCGATAAAAAAAGCGGAACGATCGGGAAGCGGATGGGTCAGTGTACGCCACTCAAACCATTTTGGAATCGCGGGTTATCATGCGATGTTGGCCCTTGCTGAAAACATGATCGGTGTGGCGATGACCAACGCAAGTCCGCTGGTCACGCCGGTCTTTTCCCGGGAAAGAATGCTGGGTACCAATCCCATCGCCGTGGCGGTACCGGCCGGAGAAGAGCCCCCTTTTGTGGCCGATTTTGCCACTACCACGGTGGCCAATGGAAAATTGGAAATCCTGCAGCGGGAAGGGAAAGAAGCCCCCCTGGGGTGGATCCAGAACCGCGATGGCCATCCCTCCACCCGGCCCGATGAATTGAAACGGGGCGGTGCATTGCTCCCGCTCGGAGGAGACAGGCTGCACGGAGGCCATAAGGGCTATTGTCTGGGGGCTTTGGTCGATATTTTTTCGGGGGTGTTTTCCGGAGCTAATTTTGGCCCCTGGGCGCCTCCTTTTGTCAGTTTTCTCCCGCTCGCGGAGAATCCGGTCGGTTTAGGACTGGGGCATTTTCTGGGCGCCATGCGCCTGGATGGTTTTCGTCCCTTAGAGGAAGCAAAACAGGCTATGGATACCTGGATCCGTCGTTTCCGAAGCGCGGAGACCATACCTGGGCAAAACCGGGTGTTAATCCCGGGGGATCCCGAAAGGGAAACCGAGGCCATCAGGCGGCAACAAGGTATTCCGGTATCCGACGCCGTGGCCGAGGATCTGATGCAGCTGGGTGCCTCCTTGTCACTCGAGCTATGAAAAGGCATGAGGCGGGTAAGCAAGAGCGGAAAGTGCGATAAAAATCAACGCTTGTGCGGATTGTCGATGCGCCCACGGCACGTCAGTCTGCTGCGGATAAACCGCGCAGGACCATCCATATAGATTGTATCACCTAATTGAGATCACCAATATTTGGAGCATGAGAGTATTAAAATTTGGCGGAACATCGGTCGGTAAGCCGGACCGCATGCATGCGGTGGCGGAATTAATCAGCCGGTCCCAGGAGCCTCGCCTGGTCATTTTGTCCGCATTGTCGGGAACCACCAATAGCCTGGTGGAGATCGGCCAGTCCCTGGCCACGGGCCATAAGGAGGCAGCCAGACAGCAGATTCAAAAGCTGCGGGCCCACTATGATCAGTTTGTGGAGGCCCTGGTGTCCTCTGCTGAGGCTCGCGAAAAAGCGGCGGCGATCGTCGGAGAACATTTTGAATTCCTGGAGATCATTTTAAAGATCTCTTACAGTGAAGCGCTGAACAAGGATATCTTGGCTCAGGGCGAGTTATTGTCTACCAAGTTGTTCTGTACCTATCTGGCTGAAAAAGGCATTCAGGCCACCCTGTTGCCGGCTCTTGAGTTCATGAGCATAGACGAACAAAATGAACCCGAAATTCCCCGGATCAAGAAGCGGCTTCAGGCCTTGTTGGCACAACATAAAGGTGAAACGCTCTTTGTCACCCAGGGATATATCTGTAAGAATGCCAAAGGAGAGGTGGATAACCTGAAGCGGGGAGGCAGCGATTACACCGCTTCTCTGATTGGAGCCGCCCTCAATGCGACGGAAATTCAGATATGGACCGATATTGACGGCATGCACAACAACGATCCCAGGATCGTGGAAAACACTTTTCCCATTGAGCAATTGTCTTTCGATGAGGCGGCTGAGTTGGCTTATTTCGGGGCAAAAATTTTGCATCCTGCCTCTATATGGCCGGCACAACATTTCAATATCCCGGTAAAGCTGCTCAATACCATGCAGCCCGAGGCGCACGGTACGGTGATTACCGAGCTTCCCATCGGTGACGGGGTAAAGGCCATAGCGGCCAAGGACGGCATTACCGCCATTAAGGTCAAATCCAGCCGTATGTTACTGGCTTATGGCTTTCTGCGGAAAATATTTGAAATTTTCGAAAAGTACAAAACCTCCATTGACATGATCACGACCTCGGAGGTAGCTGTATCACTTACGATCGACGATATCTCTCACCTGGCCAATATTCAGAACGATTTGGAACCGTTTGGTAGCGTAGAGCTGGATTTCGACCAGACCATTATCTGCCTGGTGGGTAACGAAATTACCAGTACGCCGTCTATTTTGAAGCATGTGTTCAACACCTTGGATGAAATCCCTTTACGCATGATCTCCTATGGAGGAAGCCGGCACAATATCTCCCTGTTGGTAAAAGGAGAGCATAAAGTCCGGGCCTTACAATTGCTCAACAAAGGGGTGTTCGGCCTGGACGGAACTGCACCGGCTGACGGAAAGCACTAGAAAATCGCCCCACCGGGATCATGGGTCGGACTATCTGTGAGGGGAGAGGTTTATCAATTCGCGCGCGTCACTTTTCCGTCGCGAACCCGCATGAAATACAATCGCGTATTTTCGAAATAGTCCGGGGGAGTGCTGGCGTCCTTGCTGCCGCGGTATATGGGCTGAATTTGAAATTGGGTTAACAACCTGCCCACCGGATCATTGAGATCCGCATTGAAATATATCCCGTCTTTGTGAAGCAATTTTCCAAAATAGAACAGGGACTCGTATCCTTTAAGCGCCATGTCTGAAGGACGGGAATGGTATTTATTAAAGAAATGCCACATCATGCTCTTGATGGCCGGATGGTCGGTGGCATTAAGATAGGGATAAGGGGTAGAATAAAAGACATCCATACCCTTGTATTGGGATTTTCTCAGATCAGCCAGTCCGTCCAGCGTAGGCATGCCCACTACGCTGACCCGATAGGTGTCTGTCAGTGCAATAAGCTGGCCGATAATGCTGAGGGATACCTGGGGATAAAGGGCGGTCAAAATGATGACGTTGTTTTTGTTTTGATCTAGATGAGCAGACAAGTCGCTTGCCGTGGTATTATTGGTCCACTCAAAGGGATGTAAGGGTGCTTTGCCGCTATAATTCATGGCTGCGTAGGCCTGTTGAAGATAAGCAAGATTTTGTTTCTCCTGAGAATTGTTCTGGTAGACTACCACGATGTTTTTGTCAGAGAATTTTCGCTGCGCGAAATCCTGAATGGCATTGCAGTGCACCCGCAGCGTGGTATTTAGGATGGTCAAAAAGGGATTGTCTGAAATGCCGGCGTCATTGGGATAGGTGACCGATATGAAATTGATCTTTTTTTGTTTGGCGAAATTGCTGATTTGTTTGAGTTCACTGCTGTTGACCGAACCCAGGATCAGGTGGGTGGAATCCAACTGCCCCGAATTGAGCAGACGATTGAGCGGTCTGGAAAGAGATTTGGTATCGTAGACCGTCAGATGTAAGGGAATGCCTTCCTGCCTCAGGCTATCCATGGCCAACAAGGCGCCTTCATAAAATTCAAGGCCGGCGACGGTTCCCGGAGGAAGCGGGGCGGAGCTGTTGACAGAAAATCCCGTATCGGATAATACCTGATCTACCGATAAAGGAGTAAATAGCGCGACTTGATATACAGGGCGTAATTCCTTGCGACCGAAGGCTGGTACATTAAAAGGCGCGGACCGGGCACTTTTGGGAGGCGGGGGTGCTGGCTTTTCTTCCACCGGCTTGGAGGTCTCCGGAGGTGGGATTACCGTTCCTTCATTCTTGCGAAACAGAAAGCAGGACGATAAAAGCAGGACGATGGTGGCCGGGAGCCCGAAATGGACGATAAAGCGTTTCATAAAATCGGCGGCAAGGAAACCCGTTCATTTTTCGGTAGAAGGGGGGAATGGCGCCACGATCCCTTTTTTGATTGATTTAAGTAGAGGTTACACACTCGGTTATTTCGCCCTGTGGGAGGAAACCCACGCTGAAAATAAGCGGATGCTGATGTGAATGCCACAAAAACATGGCTACCTTCGGGGCATCCGTATATGCCTGAAACACCGGGTGTGTATCCCTATGCCGTACCCTGATGATTCACGTCCCAACGATGTGTAGTCGGCGCGTAGTTTACAAGCAAAAATTATTCCCATTCTATGGTAGACGGGGGCTTGGAACTGATGTCGTAGACTACGCGGTTGATGCCGTTCACTTTATTGATAATATCACCGGATACTTTGGCCAGAAAATCGTAGGGAAGGTGTGCCCAGTCCGCGGTCATACCGTCCGTGGAGGTTACGGCCCGCAGCGCTACGGTATATTCGTAAGTTCTTTCATCACCCATCACCCCGACGCTCTGTACGGGAAGCAGGATGGTTCCCGCCTGCCATACCTCATCATATAACCCCGCTTGCTTCAATCCCTGGATGTACAGGGCATCTGCTTGTTGGAGCAGCGCCACTTTCTCGGCGGTTACTTCTCCCAGGATGCGAATGCCCAGTCCGGGACCCGGGAAGGGGTGCCGGGCCAGAAAATTCTGGTCTACTCCGATCTCCTTGCCGATTTTGCGTACTTCATCTTTAAACAGGAATCGCAGAGGCTCCACAAGCTGAAGGTGCATCTTTTCAGGTAGTCCACCCACATTATGGTGAGATTTAATGGTGGCCGAGGGCCCGTTTACCGATACCGATTCGATCACGTCCGGGTATATGGTACCCTGACCCAGAAAATGCACATCAGGAACCTTTTGAGCCTCTTCCTGGAAGATATCGATGAACAGGCCTCCGATGATCTTGCGTTTCTCTTCAGGTTGTACCACTCCTTTCAGCGCGGCGTAAAACCGTTCGCGCGCATCTATACCGCGGACGTTGAGGCCGCTTTTGCGGTAGGAAGCCAGCACCTCTGCAAATTCATCCTTTCTCAACAGCCCATTATCGACGAAAATGCCGGTCAGACGCTGACCGATCGCCCGGTGGATCAGGTGTGCGGCAACGGTAGAGTCCACCCCCCCGCTGAGGGCCATGATCACCTGATGGGCTTGGACCTGGTGGCGGATCTGTTCAATGGTCTGTTCTACAAAGGCAGCAGGTGTCCATTGGGACGTGCAGCCGCATATGGTCGTTAAAAAGTTTTTCAGCACGGTCAACCCTTCTGTGGAATGATATACTTCAGGGTGAAACTGCAGGCCGTAGAATGGTTGGGCGGTAAGCGTTTCACACTTAAAGGCAGCTACGGGGATATCTTCGGTGGTAGCCACGATGCGGCAGGCCTCGGGAAGGGCGGTGATCGAATCGGCGTGACTCATCCATACCTGGGTGGTAGGGGACACATGATCCAGCAGGGGTTCGTGATCTGCATGGCTCATCAGGGCCCGCCCGTATTCCCGGTGCTGGCTTTTGGCCACCTCGCCACCAAAGACCTTTGCCATCAGCTGGGCGCCATAGCAAATGCCCAGCAGGGGCACCTGGTCCGCCAGAGGCCGGATGTCTGGTTTGGGGGCCTCCGGATCGTTTACGGAGAAGGGACTGCCTGAAAGGATGACCCCTTTGACGCCCTCGTCGAGGACAACCGGTTTGGTACAAGGGTGAATTTCACAGTATACGTTACATTCTCTGACCTTACGGGCAATAAGCTGCGTATATTGGGAGCCGAAATCAATGATGAGGATTTTTTCTGTCATGCGTTGCAAAAGTACAATCTAAAGCGGAATTTAACTACCGATGGCCACACCGGATACGCTGTGGTGCCTTTTTTGCGTTATTTTTTGGTAAATTTCACGGGTAATCTTGAGCCCGTCAATGTCCGCATGCAGATAGGAGCGCAGCAAGCACCTCCATCATGATTTAAATTGTGCAAAAAAGGAATGGTGGCGACATTCCCCCATCCATGTAAAGAGGAATGGGTTTCCTTGCCGGCGATTTTATGAAGAAGTGGTTGATCCTTGGATTATTGGGGTTTATGGCGTGGCCAGCGTGGAGTCAGGGCTATCAAGCTGACCAGGTGCCGTCGCGGGCGAGGCGTTGGTACCAGGAAGCTCAACAGGCAATGGATATCAATCCCGGGGATACCGGGCAGGTCATCACGCTGTTGAAAAAGGCTTTGGATGCCGATCCGAATTATTTAGATGCGGTCCTGCAATTGGCGGGTATTTATGAGAAATCCCGGGCGTATGACAAGGCCATTGCTTATTTTGCCCGAGCGGTGCAGATTGATTCGGTTTACGCGCTTCCAGCCTATTTTCTTTATGCGCAGGCCGAAGCCGGCGCAGGGCACTTCCAGCAAGCTTTGCAGCGGATCGGCCGCTACCTTTCCCGCAAAGACCTGCCCGAAGATGCGCGGGCCAGGGGAGTAGCTTGGCAGGCCCATTTTGCATTCGGGCTGCAGAGTCAACAGGCCCGGATCCCGTTCCAGCCGGTAAATCTGGGAGACAGCATCAATACGGCCGATGCCGAATATCTGCCTTCCATGCCGATCCATGGAGATACCCTGATTTTTACCCGACAACAGAGCGGGAAGGAAGATTTCTTTATCAGTCGTCGCCTGGATGACCACTGGAGCCAGGCCCGGAGCATCGGCCCACCGGTCAATTCTTCGTTGAACGAAGGTGCACAGTCTATTTCTCAGGACGGAAGAATATTATTTTATGCCATCGGCGACCGGCCCGGCGGGCTGGGCCGTTTTGACATTTATTATGCGGTGCGTCAAGCAGACCACTGGAGCGAGCCCAGGAACGTGGGGCCACCGGTGAATAGCCCGTTTTGGGATACTCAGCCCTGCTTGTCCCCGGACAACCAGTCGCTGTATTTTGTGAGCGACCGGCCGGGGGGATATGGCGGCAGTGATATTTATGTCAGTCATTTGCAACCCGATGGCCGGTGGGGCCGGCCGGTGAATCTTGGCGATTCGGTGAATACTCCCGGAGACGAAAGCAGTCCGTTTATCCATGCCGACAACATGACGCTGTATTTTGCGTCAAATGGCTGGCCAGGGGTGGGCAACAGTGATTTGTATTATACGCGCCGGGCGCTTGACGGCCACTGGGAAACGCCGCATAATTTGGGCTATCCGATCAATACCATCGATCATGAAGGCAGTCTTTTCGTGGCTGCAGATGGCAAGACTGCCTATTTTGCGTCGAACCGCAGCGATTCCAGGGGAAGCCTGGATCTCTATTCGTTCGTGCTTTATCCCGAAGCCCGACCCCGGCGGACCCTCTATGTGGAAGGCTATGTGTATGACCGGCAAAGCGGAGAGCGGTTGGCGGCGGTCGTTCGTTTGAATATCCTGGATGCCCCAGATCGCGGAAGCCAGATCACCACCCATCCGGATGGCACGTTCCTCATCACTTTGCCTGAGGGATATGATTATGCATTTAACGTGAGTAAACCCGGATATCTTTTTTATTCGGATCATTTTTCCCTGCGGGATTCCACCGGGTCGGGGAAGCCGTTCCGGCTAAGGATTGCCTTAGAGCCTCTGCAGCCTGATGCGCGCGTCACGCTGCACAACATTTTCTTTGACTTTGACCGTTATAGCCTCAAGCCTGAGTCGCGCACGGAGTTGGATCAGGTGGTCCGTTTAATGCAGGATAATCCCCGATTAAAAATCCAGATCAATGGATACACCGACAGCATAGGTACCGAGGCCCATAACCTTGAACTGTCGCAACAAAGAGCCGAAGCTGTGGTAGATTATCTGAAATCCCGTGGTATCCAGGCAGAGCGGCTCAGGGCCAAAGGGTACGGGGCCTCTCATCCGGTGGCTCCCAACCTCACCGAAGAAGGCCGGGCTCAGAACCGCCGCACCGAGATGCTTGTGCTGTCCAATGAGTGACTGGCAGGCTGGGAGGAATTCCTCTGGCGATTTTCTCGTATATGCGAGACGTATGTCGCTGTGAGCGCGGGCTGCGTGGATCCGATTGCCGTTGGGTTTCGGGGTACCGTGGCCTGTTTGCGACTCCTGGTCGGGCTGATGGTCTGGCCCATCCGCGCCTTCTGTCACTTCACTGAAATGATTATCTTTGTATCTGATATCCCATTCCTATGCTGAGGAATGGGTTTTGTGGCACCTCATAAAAAGCACATGGAAGATCATAAAGCGAAGATATTATTGGCTGAAGATGATTCTAACCTGGGGATGGTCTTAAAAAATTATCTGGAGTTAAACGATTATGACGTGGAGTTATGCCGGGATGGTATTCTGGCCCTTGCCGCCTTCCGCCGGGAAAAATTCGATCTTTGTCTGCTCGATGTCATGATGCCCAACATGGACGGATTTACCCTGGCAGAAGAGATTCGGGACGTGGATCCTGAGGTACCCTTGTTTTTTATCTCCGCGAAGAGCATGAAGGATGACATTATCCAGGGGTATAAACTGGGAGCCGACGACTATATCACCAAGCCTTTCGACAGCGAATTGCTGTTGCTGAAGATTAAGGCAATCCTCAAACGGAATCAGGAACTCAATAGTAAGGAAGACGAGAAAGTAGACTTTACATTGGGCCGGTTCCATTTTAACTCCCGCTTGCGCACCCTGACGATCGGGGAGAAAACCCAGACGCTTTCCCCTAAAGAAAATGAGTTATTGCGTATGTTGTGTGAGCATAAAAATGACTTGCTGACTCGGGAGACGGCACTGAAAAAAATCTGGGGAAGCGATACCTATTTCAACGGCCGCAGCATGGACGTGTATATTGCTAAGCTTAGAAAATACCTGCGTGATGATCCCGGCATCGTGATTGTAAACATTCACGGCAACGGATTCCGGTTAGTGGACAAAGAGGAGTGATGCGGGAAGCGAATTAAAACAACAGCTGGTCGGTGCCTCCCTGGGGGGGAACTTTCCCCAGATGTCTATATGCTTTTTGCGTAGCTTCTCTGCCCCGAGGTGTTCTTTTTATAAATCCCTCCTGAATCAGAAACGGTTCGTATACTTCCTCCAGCGTGCCGGCTTCTTCTGCCACCGCCGTGGCAATGGTGTTTATTCCTACCGGCCCACCTTTGAATTTTTCAATAATGGTGTGGAGGATTTTATTGTCCATTTCGTCCAGGCCATATTCATCGACATTGAGTGCCTGCAATCCGAAACGGGCAATTTCCAGATCCACCGTTCCATTCCCCATGACTTGCGCAAAATCGCGCATTCGGCGGAGCAGTCCATTGGCGATTCGGGGAGTGCCTCGGCTCCGCCGGGCAATTTCTTCGGCCGCATCTTCCTTGATCTTCGTGTGCAACAACCCAGCCGACCGCATGACAATGTATTTTAATACACTGGAAGGATAATATTCCAGCCGGGAACGGATCCCAAACCGGGATAACAGCGGTGCGGTCAATAGGCCGGAACGGGTGGTAGCCCCAATAAGGGTGAAAGGATGGAGATTAATTTGTATGCTGCGCGCACTCGGACCGCTGTCGATCATAATGTCAATGCGGTAATCTTCCATGGCAGAATACAAATATTCTTCGACGACGTTGCTTAACCGGTGTATTTCATCAATGAAGAGCACGTCGTTGGCTTCCAGAGAGGTTAGTAAGCCGGCCAGGTCACCGGGCTTTTCAATAACGGGCCCGGAACTTTCCCTGATCTGCACGCCCAGCTCATGGGCCACGATACGGGAAAGCGTGGTTTTGCCCAACCCGGGAGGGCCATGGAAGAGAATATGATCCAGGGCGTCGCCGCGCATTTTGGCTGCCTGAATAAAGATTTGAAGATTCTTAATGATCTTTTCCTGGCCAGAGAATGCCCCGATATCCTGGGGACGCAGGCTATTTTCAAATTCCCGTTCATTGTCGGAAACGGGTTCTTCGCCGGGATGCAAATGCGGATTAGGCATAGGAATAGACTTGATTCAAATTTAGGCTAAAAATTCCGGGAAGAAGATGCCTGGTGATATTTTGTGCGCCCTGCCGCTGCCACACTCCATCTCCCTGGAGTCATCGGCTGTAATTGGGCGCTTCCTTGGTAATGACGATGTCGTGCGGATGATTTTCGGTCACTGTCGCCGCCGTGATTTTAATAAATTGTGCCGCTTGCAGTGCCTTTATGTTCTTAGCCCCGCAGTATCCCATACCGGCCCGGAGTCCTCCGACGAACATCTGGGCCACTTCGCTGAGGGTGCCTTTATAGGGGACACGTCCCACAATGCCTTCGGGAACCAGTTTTTTAATGTCATCTTCCACATCTTGAAAATAACGGTCTTTGCTGCCCTCGCTCATGGCTTCAATGGAGCCCATGCCGCGGTAGGATTTGAATTTGCGGCCTTCATAAATGATGGTTTCTCCAGGGCTTTCTTCCACTCCGGCGAATACCGAACCCGCCATGATACAAGAAGCGCCGGCAACCAACGCTTTGACCATATCGCCCGTATAACGGATGCCTCCGTCGGCGATGACCGGAATGTTCGTCCGTTTTAAGGCCTTGGCTGCTTCCATGATCGCGGTAAGTTGAGGCATTCCTGCTCCGGTAACGACGCGTGTGGTACAGATCGAACCCGGCCCCACACCGACTTTCACGGCGTCAGCACCAGCTTCGGCCAACGCTTTCGCACCATCACCGGTAGCGACATTCCCTGCAATGACTTGCAACTGGGGGAATGCCTTTTTTACGCTTTTGAGCGATTCAATGACGCCTTTGGAATGTCCATGGGCACTGTCCAAACATACAATATCCACACCCGCCTGCACCAAAGCATCGACGCGGTCCAGAAAATCGTGGGTAATGCCGATCGCCGCCCCGGCTAATAGCCGTCCGTACTCATCTTTCACCGCGTGGGGAAAACTTTGTACCTGGAGAATATCACGGTACGTGATTAACCCGATCAACCGTCCCTGACGATCGACTACGGGAAGTTTTTCGATCTTGTATTGTTGGAGGATGCGTTCGGCTTTTTTCAGATCAGTGCCCTTGGGTGCAGTCACCAGGCGATCTTTGGTCATTACTTCACTGACCGGTCTATTCCGGTTCTTTTCGAAGCGAAGATCCCGGTTAGTCAGGATTCCCACCAGCTTTTTTTCTGCATTCACAATAGGAATTCCTCCGATCTGGTTTTCCTTCATCAGGCGGAGCGCTTCCCCGATACGCGCGTTTTCCGATAGGGTGATAGGATCCAGGATGAGGCCGTTTTCTGTGCGCTTCACCTTGCGAACCTGTTCGGCCTGTTGCGCAATGGTCATGTTCTTATGCAGTATGCCCACCCCGCCTTCTCGGGCCAGCGCAATGGCCAGGCTAGACTCAGTCACCGTGTCCATGGCTGAAGAGATCATGGGAATGTTCAGCCGGATTTTCCGGGTGAGCTGGGTGGAAATATTTACCTCGCGGGGAAGTACCTGGGAGTGAGCCGGTACCAGCAACACATCATCAAATGTGAGCCCTTCGCCGAAGAATTTAGCTTGTGAAGCGGGCATATGCAATTATTTAGTTGGGAAATAATTGCACGCAAATGTACGAAAAAAAACACACGTGGTAAAAAATCCAGGGAAGGCCTGCACAGGATGTGTCCTTTACAGGTCGCTTTGTGTATCCCGCGGCTGGTCCATATTGCCCGGCATATCCTGATCAGGTCCGTCAGAGTGGTCCAGTTTGTCCTGCTGTAATTTCCCGAACGTATAACTGAAATTTACTTCCAGGTATCTTGAGTTTCGTTGATACCTGCTGGTTTCAGTGAAATCCTTATAGGCCAGTACACGAGTATATTGCCGTTGATTGAAAATGTCGCTCAGCCGCAGTGACACATTGGCTTTCTGCTGCAGGAAGGCTTTGCGGATGCCCATATCTCCCAGGAACATGCCTTGCTGTTTTCCCTGGGCAATGGAGCGCGGACCCCGGTAATGCAGATACACAAATCCGCGGATGCCTGCGACCATGGGAAAGAAAGTGGAAAATCGACCGTTGAAGGCGATCGTCCGGTATTGTTGTCCGAATCCTAGTACATCGTTGCGCCGCAGCCCGATATTGAGCCGGACGTTCCAATCCGGGGCTACATCTGCACTGGCTCCTGTTTCCAACCCGAAATAATTTTCTTTACCGATATTTTCAAAGGTGGTATAGGCGACACCTTGATCGTCGATCGTACTTATCCGTTGGATAGGGTGGTAGCTATGTCGATAAAACACCGAACCGAATACGCTGAATTGGTTGATAAATTTACCGTAACGGAGCTCATAGAAATTAATGAACTCAGGCTTTAGGTCGGGATTGCCGGAGGAAATATTTTCCGGATTAGAGTAATCGATAAACGGATTAAGCTGTCGCCACCAGGGGCGGTGTGCGCGCCTGCTGTAGCTAAACGATATATTGTCCTGATTCTTAAAACGATAGCTGACATTTAAGGTCGGAATCAGGTTCAGAAACCGGTTGTCAAAGAACTGGTCAAGGATACGCTGGGTGGTCTCCAGGGTGGTTTTCTCCAGGCGTAACCCGCCCTGGAGACTGAACCGGTTGAACTCGGTGCGATACATCGCATAGGCGGAGAATCTACGCTCGATTGACGTATAATCATTACGCAAGGTGTCATCAATGAGGTATTTGCCGGAGTCCTCGTCAAAATACTTGGGAATAAAGTTGTTGTCGTCGGTTTCCCATTCGGCTCGGATCCCGGATTCCAGTCGGGATTTTTCCCCGAAAGGATGCACATAATCAATATCTACGGTATAGCCTTCGTCTGAACTGGTGGAAAACTGGTGTTGTAAGCTGTTGAGGCCAGGCCAATCGCTTTGCTGGTCAAATATTTGATCATCGTGATCGTTCCGGGTAGAATAATACGCTTCGATATTGAGCACATGATGTTCGTTGTCGGAAAATTTCTTTTCATAGGTGGCTCCGGCCCGGTATTGCCAGCTATTTTCGCGGCTCTTGATATAACGGGTATAGGCCGAGGACAATTTCCTGTCTTCGTCCAGCGTCTGGGTGAACAGGGTTTCTGGCTCATGTTCACTATCATGTCCCAGGCCGAAAAACACGCCCACTCGTTCTTTAGCGGCTAACTGGTAATAAAGATTACCGGTATAGGAGAAATCTTTATCGTTGTCTGTTCCGCTGCGGGATTGTTCGGTAAAAAATACCGGATCTAACAGGTTTTTTCTCAGTACACTGCCCTGATATGGATCGCGGTCACGGTCAAAACTAAGGCTGTTGTTCCACGACAGCCTTTTCCCGGTAAGATTGACGCTCGCCGAAGGTCGGTAGTTTCCATTCGTATTGGCATTCAGGGAAAGCACGCCGCTGATGCCGGTGAGATGATCAGTTTTGGTGATTATATTTAGGACGATGGCTCCTTCTTCTGTCGTATACCTGGCGGAGGGATTGGTGACGACCTCTACCTTTTCTATGGCGTTTGCAGGAATTAATTTGAGGACGGTCTCTACATTTTGTCCGTATATCTTGGAGGGCTTCCCGTCGATGAGCACCGTGACGTTCTGACCCATCACGCTGGGTACTCCCTCCTCATCGAGTTCCACCATAGGAATCTGCTCCAGAACCTGGGTGGCGTTGGTACTCACTGTTTTGATGTCCTGGGTGACATTAAATACCGTTTTGTCGAGGTCGTATTGCACCTGAGGGGCACTGGTTTTAACCACGACTTCGTTGAGCATTTTAGCATTGTCTTTGAGAATGATCGTGCCTGCATGGGCCGTTTTTCCTGATTCGACCCGGAGATTTCCGATCACTTCCGGCATGAATCCTATGTAGGTGATTTTAAGCGCATAATGACCTGGAGGAACCTGGCTCATCTCAAAACGACCATTTTGCTCCGTATGGGCACCGGTCACTAGCGAAGAATCAGGGAGTCTCAGCAGCATCGCGTTGGCAAAGCCGATCCCCGTGCGGGAGTTGTCTACGACTTGGCCCCGAACTGTTCCCGTCCCGGTTTGTGCCATCACATCGGATACGCTCAGTAAAAGCAGGAACAGATATATGGGTAATGTTTTCTTCATAGTGGCCTTTTGTGTCACGAATTCTTATCTATATTCTAACAGGAAAATACACCGGCTGTTTAAAAATCAGAGATCAGGCAGAAGTTAATCTGTCTATGGTGCTGCCGGAGGACGTCAGTCTCAGCCGGATCGGGCACTGGGTGCGACACAAAGCTAAGCCGGCCAGGTCTTTTATGCCCGCTTTTTATGATAAAAGGCAGATACCGGGTGCCAGTGCAGACCATCTTGGAAAATCACATGGATTATGGCGATCACGGCATACTCACAAACGAAAGGCCGGTATAGATCCAGCCCCGATAATTTACTCGAGACGAAATTCCGGTGCAGACTTCATGAACCTTAAATATAGATTATGCAAAAGATGACAATGCTTCCTGCAGAGGAAGTGGAAGACTGGTTACCCATTAACGGCACAGATTATATTGAGTTTTATGTGGGAAATGCCAAACAGGCAGCTCATTACTATCAGACGGCATTTGGGTTCCAGCCAGTGGCTTATTGCGGCCCCGAAACAGGTATTCGTGACCGGGCATCTTATGTGCTGCGTCAGGGAAAGATATCTGTGATGCTAACGGCTCCGCTGAGTCCTTGTGGAGATATTGCCGCCCATCTGTTGCAGCACGGCGATGGTGTGAAAGCAGTAGCGCTGCAAGTCGATGATGCAGAAGAAGCTTTCCGGGGCGCCATACAGCGGGGTGCCGAGCCTTATTTTGCGCCGGAGCGGGATCGCGACGATCAAGGTGTTGTCGTTCGCAGCGGAATCCAGCTCTATGGAGACACGGTGCATATTTTTGTGGAACGTAAAAATTATGCAGGAGTATTTCTGCCTCGCTATTTCCCCTGGGAACCCGAATATCGTACAAGCTCGGCAGGGTTGACCTATGTGGATCATTGTGTCGCCAACGTGGGATGGAATCAGATGAATCAATGGGTAGATTTTTACCAGCGGGTGATGGGTTTTCGCAATATCATTTCGTTCGATGACAAGACCATCAACACCGAGTATTCAGCCCTCATGAGCAAGGTCATGAGTAATGGTAACGGGCGTATCAAATTCCCGATCAATGAGCCGGCTGAAGGGAAAAAGAAATCACAAGTGGAGGAATACCTGGATTATTATGGAAGTCCGGGGATCCAGCATGTGGCCTTCGCTACCGACAATATTATAGAGACGGTCAGGCGCCTGAAGACCCACGGCGTCGAATTCCTTTCGGTTCCGGCCTATTATTATCGTGACCTACCCCGCCGCGTCGGCCCGATACAGGAAGAGCTGGAAGCGCTCCGCGAACTGGACATCCTGGTGGACCGGGATGAAGAAGGTTATTTGCTTCAGATTTTTACCAAACCGGTAGAGGACAGGCCTACGGTATTTTTTGAGATTATTCAAAGAAGGGGAGCGTCATCTTTCGGAGCTGGGAATTTTAAGGCACTATTTGAAGCCATAGAAAGAGAACAAGCGATACGGGGTAACCTATAATGTCCCGGGCTTTTACACCAAGACGCCAGCATCCTGGGTATGATCATTCAGGATGCTTTTCCTTCCCGGAGGTATGGATAAAACGCAAGTTCCGTTGAATGCCGGCATACTTGCTTCTTTTGAGTGGTGAATGCCGGAAAATCGTCCTGAAGGCGTCCTCAGTCAATGCTTCCCAGTCTCCCGTCGTAAAGTTCAGGATTTCCGGCAGGGGAGTAAAGGCGGGTTCATGTCCCGGCCGGGCAAACCGATTCCACGGACATACGTCCTGGCAGATATCACATCCAAACATCCAGTCTTGAAATTTGCCCTGCATGCTATCGGGCATCAACTGATCCTTTAGCTCAATAGTAAAGTAAGAAATGCAATGGCTGCCGTCAATGACCCGCTGTTCCCCGATTGCCCCCGTGGGGCAGGCTTCTATACAACGCCTGCAACTGCCGCAATAGTCTTTTGCCACCGGGTCATCGTAGCGCAATTCCAGGTCGGTAATCAGGGTGGCGATGAAAAAAAACGAGCCGTTGTGTCGCGTGATCAGGTTGCCGTTTTTACCGATCCAGCCTAGCCCGCTGCGCTGCGCCCAGGTTCTCTCCAGTACCGGGGCAGAGTCTACAAATCCCCTTCCGGCAATGTCTCCTATGGACTCGCGCAGAGAGGAAAGCAAAGTATTGAGCTTTTGACGAATCACTTCGTGGTAATCACGCCCATAGGCATATTTTGATACCGAGGGGGCGTCGGAGCGTTGCTGCTGAACAGGAAAATAATTAAGCAAGAGCGTAATGACCGAACGGGCACCCGGGACAAGTTTGGTGGGATCTGTACGCAGATCAAAATAGTTTTCCATGTAATGCATGCTGCCCTGAAGTCCTTTGTGCAGCCATGCTTCCAACCTCCGGGCGTCATCCTCCAGGCGGACAGCCTTTGCGATACCGCAATAGTCGAACCCCAATCGATAAGCCTCTTGTTTGACCAATGCGGTATTTGATTCGGTGGCTGTCATGCATGTAGATGCTTTCCATGAACCCGGTAGGAGAACCGTGTATCACTCGGCAGTTTTCAGCTCTTGGCTGAACACCTTGCGAAATTTCTCCAGCTTGGGCCGGATGACGATCTGGCAATAAGGTTTGTTCGGATTTTCGTTATAGTAGTCCTGGTGATAATCTTCCGCGACATAGAAGTTTTTATAAGGCTCGATTGCGGTAATGACCGGGTGGGGGAACGCTCCCGAGGCATTTAACTTCTGCTTATACTGCTCTGCCTTCTGCTTTTGCACGTCGTTGTGAAAGAACACCACGGATCGATATTGAGGACCGACGTCGTTTCCCTGCCTGTTAAGCGTGGTGGGATCGTGACTTTCCCAAAATGCTTCGAGCAATTTGTCATAACTGATTTCCGCCGGATCATAGATGATGTTGCAGGCTTCAGCATGGCCGGTGGTGCCGGTGCAAACCTGTTCGTACGTGGGATTGGGCACATGACCGCCCGAGTATCCGGAGATCACTTTTTTGACGCCTTTTAGTTGCTGAAAAAAAGTTTCGGTACACCAAAAGCATCCTTCGGCGAAGGTGGCCGTATCCAGGCCTGGATCCGCTACGGCCGTACGGGAAGCAACGGGTTCTTCTTTGAACTGATTCATAGCAGTGGCATTTCTTTTTTGTGCGCAGGAAGCGAAAGTAAAGCACACCAGGCTTCCTAACAAGAAAAACTTAATTGGCATGATCTATCATTTATTTTTAACAAACGAACGCCGTGTCCCGAAAGTTCAGATTTGCAGTTATTTTAACATTTTTCTAAGGGCACCGCAATACCGCTTTAGGCCCCCGGGGGTATGGGCGGGGAAAATCCCCCTCGGCTAAATGAGCGCTTAATCTTGCAATCTTTTCCACTAATTCTGTAATAGCATCAGAGTGGCGCTTTTGTATTTTTGTAAGGTATTATGAACACCATGACACATACCTATCAAATACACGGAATGAGCTGCCAGGGGTGCCAGGAAGCTGTGACCCGAAAGCTGTCCGCTGTCCCTGGCGTCCGTCGGGTTTCCGTGGCCCTGCAGTCTGGAGAAGTGGTGATTGAAATGGATGATCACATTTCGGTAGCGACTTTTCAACAAGCCTTGAAAGACACCCATTACCAACTGACACTTCCCGGGGAGCAGCCGGCGATGGACAGTCACCTACCCGTAAAAGATGCGGGGGGGGCTTCTCCTGGGGGACGTTATTTCTGTCCCATGCACTGCGAAGGGGATAAGACCTATGAGGCGCCCGGAAGCTGTCCTGTTTGCGGGATGGATCTGGTACGCCAACCCAGCCTGCCCGCCGCCAGAGCGTATACCTGCCCCATGCATCCTGAAGTGGTCCGCGACGCGCCCGGAAGTTGTCCAATCTGCGGGATGGATCTGGTAGCCAAAGACATAGATCATGATCATGAGGAGGATTCACCCTACCAGAGCCTGCTTGGAAAATTTAAGATTGCTGTAGCCTTCACCTTGCCGATTTTCATCATTGCGATGGCCGAGATGATACCTGGCAAGCCCCTTTTTAGCCTGATGGCTCCGAAATACTGGAATTGGCTGCAGCTCATCTTATCACTTCCGGTCGTGTTTTATGCCACCTGGATGTTTTTTCAGCGGGCCTGGAGGTCGGTGGTGAGCCGACATTTCAATATGTTTACGCTCATCGGAATGGGCGCCGGTGTCGCATGGCTGTTTAGTGTGGCAGCCGTGTTATTTCCCGGTAGCTTTCCCGATGCTTTTAAAGCCGCTCATGGAACGGTACACGTCTATTTTGAAGCGGCTACGGTAATTCTGACGCTGGTTCTGCTGGGACAAGTCCTGGAAGCCAGGGCTCACGTCAGGACCCAGTCGGCGATGCGAGAATTGCTGAAACTAGCCCCAAATACCGCTACCCGTATTCGGGGAGACGAAGAAACCCTGGTGTCGGTAGATGCGATTATACCCGGAGACTTGTTGCGGGTCAAACCAGGAGAGAAAGTTCCTGTAGACGGCACGCTTACGCAGGGAGAGTCTTCTATTGATGAATCTATGATCTCCGGAGAGCCGATACCGGTGGACAAGAGGCCGGGGGATGCGGTGAAGGCGGGTACGCTGAACGGTCAGGGCACCTTTGTCATGAAAGCAGAGAAGGTGGGAGCCGATACTTTGTTGTCCCAGATTATTGATCTGGTAGATGTCGCAAGCCGGTCTCGTGCACCGATTCAACAGCTGGCCGATCGGATATCGGGCTATTTCGTGCCAGTGGTGATAGGCATCGCTGTCATCACCGCGGTAATCTGGTCGGTGTGGGGGCCGGACCCAGCCTACGTATTCGGACTGGTAAATGGAGTTGCGGTGTTGATTATAGCCTGTCCCTGTGCCCTGGGATTGGCCACGCCCATGTCGGTGATGGTAGGCGTGGGGAAGGGAGCTCAGTCAGGCATTTTGATTCGCAATGCGGAAGCCCTCCAGCGCATGGAAAGCGTGGACACGCTCATTGTAGATAAAACAGGCACCCTGACCGAAGGCCGTCCTGCTGTGGAACAGGTTGTGAATTTGCGGGAAGGATGTGACGAAGAAGCGCTTTGGCAGGCGCTGGTTTCGCTCAATCAGCACAGTGAGCATCCTCTGGCTCAGGCCACGGTGCGCTTTGGCAAGGACAAAGCAGTGGCTACCAAGCCGGTCAACGGGTTTGAGGCGATGTCCGGAAAAGGGGTCACGGGAATCTTAGACGGGAAGCGGCTTGCTTTAGGCAATGAACAAATGATGCGTTTTGCCAATACGCCGGTTTCTGCCGAGGTAGTCCGGCAAGTCACAGAGTTGCGAACGGCGGGGAAAACGGTGTCTTATTTTTCAGAGGACGGCCAACTCTGGGGGTACGTCGTCATATCAGATCCGCTCAAAAAATCCGCTGCGGCGATGGTCCAGGAATTACAGCGGGAAGGATTAAAGGTGTGGATGTTTACGGGAGATCATGAAAATACGGCAAAACGGGTGAGCGATACGCTTGGGCTGGACGGATTTAAAGCGCAAATGCTGCCGGAAGACAAACTTCGTGAAATTGAACGCTTTCAGGCCGCAGGGAGGATAGTAGCTATGGCAGGCGACGGCATTAATGATGCGCCGGCCTTGTCTCTGGCGAACATAGGTTTAGCCATGGGTACCGGAACGGACGTGGCCATGCAGAGCGCCGATATTACGTTGATCAACGGGGATCTGAAAGGAATATCCCGCGCCCGGGTGCTCAGCCAACATGTGATGAAAAACATCCGGCAAAACTTATGGTTTGCTTTAGGGTATAATATGCTCGGAATACCGATCGCTGCCGGAGTGCTGTATCCGTTTTTCGGATGGCTGCTTTCTCCGATGATCGCTGCATTGGCCATGAGCTTTAGTTCCGTCTCTGTCATCGCCAATGCCCTGCGATTAAGGCGCCTGCACCTGCGTTGACCAGCCCGATACTATTGGGATGACCGCTTTGCCTTCCACAAGACAGTCAGATAGCGGCGTACAGGCGTATCATAGGCTACCATAACCAGGTAAGCGAATGCCACCAGTCCGAAAATGGCTATAGGAATGATCCAGAAGAGGGTCTCCGCTCCGCGATGGAAGCGGGTGTAATAATTGCCGAATATCCAAATGACAGCATAATGGGTCATGTATAAAGGGTAGGAAATCCTGCCTGAAAGCACACACCATTTTTTTAACCGTTTCCCGGATTGGGTACCTACGCCAAGACATACCAACAAAGGGAAATACAACAGCACGACAAGAAGTTCAGCAAGCCAGTCTTCACCCACATCAGGCATCAGAAAGGCAAGCAAGAGCAATCCGGTTAACCCCAGAAATCCCAAGCGGTTTTTGATGGACCACTGGGCACGAAAAATCAGCAGCCCCGCGGAAAAGGAATAGGATATGCGGGCGCAACCATCCCAAAAGTTCTCTCCTGCCCAACCTCCCAAGAGATTGCCTCTCCGGTAGCTGACGGTACACAGCCAGACTGCCGCCAGGACGATCAAAACCGTGAGCCATCGCCGGTTAAGCTTACACAGAAACCATGCATAAAAGAGGTTTGCCACATATTCCCAGAACAAAGACCAGGAAGGGGCATTGAGGCCGAATAGGTTGAAGGCCCGCTCTTCCATGACAGGGAGAGGGATCATAAAGAGCGTAGAAAGAAACAGCAGCACGATGAGTCCGATAGAATAGTGTGTGACATTGCTGCTGAATGGATCAAAAACAAATGCCAGCAGGCCTAGCACGGCCCCCAGGATCACCAGAGGGTGCAGGCGTATCAGCCTGGAGATGAAAAAAGTACGCCTTCCCATTTGTTTAATCCGGTCATCATAGGCATATCCGGTCACAAACCCCGAGAGACAGAAAAAAAAGTCTACCGCCAAAAAGCCATGACCGATGAAGTTATCACCGTGGTCCGTATATACCCATTCCATAAAATGGAAGATCACGATAGCTAATGCGGCGATTCCACGGAGGCCATCGAGAATCTCGAAATGGGGTTTTGTCTCCAGCAAGCGGGGGTAATGCACATTCATGAGCAATCAGCAGTATACCTGTTCCGGACCAAATCTAAGGATTTATCGCGGCCAAAAGGGATCAGACAGAAGGGCTCTAATGATCCGAAAGCTCAATCCATACGGGGGCATGGTCACTGGTCTTTTCCCATCCACGGACCTCCTTATCCACGCCGGCGCTAACCAGGCGGTTTGCCGCAGGATTGTTTAGCAGAAAATGATCGATTCGTAGTCCGGCGTTGCGGCCATAGGCGTTTCGAAAGTAGTCCCAATAGGTGTAAATGGTTTCGGTGGGATATAAGGTTCTAAGAGCATCAGTCCAGCCTCCGCTGGTAAGCTCCCGGTACGCTTGGCGAACTTCTGGTTGAAATAAAGCGTCTTTAGTCCAGCGTTCCGGTTTATATACATCTTCCTCAGTAGGTATGATATTAAAATCACCCGTGAGTATAGCGGGATGGTCCGCGGGTAACCATTCGGCGGCACGGATTTTTAGCCGTTCGATCCAGGCCAGTTTATAATCAAATTTAGGCCCCGGACAAGGATTGCCATTCGGGAGATAAAGACATGCTACGACGACCCCGTCGATCTTAGCTTCTATATAACGACTCTGTACATCTTCGGGATCTCCGGGAAGCCCTCGTCCTATCTCCTGGATTTGCCTGTCCCGGGCCAGAATGGCTACACCATTCCAGCTTTTTTGTCCATGCCAGATGGCCTGGTATCCGCACTCCAGAATAGCCGCTTCCGGAAATTTTTCTTGGGGAGCCTTAAGTTCCTGTAAGCAGACGACATCGGGCAAAGCATCTTTTAACCATCTGAGCAATACAGCCAAATGACCATTGATTCCATTGATGTTATAAGTAGCTATCTTCATGGCTCTGGTTGCTTTTTACCTTCAATAGGTGAGTGCCGCTATCGCCTTTTCTCTGATAAGCGTGCAAAAGAGTGGCTTGCAAACAAAAATAAACGAATCATTGTCAATAGGTGCCCGGGTTTCGCCGCCCGGTTATCCCTGAAAAGCTTGGCTGGATACGAAAAGCTGCATGATCCAGCTTCAACACCTTGGTGAATCTTGCCGGATTCGAACCGGCGACCTCATCCATGTCAAGGATGCACTCTAACCAACTGAGCTAAAGATTCGACGTGCTCGCGAAAATATGAAATTCTCTGATTATGGAGCCGTTTGCCCGTAAAATAGGCGGTAAATCCGCCGGCATTTGGGCAATAACGGTTGATTTAATGCGGATTTGTGAAGGCATCCATGATCTCCATAGAAACAATGGCATCATCGGCTGAACAGGGATTGGGTCCGTCGCCAAGGAAGAAAGCGCAGACTTTTTCAATCATCGGTTGTTGTACATGCGGAAGCGGAGCAAACCTTATGGTCTGTGACTTCCCTTCGTGGCTGAGCTGGATCTTGTGGCCAAATACGGGAAAGCTGATTTTGCCTTTGGCACCCAGAATATCGCAACAGTCAGTCTTTTCCTCCGGAGGTACGGTAAAGCACCAGGTACCCTGAAAGGTGATTCCTTTTTCGAACAGCAGTTCTCCAGTCACCAAATCGTCTGCAGGATAAAGGCTGGCTTGATTTAAGGCGAACCCATGAGCCTGGGATACCTTGCCAAAAAAATGGCTCATTAAATCCAGCTGATGAGGAGCCAGATCATGGAACAGCCCCCCGCCAGAAATGGCGGGGTTTACCCGCCAGTTTTCCTCCGACTGGGCAAACAGATCCGATCCAGCCGGTTGCAGCATTTTCAGAGATACGAACCGTACCGGCCCTATGACATTCTGGGCGAGAAGGTGCTTAATTTTTTGAAACATCGGTTGGGCTCTTCGGTAATGGGCTACCGATAGCTTTGCCTTGTATTGTTTGGTGATTTGGGAAATCTTTCGCGCCTCTTCGGTGTTCATGGCCATGGGCTTTTCCATATAGACGAATTTTCCTGCCTTGAGAGCCCTGATGGCATACTCCAGATGGGATGAAGGTGGTGTGGCAATGTATATCGCATTCACATCAGGATCACTGATCAAGCGTTCGGCGTCATCGTACCATCGAGGAACACCATGACGTTTGGCATAATCTTCTGCTTTTTTGCCATTTCTGCGCATCACTGCCACCAAGGCAGAACGTGGTGCGAGATTGAACGCCGGACCGCTTTTTACCTCCGTAACATCTCCACAGCCGATAATACCCCACTTAAGTGATTGTTCCATAGTCGCGATTTGCCGGTATCGAGATGGCCTTAAAGATAAGGTTTGCATGGGATATACCAATAAGGGTAGGATAGAAGGGTATCAATTTCCCGATTAATCGTATCTTACCAGTATAGACAGCGAAATTTCCGAAGATATGGACATTGAACAATTTGAGGACAGCGACCTGGCTCATTATTCCTATGCCATCTCAAGCGAAGGGCTTGTGGCCCTTATCGACCCCGCCCGGGATCCCCAGCCTTACTACAATCTGGTCGAAAAGCTACAAGCGCGCATCGTCGCGGTTATTGAGACGCATCCCCATGCGGATTTCGTGAGTAGCCATCTCGAAATTCACCGGCAGACCGGTGCCCCCATCTATTGCAGTAGTTTAACCGGTGCAGCATATCCCAGTCAACCCTTTGAAGAAGGCCGGGAGATTCAGTTGGGGGATGCCACCCTTCGGGCCCTGGATACGCCGGGACACAGTCCGGACAGCATTTCTGTCGTCTTATCAGACACTAAGGATCATGATCATGCCGTATTTACGGGAGATTGTTTGTTTGTGGGAGACTGTGGAAGGCCGGATTTAAGAGAAGAAACAGGAGCCATCCATCGGCGGCGGGAAGATCTGGCCCGCCAGCAATACCATTCTCTACGCAAATTGCTAAATCTTCGGGATGATGTGATCGTATATCCTGCACATGGTTCGGGATCTTTATGCGGCAGGTCGCTTTCCACGCAAAAACACAGTACAATAGGTGCCGAGAAGATCTCCAACTGGAGTCTGCAACCCATCACTGAGACAGATTTTATTGCCGGCCTGCTTGAGAACCAGCCCTTCGTTCCGCGATATTTCAGCTATAATGTGGAGGTGAACCGGAAAGGGGCTCCGGATTTTAAGGCAAGCATAGCACAAGTACATGTTGGCGATTCAATCGACGATGCAGGGGCGTTGAAACGCTTGACTCCGGGCATTACCATCGTGGACACAAGGCCCCAGCAACACTATAAGCAAGCGCATGCCGAAAACTCAATCAATTTGCAGATTGGTCCCAAATTCGAGACCTGGTTGGGTAGCTTGCTCGCTCCGGAGGAAAAATTCTACCTCGCGACCGGCCAGCGAGACGAGATCCCGGTCTTATTAGGCAGAATTGCCAAGATTGGTTACGAAGGCTTTATTCAGGAAGCCTTCGTATTGCGCTATGGAGATAAAACAATACCTCCTCTGGATTTGTTAGCTTTCAAGAACGATCCGGATAGATTTCGGATTATTGATGTACGAAATCCGGAAGAGAGGGGAAATGTCTGGTTTGATCACACGATCGCTATACCGTTGCCCTCGTTAAGAGATCGCATAGAGGAAATACCTCTGGACAAGCCTTTAGTGGTACATTGCGCCACGGGCTATAGAAGTGCCGCTGCGGCTAGTATACTGAGCGATATATTGGGCAATAAGGCGGATGTATTTGACTTGGGATCGGCGATAAATAAATTTCAATCCCACACATCAATACCACAATAGATGAGAGCGAGTCTAAGATATGGATGGAACACCAGGCGGGTGATTTACACGTTAATAGGTACCGTGATTATGGTCCGCTTTTACTTGGATAAAGAGTGGATCGGTATGTCACTAGGAGCTTATTTTTTTGCTATGGGATTATTTGGGTTTGGTTGTGCGGGAGGTAATTGTTCGGTGCCTCGCGCCGAGGCCGAATCCTCCGATCCGGGGCATACAGGCTTGCTCAAAGATAACCTGGAAGCAAAATCAGGGATTCGCACCGTCTCAGATAGCGCGGTAGATTAGATTCTGGGGGATATAGTTGGATAAAGGCCTCTTTAGTGATCTTTGGAGCGTAAATATCCGGTATCCTTTAAAGTCACTATAAGACTTTAGTTTCTTCGGAAGCGGTGAGCCAGTTACTGTGAAGCTCCAAGCCATTGGTCTTTAGCCGATGGGTGGTCCACTGCCGCAGCAGGTATAGGTTTGTGGGTAATTTCCTCTTGGCGTTTTGCCATTTCCAAATATTAAAACTCCCTTTAAAACTATTGATGTCTGCCTTCCCCCTGGTCATGTGGTTATCTTGTATTTATTGATAAATGTCCCAACCTCATTAATTTTTTCCGAACTTAATAATTTTAACTCAATATCTAGTTTCTCCTCTACAACGAAATTCTTTCCTTTCCCAAATATCCTCGGCTCTATCGTCAACCAAAGTTCATTGACTAACTTTTCTTTTAAAAAAGACGTGGCTATTTGTGCGCCGCCAGCTATCAGCATTTGCGGATATCCCAGTGACTTATATTTTTCCACCACGTGGGTGGGTGACGCATCGAGAAATTCCAGTTGGCCGTCCACTGTATATGGCTGATATTTTTCCGGATGGCTTGTCATAATCACGAGCAGGTGGTTTCTGGATGCCGGTATCGGATCGGCATCAAATGTGCCGCTACCCAAAACGATTAAAGGGGCGTTATTCCATACCTGCTCAAAGTAACTTTGGTCTTGTGGCGAAGTCCATTTTTTTATAAATGGATCATTCCCTTGGGTTATTTTTCCGTCTAATGTAGTGACGAAAATCAGCACTGTTTTCATTCTGATCTGTTTTGATGGAATTCGCACAATGGCCGAGTGTTTTAGCTCTGTGGAGCAGCACTCAAATTTGCCAGGAAGCACAATAGTAAATGTAGGAAATTATATGGTACTACCCCATCAATGTTGGCTGTTGAACAAATCAGTGCCATAAAGAGATGTTCTTAGCGAGGAAGGATGACTGGAATCTTACTGCAAAGAAGGTCCTTTACCTACTATCGCCATCGAAGAAGAAAAACCAATGCGCAATGGTTTAGCGGGGAACGGTGGACTAGGGAAAAAAGATTACCTGGACAGGTCTTTTTGCCGGCAGATGCCGGCTATACCTCCTGATAAAGAATAGATTTCCACCTTCGGGTACCTGTTTTTGATCAGACGGGCAGCTACCATACTACGTTTGCCGGATGCGCAATAACAAACCAACGGCTGTGAGGCAGGAATTTCCGGCAATTGGTTTGTCAGCTCATCCAGCGGGATATTTATTCCACCAATGTTAAAAGTATTGTGTTCATGGTTTGTTCGGACATCAATCAATTGACAACCATTCATCTGTTGTAAATCACCAAAGGCTACCACAGGAATGGTCTCCGTTAAGTGCGTAATCTTCACATTTGTCCGCTTTGGTAGTGTCACCACACGGGTATTGCCTTCCTGGATATTGATCATCCATAATTTTCCCGACAGCAAAGTCGGCACTTTTGTCAGGTATTTGATCGCTTCATTTGCCTGCATGCAGCCCACCACACCTGCCAGTGTGGGAATTACCCCTCCATCGCTACAATCCGGTACCAAGGCAGTCTCTGCATCGGGAAACACATCCCGGTAATTGGGAGAATAACTGCCATCTTTTTGCAAGACATTCCATATGGCTACCTGCCCTTCATATTGATAGATGGCTCCATATATCAATGGTTTTCCCGATAATACGCAAGCATCGTTTAATAGGTATTTGGTATCAAAGTTATCTGTTCCTTCAATAAGCAAATCAAATCCTTTCAGCAGTTCCATGATAGTGGATGAAGTAACCCTGAGATGAAATGGAATAATTGTTACACCAGGATTCTGGATTTGCAATCTCTTGCTGGCTACTTCCACTTTGGGTAAACCCACATCTTTCGGTGTAAACAATATCTGGCGATGCAGATTGCTCTCAGATACGATATCGTCATCTACCAGGCCGATCGTACCCACCCCTGAAGCAGCTAAATATTGGGCGGCAGGACAGCCCAGGCCCCCCGCGCCTATAAGCAATACCCTGGCTTTTTGCAAAAGTTGTTGACCCCTTTGACCGAAGCCGGGTAAAGCCATCTGGCAGTGATAACGTGTGAATTCGTCGGACATAACTCGTTTTTATTGATCGAACGCTGGTCGTTGCTTTGACTCCTATGAGGATAGAAATATTACTGATGCAGTTGCGTGTCCCTTTTGTGTAAAATTTCCTGAGCCTTCGCGACATCTTCCACTGTATTTACGTTCATCAAGGCTTCGGGATCCGGCGGATGTAATAGCTTTATATCGCTGTTGATCAGTACCTTTCTTGGGCAGCTGATACCCTGCCCCAGGAAATTCAGCAAGGTGGCATAACTATCCGGTTCCCATATAGCAATTAGCGGTTCGGGTAGCCCATCATACGGGCTTTGATAGGAGGTGGCTATTTTATGCACGTCCCTTTGCGCCTTTACAAAGGCTAATGTTTTTTCGTTCAACAAAGGAAGATCGCAGGCCACGATAAGCCAAGCTTTATCTCGTTGTGTGCGTAAGGCCGAAAGAATGGCGCCATAGGGACCCATATTCAAAAAGGTGTCAGGCAGGGCAAGATAGGATATATCGATGTCTTTTGCCTGTTCGGGACGGCAGGAAATAAATACCTCTTCACAAAAATCTTTTAGCATATCGGCGGCATAATATCGCTGTGCCTTGCCGTGCCATTCCATCAGGTCTTTATCCTTGCCCATACGCTTACTTCTTCCCCCTGCAAGAACCAGCCCATATAGAGGTGGAATATTATTTTCTTTTGAAGTCATTCTTACCTCCGGTTTTTTCGGTTAAACGAATTTCTCGGATTATAATGTCGTGGCTGAAGGCCTTGCACATGTCGTAAATGGTAAGCGCCGCTATGGTTGCACCTGTGAGCGCTTCCATTTCTACGCCGGTTTTGGCTTCGATATTTGCGGTGCAGTAAATCACAATTTCGTGTTCAGCGCTAAGCTCAATGTTTATTTCGCAATTTTCTAATCCCAAAGGATGACATAAGGGTATCAGCTCCCCGGTCTTTTTCGCTCCCATAATGCCTGCAATAATGGCGGTTTGTATCACCGATCCCTTTTTTGTCTTAAAATCATCTTTCTGCAGGGCCTGTAACACCACTTCGGGTAGAGCCACAATGCCCCGGGCGGTGGCTGATCTTCGCGTGATTTTCTTGTCGCTTACATCCACCATTATGGGTTGATTGTCTCTGTTCAAATGCGTAAAGTCTGTCATTATATCTGATTAATCCGAATAATTACCTCCAGTGAAATATTATATCATATTTAGGGGACTCAATAGCCGGGACCGTTTATTGTATCCCAAGTGTCTTACAAGACAGGGGATGCTCATGTTCACTGATACCTCCAGATTTTATATATTTCTCCTCTCTTGAAATCATTTTTTTCCAACGGCAATTCCAAAAAGGCGTCGGTATATACTAAATTAGAGAAATCTCCTGAACCATTGGTTTCCAAAGTCCGGGCCGTGAGCAGTCCCCCGTCCGTGACGGTTAACTTGGCTTGGGCGAAATACTGTAGAGGCTTTGGAAAACAAATATCATTCTGGAGCGCGGCATATTCGAAGAACGGGGAATTATCCCCCAATGATTTTTTTAACCAGGGTATAAAATACCTGTGCAGGCACATAAATCCTGACACAGGGTTTCCCGGGAAGGCGAATATAAGCTTCTGAGCTTCAAAAGTGCCAAACCAGAATGGCTTTCCAGGTCTTTGCTTGATCTTATGGAATAGCTTTTTCACGCCGAGTGATTCCAATGCTTGGGGTACATAATCGAATTTTCCCATAGACACCCCACCGGTGATCAGCAATGCATCATATCTTTCCAGGCACCCGCCTAATTCCTTTTTGATCAGTGGGAGATCGTCTTTTAAATGAAGGATATCGGCAGCCACTTGATACTTGGCCAAAGCCGATTTTAGCATCATTCCGTTAGAACGGCGTATTTGATAAGAGCCGGGGATTGCCGTTTCACTTACTATCTCATCTCCCGTGGAAATCACGGCTATTTTGGGGAGTTTTTTTGTCTGTAGTGTAGTCTTTCCCACCGCCGCTGCCAGGCCAACCAACGCTGGCGTAATGATACAACCGGCAGTGGCGACTATGCTGCCCTTAGTTTTATCTTGTCCTTTCCGGTGAACGTTCTGCCCCCGTTTGATTTCGATATTCTTCACAGTAGCCATTTGGTTCGTCACATCTGTATCCTCGTAGCGGACTACTGTATTTACGCTGCCGTCCACGGCCGCCCCGGTCATTATCTCTATGCATTCATCTTTTTCAGAAATGGAAACGGGTGTTTCGCCGGCAGCCTGTGTAGCCTTTATCCTGAAGGTACGCTGCCCTGCCGCATAGGTATCAAAATCGATGGCGAAACCGTCAACCGTAGCACGATCAAAAGGGGGTAAATCCCGGTCTGCCAATAAGTTTTCAGCCAAAATCCTTCCCACTGCGGATTCGTAGTTAACCTGTTCTGTACCATAATCCCTATTCTGAGACTGGATAATGTATTCTGCCTGTTCAACGGTGATGATGCTCATAACATGGGTGACAATTAATCACAGAGATTGGTGATTGCCGCTATTGATGCGCTTATATACTTCCGGATTGTGTTTTCTAATCTTTATTCTTACATATTTAGATGCGGGCATGTGGCTTTCCCTAACCACATTATTTACCGACACTAGCACGTTTGTTTCCGGAAAATAGGTGACGGTATTTCGTTCTGGTATTGGATAGGGTACCACGATGAATAGCGGAGCAATACGTTCGATGGCATCGTCATAGTTAAATAAATCGACTCGATCACCCGCCTTAAATCCAGCGTGATCCATGTCGGTTTCGTTCATGAAAATAACCCGTCGCTCATTGGTAATACCGCGATAACGATCATCGAGTCCGTAAATGGTAG
>Ga0164242_10000197_pt1 | contig 75688 bp, 65 predicted proteins | sample OricomgcompostMG_FD_108783 | JGI IMG/M metagenome (GOLD analysis project Ga0164242, IMG submission 108783) | Miracle-Growth compost microbial communities from Emeryville, California, USA - Original compost - Miracle growth compost (MG) ... | reverse complement strand
TTCACTTCAAGGGCACGCATCAGTCGTCGTGGATTACGGGACTCCCCTGCAGTAAGAAAATCCGGATCAATCGCATGGAGTCTGGCCTGAAGTCCCTGTAAACCTTGCTGATCATACAGCGCTTGCACGGCTTGGCGAATCGAGGCAGGTACCGCAGGAATCTCATCCAGGCCTGCGCAGAACGCCTGGATATAAAGACCCGTTCCGCCGCATAAAACCGCCACATCGTGGTTCCGGAAGATATCCCCGGCGTAGGCCAGGGACAGTTTTTCAAAAAGCGCCGCATGGACCGGCTCGGTTATGGAATGAGAATTGATAAAGTAATGGGGGATTTGTTGAAGCGCTTTTTCGGAAGGTTTGGCGGTACCAATGGTCATTTCACGGTAGCATTGCCTAGAATCCGCCGAAATGATCGCTGTGTTGAACTGGCTGGCTATACGCAGCGCCAAATCTGTTTTTCCTGTGGCTGTGGCACCTGCGATTACGATAACTGCCTTGGGTGTATGCTGTTGCAAGATACTGGGACGTTAATGTGGCTTCGGCCACCTCTTAGAAGATGTCTTCTTCCCCGGTCGAATCCCCTTGTTCGGTTAATCCGTCTTCTCCTTCTTCGCCATATCCGTCTTCGTTATCCTCTTTGTTCAAATCATATTGTTCTTCAGTCTCGACCATTTGGTCCTTTACAGGCTTTTTATTGCCATACTGGGAAGGGGGAGGACCTTCTTTGCGGACACAAAGCGGATAATCCAGATTCCGGTTTGTTTTTGTTTCCGCGGTGACCGCAATCAGCTCAATCAAGAAAGTCCAGTTTTTCTGATAATCATAGAGATATACAAATTTCTCGTTCGGATTACGCAGCATATCGGACAATGCGGTGTCCCGCATGAGCCGGGGGGGAGCCTTGCGGGGCTGATCGTCCATTTCCAAGATAATTTCCCGTCCCCTTTGCCAATGATCATTACTGCGGAAAAAGGTGGCTTTATGCTTTTGATCAAATTCGAAAGCCTGCAGGATGGCCTGGTGTAACTGCAAAAAGTTTTGATTGGACATGATTTGAATGTCCCGGTATATGCTTTCGTCTTCCTCCCAGTAGATTCTGAATTTCAGTATTGGCATGGCCTCAAGTGTTTATCGCACAATCCGGCGGCATTTTCATAGAAGCCTCACCCGCATGGCAGAACAGGTACCGGATTCCGTGTTGACCACGGTGATTATTGTCATTCGAAGGTACGATTATTTCACGGGGCTTAAATGCAGCTCCGCACCTTTTTTCAGCATATAGGCATAAGCCTCCTCAAAGGAATTACTTATCTCCCCTTCCAAAATGGCCTCCCGGATCGCATTCTTGATGTCCCCCACCGTACGGCAGGGGCTTAGTCCGAAAGTTTGCATAATAAGTTCCCCGCTCACCGGTGGTTGCCAGTTGCGGATTCGATCTTTTTCCTCCACTTCCTGCAGACGCCGGGCCACCAACTCAAAGTTCTCCCGGTAACGTGCTACTTTGTGTTTGTTTTTAGAAGTAATGTCGGCATTGCAAAGGAGCATGAGCGCCTCAATATCGTCCCCCGCATCAAAAAGCAGCCTACGAATGGCCGAATCGGTAATATTTTCCTTAGTCAGGCTGATAGGCCGCAGATGCAACTCGACCATCTTCCTCACAAACTTCATCTTTTCATTTTGGGGCAGTTTCAGTTGCTTAAATATTTGCGGCACCATACGTCCACCGACCACCTCATGACCGTGGAAGGTCCATCCATGACCAGGCTCAAAGCGTTTGGTAGCCGGCTTGGCAATATCATGCAACAGGGCAGCCCAGCGTAGCCATAAGTCATCGCTGACTTCACAGATATTATCCAGTACCTGGAGGGTGTGGTAAAAGTTATCTTTATGTCCCTGACCACCCACCCGGTCTACGCCTTTCAGGGCGAGCAATTGCGGGAATACCAGGCGGAGTAACCCTGCCTGCCTGAGCAGTTCAAATCCAATAGATGGCTTACGGCTTTCAATGATCTTGTTCAGTTCATCAGTGATGCGTTCCTGTGACACGATGCGGACGCGTTCCGCTTCTGCCCGTATCCCCGCAAAGGTGTTCTCTTCGATGGAGAATCCTAATTGGGTAGCAAAGCGAATGGCGCGCATCATTCTTAGCGGGTCGTCGCTGAAGGTGAGGGAAGGATCTCCCGGTGTGCGGATTATCTTTTCATGGAGGTCATGGAGGCCATCGAAGGGATCGACCAATCTGCCAAAGTCGTCGGAATTGAGACTGACCGACAGCGCATTGATCGTAAAGTCCCGGCGCTGCTGGTCTTCTTGCAGGGAGCCCGGAGCGACCTCTGGTTTACGGGAATCCGATCGATAGCTTTCCTTTCTGGCGCCTACGAATTCAATATCGAGGTTGCCGATGCGAACATGCGCAGTACCGAAATTTTTAAAAAAATCCACCCGGGGTTTAGGCTTGAATTCCTCCGCTACCCGGTGGGCCAATGCAATGCCGTCTCCCATACAGACGATATCTGCATCTTTGGTAGGACGGCCCAGTATCTTATCTCTCACAAAGCCACCGATCAAATACGCCGGGGTCCCCAACGAAGACGCCGCATGACTAATCAGGCGGAATATCCGGGTTTCCTCTGGAAGCCAGGATTGACAAGGGTCTTGTATGAAATCAGCTATCATCAAGCCGCAAAAATAACGGCTTTCAGGCGATTTGGCACAGGTGGATGAAAATTCGTGGCGGAAAGCCCGTATTTACTCCCGGATTATCTGCAACGATCCATCGGCATGGATGCGGATGATCCGAGACGGAGTGGCCGGCACATCCTCGTCACGCCGATAATCCACCACATAATCCACGCCTTTAAAAATTTCTTTGCTGATCTGGGAAAATACGCTGGGAGAAGGGGTACCGCTGATATTGGCAGATGTGGATACCAGAGGCTTTTTCAACCGGTGAATTAAAGTTTTGCAAAATCGCTCCCGGACAATACGAATGGCAATGCTGCCATCGGGATGGACTAACGCGTCAGGGAGCTCCAGCGCATTGTCATAAATCACCGTGGTAGGGCGGTCCGTTTGCTCCAGAAAATCATGCAGGGTAGGAGGAGGCTGTGCAGTATATTGCAGAATTGCCCGCTCATCGGCGACCAAAATAATCATGCTTTTGGACTCTGACCGGCGCTTTAGTTGATAAATGCGCTGAATAGCTGCGGGATTAGTCGCATCGCAACCTATGCCCCACACCGTATCGGTGGGATAGAGAATGATTCCTCCTTTTTGCAGGGTCTGCAGGGCTTGTACTACAGAATATTCGAATAAATCCATCGGTGAAAATTAACCAGGCCATGCAAAAGATGCCAAAAAACCGGCGACTGCTGCGAAGACAGCCTCCCTGATGCCCTGGCTCATGGCCTTTGGGGAGTGAGTAGGTACAGGTGCGTCGGAAAATAATAATTTTAGTCGGGCAGCAGCCAATAATCGCATTACTTTGCAGGACCAAAGCTAAATTTTTTCTATGACTTTATCGGTGATCTTTACGACTTACAATTCTCCTGCTTGGCTGGACAAAGTGCTTTGGGGGTATCGGAGCCAGGTATTCCGGGATTTTGAGCTCATCATAGCCGACGATGGCTCTACTGCACCGACAGCGGAGCTCATCGCCCAAGTCCAGAAGACGGTAGATTTTCCGGTGCGCCACATCTGGCATGAGGATCAGGGCTTCCGCAAGTGCGAGATCCTCAATAAAGCGATTCTTCAGGCCTCAGCGGATTACCTGGTATTTTCAGATGGGGACTGCATTCCCCGAAAAGACTTTTTACAGGTGCACGCGCTATCCAGGAAGCCTGGACATTTCCTCTCGGGAGGAGCCATTCGCCTGCCCATGGATCTCAGTAAACAGATCACGGCTGAAGACATCGTGAAGCAACGGGTATTCGATCCTGGCTGGCTAGCGGAGAACGGGCTGGCACAGACGGCATGGAAAAAGCTTCGCTTTACCACCCGGTCATCCGCTGCCGGACTGATGAACCGCATCACGCCCACCCAGGCCACCTGGAATGGAGGTAATGCAAGTGCCTGGAAAAAAGATGTGCTGGCGGTAAATGGCTTTGATGAGCGAATGCGGTATGGCGCCCAGGACAGAGAATTTGGAGAACGTTTGGTCAATAAAGGCATTGTGGGATTACAGGTACGATACAGTGCAGTTTGTGTGCATCTTGACCACAAACGCGGATATGTCAATGAGGACGATCTCCGCCGTAACGCTGCCATCCGCCAGGTAACCCGGCGTGACAAGATCAGCTGGACCCCCTACGGCATCCGCAAAGAGCCCCGGTAGAAATTATGAATACTGCCAAGGAGACACTAAGTTTGCAAAAATTTTTCATTTATGGATTTAGCAGCACAGATACAACAAGCATGGAATGACCGGACTCTGCTGGGGGATACTCGCTATGCCGATGCCGTGCGTGCCGTGATCGAGCAGGTAGATAAAGGACAGCTGAGGGTCGCTGAGCTCTCGGGCGACGAGTGGCGGGTCAATGAATGGGTGAAGCAGGCTATCTTACTGTATTTTGCGGTGCAACAAATGGAAACTTTCAGCTTGCCTCCCTTTGAGTTTTATGATAAGATGAAACTGAAGCAGGATTATAAGGCACTCGGGGTGCGAGCCGTGCCCCATGCAGTGGCCCGATATGGGGCGTACCTGGCCCCCAACGTCGTGCTGATGCCTTCTTATGTCAATATCGGGGCGTATGTGGACGAAGGGACCATGGTGGATACCTGGGCGACCGTAGGTTCTTGCGCCCAAATCGGCAAAGGGGTGCACCTGAGCGGAGGAGTGGGAGTGGGAGGCGTGTTGGAGCCTTTACAAGCCTCTCCGGTTATTATTGAAGATGGCTGTTTTATCGGGTCGCGCTGCATTGTCGTGGAAGGGGTGCGGGTGGAAAAAGAAGCCGTGCTGGGTGCCAACGTGGTGCTGACCCAGTCTACCCGTATCGTGGATGTCAGCGGCCCCGAGGCAGTAGTCTATAAAGGGCGTGTGCCCGCCCGAAGCGTGGTCATTCCAGGGACCTACCCCAAAAAATTTCCGGCGGGAGAATACCATGTGTCCTGCGCATTGATCATCGGAAAGCGCAAGGAAGCCACGGATCGGAAAACCAGCCTTAATGATGCGCTCCGGGATTTCAACGTGTCGGTCTGATCACAGGCAGACTGCCGGAAACTTTGGCCGAAAAGATGAACCTCTCACGGACATTCTGGCCATTTTGCGCTAAGTTTGCAATCTTCAAGAAATTCAAGATCCATGCGCCAAGGTTTTCTGTTCCTCAGTTGTTTTGCGATCGTTATGGTGGCGGTGTCAGGCGGCTATAAGGCCCATGCACAGGCGCTTTTACCACATATTACCGTGCAATATAACAATGGGAAAAACTATCTGTCTTGGAAATCCGGTTATTCGGGAATCAAACAGATCGGGGTACAACGCTCTCAGGACAGTCTTTTTAACTACGCCACCATAGGTCATGTGTCCCAGCCGGATAAGAAGGTAAACCAGTTTGTGGATAATCACCCGCGGCCGGGCCGGAATTATTATCGGTTGTTTATCTTGCTGGCCAACAATTCATATTTCTTTTCCGTTCCTGCTAATCAGTCCTTGGAACCCGCCACTTTGCTGGGAGCCACGACCTCCCCGGAGGCTTTTACCCCTTCGGTGTATGTCTATACCAATCCGGAAGGCAATGTTAATATTAGCCTGGCCGGCGCTGATACCAAGCATTACAGTATCCGTTTTTTTGATGCACAGGACCATTTTCTGTTTGCCCTCAACGATATTCAACGGCCTTTTTTGATCCTGGATAAGTCCAATTTCCTGCGTGGAGGATGGTATCACTATGTGCTTTACGAGGATCAGAAAGTCAAAGAGAAGTGGAAATTTTATGTCCCGGTGGCGGCAGAAAGATGACTGGCCGGCGCCAATCTCACCTGGAAAACCGCTTCAAAATGCTGGCGGAGTTTTTCGCGCACCTCTTCCACAGGCACGGCATACCCTAATTCTTTTTCCAGGGAGGTCACCTGCTTATCCGCAATGCCACAGGGTATGATATAATTGAAGTAGTTCAGATCAGTGTTGACATTGAGCGCAAATCCGTGCATGGTGATCCATCGGCTGCAACGCACCCCCATCGCACAGATTTTTCTGGCTTTAAGTTTGTGTTGGGGCTCAATCCACACTCCGGTTTCTCCCGCAGACCGCTCGCCTGTGATTCCATATTCAGCCAGTGTGCGTATAATGACTTCTTCAAGACTGCGCAGATACCGACCGATATCGGTAAAGATTTTTTCCAGGTCCAGGATGGGATATCCGACAATCTGGCCCGGGCCGTGAAAAGTGATGTCTCCCCCCCGGTTGGTGCGAAAAAAGGCAATGCCCAACTCCCGCAGCCTGTTTTCCTGCAGCAAGAGGTGCCCCGGATCTCCACTCTTACCCAGGGTGATCACGGCAGGATGTTCACAAAAAAGCAAATGGTGGATCGTCTGCTCATTATGGCCGGCCGCTTTGGCACGGACGTTCTGCTGGAGGAGTTGTTCTTGGTAATCCCAGGCCTCCTGGTAGGGAATACTCCCGAGATCCCGCCACAACACCGGTTGCGGGGGGGAGGATACGCGTGTCATCACACAAAGATAAGCAATCTGCCCCGATCGCTTCTTCCCTCAAGGCTCCGTTGTTACTCAGGCTACTTCCTGAGCATGATGCGGAATGTGGTTCCCTTGCCTACGTCGGAAGATTTCACAAATATCCGGCCCTTGTGATAGTCTTCGATGATTCGCTTGCTTAGGGAAAGGCCCAGCCCCCAGCCGCGTTTTTTTGTACTGAAGCCTGGCTTAAAAACTTTATCCATATTGAGATTGGAGATGCCTTTACCGGTATCGGCAATATCGATCAAGGTATGTGTCGTATGGGTAGCGATGTCAATGGAGATCGAACCGGTGCTTCCCATAGCGTCCAGCGCGTTCTTCAGCAGGTTTTCGATGACCCAGTCAAAAAGTAATGGCGAGATCATGGCGGGGATGTCTTCTTCTCCGTGGGTTTTGACGATGAAGCGGATTTTTTGGGGTGCTCTTCGTTTCATGTACGCCACGACATTGTGGATCTGAGAAATCAGCTCGTGTTCTTCCAGTTCAGGGGTGCTGCCGATTTTAGAAAATCTTTCCGAGATCAACTTGAGCCGGTCCAAATCCCGGCCGATCTCCTGGACAATGGGCTCATTTTCTTTGTGTTCCCGCAACAATTCGACCCAGGCTTCCATGGAGGACAACGGGGTACCCAGTTGATGGGCTGTTTCCTTGGCAAGTCCAACCCATAGCTGGTTTTGGGTAGATCGGTTCGTCGTACTTAGGGCAATAAGTGTGACGATGATGAACAGCGCTACCACCCCCAGTTGGATGTAAGGATAATACCGGATCTGCTGGAGCATTTTTGAATCGCCATAGTAGATCAGGTTGCGATCGGTGGAGTCCATGGGGTTGTATTGTTGCAAAATCGGAGGGTGCTGCGTTTTGAACAGCTCCAGCATAGCTTCCGGGTAGCCAGGATTTCGCGCCAGTTTTTCGCTGTCCAGATTATTGGTGCTGATGATATGTCCCTCTTTGTCGACCTGGATGATGGGAATGGACGTATTGTTGGCAATGATTTCTGTGGCCAGATTGAGGTTGGCATCCTGGGGTGCAGTGAGAATTTCCCGGTTGGCTTCCACCCAGGTCTGCATCTTCATCCTTTCTTCCTGCTGCATTTTACGGGAAAGGTTACTGACATAAAGCAGGGTAGCTGTGATGATGAGTATGGCCAGGATGGCCAATACTCCTTTCCATCCCGTGAATTGCTTGAACATAACGAAGATTCGATGTCTGCGGATTAAAAGTAAGCAATGTCTGCAAAAATGCAGAAAATCAAGGTTAAAACAGGCGGAAGTCCTTATTTTTGAAAAAATTAGGAAGTAACTACGCATGGTCCAACAATATCCCAAGGTGGCAGTGGTAATTCTTAACTGGAACGGAAGAGATTACCTGGAACGATTTCTTCCCACAGTCTGTGCGACAGATTACCCTCACCTGGATGTGTATGTGGTGGACAATGCCTCCGCCGACGACAGTGTCGGATTTGTGCGGCGGAATTTTCCCCATGTGTCTGTGATCGAGCACTCCGTTAACAACGGCTTTGCCGGCGGCTATAATGATGGCCTCCGAGAGGTGGAGGCAGATTATTACGTGTTACTCAACCAAGATGTGGCTGTGGAGAAGGACTGGATCGGTCCCATCATTGCCCTGATGGAGGACCGGCCCGAGATCGCCGCTTGTCAACCGAAGATTCTCTCTCATGCGCAGCCTGAATACTTTGAGTATGCCGGTGCCGCCGGAGGATGGATCGACCGCTGGGGTTACCCTTTTTGCCGCGGAAGAATCTTTGACACGCTGGAAAAGGACGAAGGCCAGTATGACCTGGCCCGTCCGGTGTTTTGGGCGAGTGGGGCAGCATTATTTGTCCGGGCGAAATTGTATCGCCAGGCCGGAGGGCTCGACCCATTCTTTTTTGCCCATATGGAGGAGATTGATCTTTGCTGGCGCCTCCAGCGGCTGGGATATCAGGTATGGTGCTGTCCCCAATCTGTGGTGTATCATGTAGGCGGAGGCAGCCTGCCCCGGGGTAATGCTAGAAAAACCTTTCTCAATTACCGCAATAACCTGTTAATGTTACATAAGAATCTGCGGGGAATGGAGCGGTTCTATACGCTTCTTATTCGTTTCATGCTGGACGGGATTGCGGGGATGAAGAGCCTGGTGGAAGGGCGTCCGCGGGACTTACTCGCAATATTGAAATCGCATGGCGCCTATTACCGTTGGTGGCTGAGTGGAGATTGGAAAAAAGGAATGGGCAAGCCCATTCCTACACCCCCGTTGAGATCAGGCCGCCTGCAAGGGGTTTATCCGCATAGCCTGGTCTGGCAGTACTTTGTGAGAAAGACAAGAAAATTTTCCGACCTGGAATTTCCGGGTAAATAATTGGGTTTTTTAACCCCCTTGTCATAAATTTGCCCTGAAAACAAATGTTTATGGAAGAGCAGACGAATCACGAAATGAAGGATGTGGCCAAAGATTGGGTGTCCACTTCCCGGTTTCTTTTTTATTTATCTGTAGCTGCGATGATCGCTTTTTCGCTGGCAATGTGCTACGGGTTGTATGCCCACCGTTATAAAGGTAAGCCCAACGTAGAAGTCCCCTCCAGTACATTATACAATCCGGTGTATAAGTAATCGCCCACAGCAGCGTTACTCCGATAGATCCGAGAACACACGGGTTTAAGATATTCCTTTCTGCGGTGCTTTATGGACGCGGAAAAAATTCAGCCACGGCATGCAGCCCTGGCTGTTTAGTTTTATATCAAACAAAACGAAGATCAATTCTTGCCAATCGGATAGTCCCCTTCAGGGCGTTTCGGACGCGTCTGATACTACAGACTCATGGGTATGCAATCCGCATTCTTTTTTGGAATCTTCCCACCACCAGCGACCTGCCCTGGGATGTTCTCCCGCTTGTATCGCCCGGGTGCAAGGAGCACAACCGATGCTGATAAAGCCCTTATCATGAAGCTTATTGTAAGGTACCGACCGGGCTTTTAGGTAAGCGAGTACCTCTTCGTAACTCCAGTTAATAAGCGGATTGAATTTATAGATCTGATAGGCATCATCCCATTCCCAGATAGGAATATCGTGTCGGTTGTCGGATTGATCTGCCCGCAAACCGGTTACCCAGACTTTCTGGCCTTTCAAAGCCCGACGAAGCGGCTTCACTTTGCGAATAAAGCAGCACTCCTTACGATTCTCTACCGATTCATAAAATGCATTCATGCCCTTGGTCGTGACATAGCCTTCCACGTCCCGGTAATCCGGAAAATAGATTTTGAACTCCTTCCCATACCGGGCCCGGGTGAGTTCCATCAGATCATAAGTCTCCTGAAAGAGCCTTCCGGTATCCAAGGTAAAAATCTCAATAGGGATGTCGGCCCGGTAAATAGCATCGGTCAACACCATATCTTCCTGTCCGAAAGAAGAAGAAAAAACGACCTCTCCCGGAAACAGGGCAGCTACCCTGGCCAGGGCATCCTCTAAACTCAGGCTTTCTAGCTCACCGGATAATTCATGCTTCACTGTGTCTCTTTTTTTTGTGGGTCAAATATTCCCATGCGCGGTCATGTACGTAATACAAAAATATCTTGGTAAAGATCTCCACAGAACCAATACTCAAAGCCATCTGTATTTTTCCTGTTACAAAATAAGCGATCATCATCGTATCAATCGTACCCACTACCCGCCAGGAAATGCCTTTAACCAAACTGAGCAGATGACTGGATGTGCGGCTTGATGGGGCAATGGATTTACGGGCAGAAGGTTTAGTCAATAATGTGTCAAGCATGGTATAAAATGATTTTGACCATGCAAATATATGTAAAGTCTATAAAAATTATAGACTAATATAAATTTTATTGGAAAAAAATTTTGCGGCTACATCCGTTCGGGCACCCGGATGCCCAGCAGACCCATGCTTCGGGCCACGATTTGCGCGGTGGCAGCACTGAGACTCAGACGTAAAATTTTCTTTTCCGGAGTCTCGGCCTGAGATACAGAGTGTACTACATAAAACGAATTAAAGACCTTGGCCAACGTATAGGCATATCCGGCCACTATCGAGGGGTCCAGCTCCTGGCTAGCTGACTCCAACACCCCATCAAATTTCTCCAGCTGCAGGATGAGGGCCTTTTCCAGCGGCAACAGCGGTTCGGCCAGATGTTCGGGAGCCGCGACAGGGCCCTCAATCCCCTCCTTACGGAGGATCGAGCGAATCCGCGCGTAAGTGTATTGCACAAACGGACCTGTAAATCCGTGAAAATCAATTGATTCCTCCGGGTTAAATACCATTTTTTTCCGGGGGTTCACCCGCAGCAGGTAAAATTTCATGGCCCCCAGTCCCAGCACTTCATAAAGATCTTTCAGTTCGGCCTCAGAAAAATCGCTCACTTTGCCCAGCTCCTGGGTGTGACGGGCCGCTGTAGCGGTCATTTCGTCCATGAGATCATCTGCATCTACGACCGTGCCTTCCCTGCTTTTCATCCGCCCGCCGGGTAGTTCGACCATCCCATAGCTGAGGTGATCAATTCCCGCCGCATAAGGTTTTCCCAATTTAGAGAGCATCACAGACAACACCTTCATGTGGTAATTTTGCTCATCACCTATGACATAGATACTTCTGTCCGTCTGATAATCATCGTACTTGATCTGTGCGGTCCCCAAATCCTGCGTCATGTATACCGAGGTGCCATCCGCCCGCAATAAGAGCTTTTCATCCAGACCCTCTGAGGAGAGATCTATCCAGACGGATCCGTCTTTTCTGCGGTGGAAGAGTCCCTTTTCCAGTCCTTCTTCCACAATAGCTTTACCGGCGAGATAAGTCTCGCTCTCATAGTAAAAACGGTCGAAAGAAACGCCCATACGGGCATAGGTTTCCTCAAAGCCTGCGTATACCCAACTGTTCATCTGGGCCCACAGGGCACGGACTTTTTCGTCGCCCAGCTCCCATTTTCGCAACATCTCCTGGGCCTCCTGCATGATGGGGGCCTGCCGTTCAGCCTCTTCCTTTGTCATCCCGCCTGCCACCAGGCCTTCTACTTCTGTTTTATAGGCTTCATTGAACCGGACGTAAAAATCCCCGACAAAGTGATCGCCTTTGGTGTGTGTGCTTTGCGGAGTGGCGCCCTGTCCAAAGCGCTGCCAGGCCACCATGGATTTACAGATATGGATTCCCCGGTCATTCACGAGATTGGCCTTGATGACTTCATGACCAGTGGCTTCCAGAATATTGGCAATGGCAAATCCCAGGAAGTTATTTCGCAAATGTCCCAAATGAAGCGGTTTATTGGTATTGGGAGAGGAATATTCTACCATCACCTTGCCTTTGGATACCCGGTGAGGATCGTCCCGAAGGCTGTCTTTCAGCAGCTTCAGGCAGTATTGGTCGGCGATCGACAGGTTGAGAAATCCTTTTACGACGTTGTAATCCCGAAAAAGCTCGGGCCGCTCCTTCAGCAAATAGTCTCCGATGGCGCGGGCCGTGTCGTCCGGCTTACCATGGCTGTAGCGGGTCAAAGAGAAAGCCACCAGGGTGTAGTCCCCATCGAACTCGGGCTTGGTCTCATTGACGGTGAGGGAATCGCTTTCTATCTGTTGTCCGTACAGGCCTTTGATGGCCTGAATGCCTGCCTGTCTAATCGATGCCGTTAAGTTCATCTTGCTGGTTTGGGAGCTGCAAAAATACGCCGCCTGATTCACATGGCATATTCCTTTTGGCTTGATTTTGGCGGATTTATCTAAAAACAAGAAAAATGTACAGGGAGTCGATTTCGATCGCCTGTTGCCTGTTTTTAGCCGTAGCTTGCGGGCAAGAACAAAAAGGCCCAGATTACCGTACTGACCCTGGAAAAGACAGCAGTATCTCCATTGATCTGTCTCCTGACTCGGCCACCCGTTCGGTGGAAGCAATGGCGGATACATTGATACTCCAGGTGGATTCCACGGGCCGGATGGCCTGGCAGGGCAAGCCCCTTTCCGGGTCGGATTTGGCCACGCAATTGGAGGATTCTCTCTGGAATACTTACCTGCGGGCTGGAAACCTCCCCGCTTATCTGGATATTCGCTATGAGGGTACTGTGCTCATGGGGTTGCGGGGAACGTTGCGCGATGAGGTCAGGCAATCTCAGCAGGTAGTGGCCAATGCCATAAGCCTCAAGGACCTCAATTCCTCTTACCGGAGTCTGGATCCCAAAATCCAGCAGGAGTTCCGCGAACGTTATCCCATTTTATTCCAAAAAGACTTCTGACTCAAGCCCATCGGGCCTCACTTTGACCGGACTGCCATTATTGCATGACAGGGGGTAGTTGGCATAATGATTGAACGCCCATTAGGGTTCAAATCAACTGTCAATAAAATAGGAGGAAATTACATATTATGAGCAAAATTATAGGAATAGACTTAGGAACGACTAACTCTTGTGTGGCCGTCATGGAGGGCCAGGAACCGCAGGTCATCCCCAACGATGAGGGCAGTCGTACCACCCCATCGGTCGTGGCTTTTCTGAAAAACGGCGAGCGCAAGGTGGGAGCTCCCGCAAAGCGCCAGGCGATCACCAATCCCGTAAACACCATTATGTCGGTGAAACGTTTCATGGGCCGGCGCTATGACGAAGTGTCCAGTGAAATTCCCCATTGGAGCTATAAAGTCGTGAAAGGTGACAATAATACGGTTCGTATTGATATAGACGACCGGCAATATACGCCTCAGGAGATTTCCGCGATGATCCTGCAGAAGATGAAAAAGACGGCGGAAGACTTCCTGGGACAGACGGTGACTGAAGCTGTGATCACGGTACCGGCTTATTTTAATGATTCTCAACGTCAGGCGACCAAGGAGGCCGGCGAGATTGCCGGGCTGACCGTGCGCCGTATCATTAATGAGCCTACGGCTGCCGCGCTGGCATACGGCATGGATAAAAAGCACATGGACAGCAAGGTGGCCGTGTTCGACCTGGGTGGAGGTACTTTTGATATTTCTATTCTGGAATTGGGTGATGGGGTCTTTGAGGTAAAATCCACCAACGGAGATACCCACCTCGGCGGTGATGATTTTGATAAGGTGATCATGGACTGGTTGGCCGATGAGTTCAAGAAAGACGAAGGAATTGAGGTGCATAAAGATCCTATGGCCTGGCAGCGGTTGAAAGACGCCGCAGAAAAGGCAAAAATTGAATTGTCTTCTTCTCAGGAAACCGAGATCAACCTGCCCTATATTACGGCGGTGGACGGTGTCCCCAAGCACCTGGTCAAAAAGCTGACGCGGGCTAAATTTGAACAACTCAGTGACGAACTGGTTGAACGGACTCTGGAGCCCTGTCGAAAGGCATTGAAGGATGCCGGATACAGTACCTCCGACATTAACGAGGTAATTCTTGTGGGCGGATCTACCCGTATTCCGAAAGTGCAGGAAACGGTGGAGAAATTTTTTGGTCGGAAGCCGCACAAAGGGGTAAACCCTGATGAAGTGGTAGCTATCGGGGCTGCCATTCAAGGCGGTGTGCTGACAGGGGATGTAAAGGATGTATTGTTGCTCGACGTGACGCCGCTAAGTCTGGGCATTGAGACCCTGGGCGGAGTATTTACAAAATTGATCGAGTCCAACACGACCATTCCATCAAAAAAATCAGAAACCTTTTCTACGGCCGCTGATAACCAGCCCAGTGTAGAGATTAATGTGCTGCAAGGGGAACGGCAGATGGCCAAAGACAACCGTAGCCTGGGTCGCTTTATTTTAGATGGTATTCCACCTGCTCCGCGGGGGGTGCCTCAGGTGGAGGTGACCTTTGATATTGATGCCAACGGTATTCTGCATGTCACGGCCAAAGACAAAGGCACCGGCAAATCTCAGAATATTCGCATAGAAGCAGGCAGTGGTCTTACCAAAGAGGAAATCGAGAAGATGAAGGCTGAGGCCAAAGCCAATGAAGAAAGCGATAAGAAAGAACGTGAAAAGATCGAAAAGCTCAACCAGGCCGATGGTTTGATATTCCAGACCGAAAAGCAATTGAAGGAATATGGCGACAAACTACCTGCTGATAAGAAGGGTGAGATAGAAACCGCCTTAAATACACTTAAGGATGCACATAAGTCCCAGGACGTAGTTGCCGTAGATGCGGCAATGAACGACCTGAACCAAAAGTGGACGGCAGCTTCTGAGGAGTTGTATAAGGCTTCTCAGGGTGCCCAACAGCAACCGGGAGGACAGAGCGCTGAGGGAAATGAGGGAGGTCCTAATGGCGGCAGTGGAGGTGACGATGGCAATGCAGGCGGAGACCAGGTAACTGACGTGCCCTATGAAGAAGTGAAATAACTCCAGGTTATATCGTGGGAGGGTGCCTGACTCAGGCACCCTTTTTCTATGGATATATGGCATCGCTTAACCTTTAAGCAAAAGGCATAACATGAGCATCACTGTTAGCTTATTCTATTCGTAGATTTTTCGCTGGATTTGTCATGGCGGCTTTGGTGGATTGAAAGCTGATGGTTATTAGAGCAATCAGAACGGCTGACAGGCCTGCTGCTAGAAATGTCCACCAGCTTATTTCAATCCGGTATTTATATTGTTGCAACCAACCATGCATTACCCACCAGGCAACGGGAAAGGCTACAATGCAGGAGAGGACTACCAATTTCAGGAAGTCTTTTGATAATAAGGCCGCCACTCCCAGAACACTAGCCCCTAATATCTTTCTTATGCCCATTTCTTTAGTCCTGCGTTCTGCAGTATATGCGGCCAGGCCGAATAGTCCCAGGCAGGAAATTAGAATCGCCAGCCCTGCAAATAACCTTGAAATCTTCCCGATGAGCTGTTCGTTTTGGAAAAATCGGTTGAACTCGTCATCGACAAAGTGGTAGGTGAACGGGTAGGAGGGATTGTCTTTAGCCAGTACTGCCCCAATCTCTTTTACAGCTGCACCGACGTCGGCATTGGGCTCCAACCGCACATACATGTTTGAAGCATCGGGTGTATTTACACAAAAAAAGATAACCGGATCTGGTTTGCCGTACATATTGCCATATATGTAGTCGTTCACTATACCCACGACGTGAATGGTGATCGGGTTGCTGTCGTCTCCCCATCGTAAGGTCTTTCCCAGGGCGTTTCCACCTCCCATTAATTTGGCCAAGGATTGAGTAATGATGGCATTCATATGATTGGCCTGCACGCTGTCTGTCTCTACGAAGTCCCTTCCAGTCAGTATATGGATGCCAGAAGTTTTCATGAAACCTGGGGAGACGTATCGTAAGGAAATCAATACTTGATTATCAGAAGGTTTTCCCTCCCAGGTAATATTTCCGGTATTGTTTCCATCCTGCAGGGTATTGTAGTTGGAGATAGCGATGTTTTCCACGGATCGCACTTTCAGCAGATCGTCGTGTACTGCTGTATAGTTTTTAGTCATTTCACGATTCATATCTATTTGCAACAGCTTGTTCTTATTAAATCCAAGGTCCCTGCTTTTGACATATTGGATTTGCTGATAGACGATAAGTGTACTTATAATGAATAGAATCGATAACGAAAACTGGAATACGACCAATACTTTTCGCACCAAGGCAGCTCGTTGCCCTTTGGCAATAACGCCTTTGAGTACTCCAACCGGGTTGAATGACGACAAATACAGGGCGGGGTAACTGCCGGCGATTACGCCGCAAAACAGGGTGACTATCCCAATAGCCAGCACATGTGAAGACTGGGTCAAACCCAAGGTGAGCTGCTTTCCTACCAATAAATTGAATGCGGGTAACAACAGCGATACCAGGAGGATTGCCCACATGGCGGAGAAGATGGCCATTAATAGACTCTCTCCGATAAACTGGAAGACAAGGGTTCTTTTAGCGGAGCCGAGTACCTTTCTGATGCCTACTTCCCTGGCGCGTTTTTCGCTTCGGGCTGTAGCCAGATTCATGAAGTTGATGCAGGCGATCAACAGAATGATCCAGGCAATTACAGAAAACAGGTGCACGTACGTGATTCTACCGCCTCCGGTGGGCACACCGTTGTCAAAGTCGTCTCTTAAATGCCAGTCATGGAGGCTCCAAAGAAAGGGCCGGGCAATGGATTTAGGCTCTCTTTTTTGAATGAAATTATATAACAGGTGATTCACCGAAGCAGGCTGGGTATGCGGTTCAAGCTCCACAAAAGTAGTGAGGTCGTTATTGCCCCAGGATTGCACCCAGGGTTGGTTGTCATCCCACCATACCTGGAAGGGCGATAACCATTCGAACTGTATAGTAGAGTTTTGGGGGACATTTTTTACCACGCCGGTAATGACGTAGTCTTGTGTGTTGTCTACCCGGACAGTTTTTCCTATAAGGTGATCGGATCTTCCAAAGAACTTTTCTGCCGTTGATTCGGTAATTACCATAGCATGCAGCTGGTTAAAGGCTGATCGGGCATTACCCTCAATAAAAGGGAAGGTAAACATCTGAAAAAACGAAGCGTCTACGTAACCTCCGGAGGCGTAGACAGAGCGATCTCCTATCGTAATCAGTTTTGTTGTGCCTCCTCCCGCCATGCGGCAACTATGGGCGATGCCGGGTATTTCTGCTTGCATGGCAGGCGCCATGGGGGCAGGGGTAGACCAGAAGGTGGCCGTGTAGGTGTCGTATTTCTGGTTTTCCCGAAGTAGATAAAGTTGATCCTTTTTAGCATGAAATTGGTCGAAATGGAGCTCGGATTCTACCCACAAAAAGATAAGAGCCGCACATGTCATACCCACCGCCAAGCCAAAAATATTGAGGAGGCTATAGGCTTTGTTCTTTCGAAAGCTGCGCCAAGCTGTGTGGAAAAAGTGTATTAACATAGCAAAAATTTCTTCGATTTAACGACCGATATGCTGTATTTTTTCCTATCGGTACTCCTGTCAAAATTGTTATTCAGTTCTTAGGTTATCGATCGGATTGGCCAGGGCCGATTTTATGGCCCGAAAGCTGATCGTGATCAGGGCGATGAGCATAGCTATTCCGCCCGCGATTCCGAACATCCACCAATGAATTTGAATCCGGTAAGCAAAGTCCTCGAGCCATTTATTCATGCCATACCACGCGACGGGGACAGCCAGTATAATGGCCAACAGCACCAGGGTAATAAAATCTGTGCTCAACAGTCGGACAAGACTGACGATGCTGGCTCCCAGTACTTTTCTTATGCCGATTTCTTTCGTGCGTACCTGGGCGGTATAGGTGGCCAGTCCCAGCAGACCCAGGCAGGAGATAAAAATAGCCATGGCGGCAAAGAGATTGAATAATAAGCCGGCTCGCTGGTCGGAGCGGTATTTTTCCTCAAATTGTTGGTCCACAAAACTATAACTAAACGGCAAATCGCCTGCGTATCTCTTATATTGCTTTTTCACCGCTGCAATGGCTTGGGGAGCGTCTTTTCCAGTAGTACGCACATACAACACACTGCCTTTCCATCCCCAGGTGAAGAATAATAATGGAGATATCTTTTCCCGAAGGGACTTAAAGTTAAAATCTTTGACTACTCCGATGATGGTGCCAGCATGGCCATGAAAGCTGATGGATTGTCCCACATAGGGTGGCGTCAACCCCATCTCTTCAACAGCGGTCTGGTTGAGGATATAGCGAGTGCTGTCTGCGGGAGTGCCAGAAAAATTACCTCCTTCCACAAATTGTATTTTCATCGTCGGGATGAAGTCCTGGTCAATAATGGCTTGCCCGATCATGATTCGGCTATTTTCAGGCTTCCCCTGCCATACCAGATCGCTGGAGGCGTTCCCAAAGGCTGACAGGTCATAAATGTCGCTTAGCGAGACGTTTAAGACGCCAGATTGTTTTTTCAACTCGTTTTTTACTGCATCAATATGGTCCACCACTTGGCTATTTAGCTGTACGGTGAACACATAGCTTTTGTCGTAGCCCAGATCTTTCTGCTGTATGAATTTCATTTGGTGGCTAATCACGAGGGTGCCAATAATCAGGATGATCGAAATAGTGAACTGAAAGATGACCAGTATCTTTCGAAACAATCCGGCACCGACCCCCGAGGTGATCTTCCCTTTTAGCGCCTCCAGCGGTCGAAATGATGACAGAAGCAAGGCGGGATAAACACTGGCTGCTGCCAGTGTGCCGAGTACTGACCACCCTATAATACTCCATACCTGCATGTCGGCCAAGGAAAAATGGAGCGTCTTTCCTGACAGGCGGTTGTATAAGGGCATAAATATAATTATCAAGATAATTGCAGCACCGGCAGCGAGGCAGAACAATAGAAGGGTCTCTGTCACAAACTGAAAAAAGAGCTGGCGCCGATTTGCACCAATGATCTTGCGTATACTGATTTCTTGTCCGCGGATCAAGGAGCGCGCTGTGGAGAGATTTATGTAGTTGATGGCCGCAATGGCTAAAAGGAGGATCGCCACTAACAGGAATATCTGTACCATTCTTTGAGCCGCATTGTTGCCGTCCACACCCACGAGATGGATCGAGGCCAGATTCTGGAGCTTGAAAATCACCTCACTATCGCCGTTACGTGCTTTTTTATAGGCCGAAGTGAACTGACGGCCGGTGGCAATCGGATCAGATCCCTCCCCCAGCATGATATATGCTTGGAAAGCATAATTGCCGAGATCTTGATCAATGGTCTTCCAGTCTCCATTACCCCCATAGCTGGTGAACCTTTGCGCATAAAAACTCATGGGAAACAACGCGTCAAACTGAAGAGAAGAATTTTCGGGAAAGTCTTCGAGTATGCCTGTCACCGAAAAATTATTATCCTGGAAATTCAACACCTTACCCAACGCATTGTCCGTGCCGAATAACTTTTGAGCCAGGGTCCGGGTGACCACTACGGAATTGCTATTGGGAAAGAGATGGGTTCGGTTGCCTTTTAGCAATCTGAAATCGAACAAAGAAAAAAAGCTGCTGTCTACGAAGGCTGTATGATTGCCATCGAGGATTTTGTGTCGCGTTCTATCAGCAAGTACTTGACCCTGATCGTCATTGATGCGCACCAGAGATCGCACCTGCGGCATAGATCGGGCAAATACGGCGAGCGGGCCTGGAACACCTTCCCAGGAAACTTCGTTTCCCCCTGATTTAAAATGCGCTGAAATGCGGTATATGTTTTCGTAATTGGTATGGAACTTATCATAACTCAATTCGTCTCTTACCCACAGCAACAGCATAATCGCCGTGGCCATTCCGATTGCCAGTCCACTGATGTTGATCAGACTATAGAATCTGCCCGATTTAAGATTCCTCCATGCTGAGCGCAAATAATTCTTGAACATATTTCCTTTATGTGAAAGCGCGTTATGAGAATTTGTATGGCGATCTTACGCGGGATGATCATGGTCTGATCGCCTTGTCTATCATTTTACTATTCAATCTTAACGTTTTTTACAGGATAAGCCGGAAGATATGGCCCGGCCGATGATTAAACTTATCGACACCGAGTTCGTCTCCCACCCACGGGAAGATGATTACGCTACAGGCTATTCCGGTGGCGAGCCCCAGGATATTTAAGCCCGCAGATAATCTGTGCCGTCCAAAACTGCGAAATGCTGTTTTAATATAATTTTTCACACATATGCTTTACAGCTCGTGATCAGAACATTCATTTCTTTAGCCACCTTTATTACTCCGTTCTCAGGCTTTTAATTGGGTTTTCCAATGAGGCCCTCACTGATTGATAGCTTACCGTGATTAAGGTCACTACCAGCGCACTCAGGCATGCCAGGGCAAAAATCCACCAGGATAATGGAGCCCGATAGGCATAATTTTGTAGCCACTGATGCATAAAGTAGTAGGCCACAGGAATGGCGATACCGCAGGATACGATCACAAACAGGATAAACTCCTTCGATAACAGCCCCCATAAGGTTAATAAGGAAGCGCCAAGCACCTTGCGTATGCCTATTTCCTTTCTACGTTGTTCCGCCATAAAGGCTGCCATGCCCAGTATTCCCAGGCAGGAAATCAACATCGCCAAGGAGGCAAAAACGGCCGCAAGCTGGCCGACACGGATTTCATCGGCAAACTTATGAGCATAGGTTTGGTCTGCAAATTCGTAATCAAAAGGTTCCTCCGGGGAATATTTCTTACACACCGCAGCTATCTCGGCCAGCGACGCCGCGGTAGGCTGGTTGGGGTTAAGCCGGATATTTAGGATGCCTCCTAACGACCGATTCAGGAAATAGATCGTGGGCTCCACCGGGTCATACGGGGACTGGGTGATCATGTCCTTGACCACGCCGACAATGACATAGGCATTACCGGACTGACGAATGATTTGACCCACGGGTTCTTTGAATCCGATATATTGCGCTGCCTTTTGATTGATCAGGATGGCGTTGGAATCTGCATTAAGTTGGTGGCTAAAATCCCGCCCTGCGACAAAGCTTAATCCCACCGTCTTTCCATACTCTGCGGTTACATTAATCGTATTAAATCTGGCATTGCTGGATTCAGCACCCTCCCAGGTGAAGCCGTCACTGAAATGATCATTCTCTGTCACCGGAGAATTGGATTCTGCTATATCGGTCACGGCACCGGTCTGCAGAAGATCGTTACGCATGCTGTTAAAATGATCATGGAAATTGGTGGTTCGCATAATCATGGTAATCAGGCCCTGGTTGCTATAGCCGACAGGCCGGCTTCGGGCGAATTGGACCTGCCGGAAAACGGTAAGCGTGGCCACGATGAGGATTACGGATACAGTGAATTGCACGACGACCAGTACTTTTCTTGGCACAGATGCATGTCGACCTGCTTTGAAAGTGCCCTTTAAAACCTTAATAGGGCTTACGGCAGATAGATACAATGCCGGATAAACCCCCGCGAGCAATCCCGTGAACACGCAGAATCCGATACAGGCTAACCAGAAATACAAACTGTCCCATGGCAGGCTTATTTGCTTGCCGGCCACAGCGTTGAAAAAAGGCAGAGCGACGATGACCATCGCCACAGAGATGCCAAATGCAAGAAATGTGGTGAGTAGTGATTCGCTGAAGAACTGATTAATTAATTGTCCCCGCAGGGACCCTATGGCTTTTCGTATGCCCACTTCCCGAGCCCGTTTTTCGCTCCTGGCGGTACTCAGGTTCATAAAATTGATGCACGCCAGCAGCAATACAAACAGTCCGATGATGGCGAACATCCACACATAACGTATGGCTCCGCCGGTATTGACGCCGTCTTTGAATTCGCCATATAAGTGCCATTTTTGCATAGGGTGCAGGAACAATCGTGGATTGGCCCTCTTAGCCGTGAGCGGACCAAGGTGATCCCGTTTGAGGTGGCTTATTTTGGAGGACACCGCTTTCAATTGGGCATTTTTCGCCAGTTGCACAAACACCTGAAAGGATTCATTGTCCCAATTGTCTTCATTTCCGTCCACCCAGCTCGACAGGTCCAGAAATGGGGCGATGAAGGCTACATCTTTAAAGGAAGAATTTTCTGGGAAGTCCTTATAGATGCCGGCGACCGTTTCGTTGAGGTCTCCGCCAATGACGATCGTCTGACCCAGGGGATTGCGTTCACCAAAAAGGGCCGTTGCCGTGGACTGGGATAACAGTATAGTAGATTTGGCGTGAAACGCTTGACGACTGCCGGAGATCATTTTAAGGCTTAGCAATTCGGGCGCCCCCGGTTCCATAAAATTACCTTGCGTGTTAAGGGTCTTATCATTGCCGTTAATCATGCAATTTAACGTCCAGGAGGACAATACTACCGCTTGAAAATCATTACTATATTCCGTGCGCAACGTGGCGGCCAGGGGAATGCCATTACCCTTGCCGGTGGTGGTGTTTCCATTTAAGGTTTCCGTCTGCATCACCTGGGCAATCCGATCGTAGTGGTCAAAGTTCCTGTCAAAAGACAATTCGCTCCATATCCATAAGCCGATCAATAAGGTCACGGCCATGCCGATCGATAAGCCGGTAATATTGATCAGGGTATGTAATCGCCCCTTTAGCAGGCTTCGCCATGCCGTTTTAAAATAATTGGTCCACATGTGTTCCGATAGACTAGAGTGAGTAATATGCCGACTTCGGCAATATGGCGGGCAAACCCGGGGAGATAGTCCCGGGGCAGCATTGTATATGTTTGACTGACAGGATGAGCTATTTCTAACACGGCCGTTTTTATTTTAATACTCTCCGGACAAAGGGAGGTGTGGAGGCTAGGGCAAAGAAAAAGCCAAGATGATAAACTCTTTAAAATAGAACCAATATACAATATGATTATTGTGATATGTTCGTTTATGATACAATGTCTGTTCGTTTTTGATACAGCATCTCAGACAGAGGGGATGTGTTACTTTGTGTGGATTTAATGTACTTTAGTAGGTTGTAGTCCCGGCGACTTAAATTCAGTGAACATGCAACTTAACTTATACCCTTTCACCCTTCCCTTCCATGACGCCTTCACCATTTCCCGCAAGTCCAAGCGCGAACAGCCCCTGTTGGTGGTCAAGCTGGGAGAGGATGGTCTTTATGGCCTGGGAGAAACCGCAGACAATAGTTACTATGGGGTGACTGTACCGGTGCTCATCGAGGAAATTGAAAAGCTCCGGCCCCTGATCGAGTCGACCTCCTTGGATGAGCCTGGTGTATTGTGGCAAAGCCTTTATCCGCATCTCAAGCATAATCTCTTTGCCTTGTGTGCACTGGATATTGCCGCCTGGGATCTGTATGCTAAAAAGCAGTCATGCAAGCTTTATGAGCTTTGGAAACTAGATATTTCTCATAATCCCCTGACCGATTATACCATTGGAATTGATTCGGTCAAGGAGATGATTCGCAAACTCAGGGAATTTCCCTGGCCGATTTACAAGATTAAACTGGGTACCCCTCAAGACATCGAAATAGTCCGGGCACTGCGCGATCAAACCGATGCCGTATTCCGCATTGACGCCAATTGTGCCTGGACGGCCGAGGAAGCGATCCTGTACTCCAGGGAGCTGGCTTCGCTGGGCGTGGAATTTCTGGAGCAACCTCTTCCCGCCGAGGATCGCCAAGGCATGGCACGTGTATATCGGGAGTCCGCCTTACCGGTCATTGCCGATGAAAGCTGTATCCGGGAGGAGGATGTAGCGGACTGTCATCGATATTTTCATGGCATTAATATTAAGCTTACTAAATGTGGGGGCATTACCCCTGCCTTACGAATGATCGCCCAGGCCAAAGCCTTAGGTATGAAAGTGATGACGGGGAGTATGAATGAAAGTACGGTAGGCACTTCGGCGGTGGCACACCTGCTTCCATTGCTTGATTATGTGGACATGGATGGTCCTTTGTTGTTGGCCGAAGATGTGGCCGAAGGGGTTCGTTTTGATTACGGAAAGGTGCTCTACGCGGATCGACCGGGCACAGGGGCCATCCTCAGCAGGGACATTCCTGCCGGCCATGCAGGGTGAGTGCGAGCTTTATGGTAACGCCTCTTGATGGACCCGCCTGCTCAGAAGCTATACCGTAATCCAAGCTGAAGACCCCAGGTGCTGGATGTGCTGACGTTTGGGGTATAGGCGTTTGTAATCAGCGCATCGTTATACTCGCTAAGGGTGTATTGCGGTTCTCCAGCCGCGTCGGCACTGCCGGCGACATACTTTAACGGATTGTTCAGCGAATACATCTGCCGGTAGCCCCAGTTTTTCCATTTGCTGCTGATGAGATTGGGCAGATTCACCAGATCTACACTGAACTGCAGCGTATGGCGTGTACCGCCTGTGGTGGTGATAAAGAAATCCTGGAGGAAGCGGATGTCCAGTTCATTAAACCAGGGAATCAAGGCTCCGTAACGGCTGGCATATTCGCCCTTGTGTTTTTTTAGGTATTTGCTGCTGTTGATGAATTGGTCATAAGCTTGTTGTTGCTGCTCGACCGTATAACTGCGGATCACATTGCCGTTAGCATCCTTGACGCTATAGGGAGCGAATGGCACATCTTTTCCGCTGGGGTAGATATACATCAGATCAGCACCATTGCCATCTCCGTTCAGATCCCCGTTGTATACGAAGCTGTAGGTTCCCTGAGCCATCCCTTGATAGTATACCGAGATCGTGGAAGCACCGTGATCGGCATATTCGATGCGGTAAGACAAGTCCGCCACAATGCGGTGGGGGACCGCGTACTCCGAGGGTTGCAGTTCTATATCATTGGTGGTACCGACAGTGGCGACGTTGTTCCACGCGGAGGTGGCCTGAGAACCCGGATTGGAACTGACTTCCCGGGCCCGGGTATAGGTATAGGCGAGGGAGCCGTACAGTCCGTGGGAGAAAGCCTTGGCAATCTGCAGGGTGGCTGCCAGCGAATGTCCCTTGTTCGTGTTCTCCAACACGATCGGTGTACCCAGATTGTCGTAAATCTTATTATCGGGCCGCATGCCATCGGCCGTGGGAACGGTGCTGTAATGAGGGCGGTCATCCGGGCCATTCAACTTCAGATCTGGTGCTTTTAGGTTAAGATTCCGCATTTTGACTGCGTGTATATCCTTAGTATACATCAGGTCCAGAGAAGCGGTAAATCCCGCGCCCAAGCTTTTATCCACGCCCACGTTGGTCCTCCAGACCTGGGGAAATCGGAAGTCAGGATCGATCGCCACAAAATTAGCCGGCACGGTCGGATTAGCTACGGAGGTGGGGAATTTATCGGCATGCCCGTCGGGATTGGGGTCAAATTTTAGTCCTTCGGCTTCCGGGTCTTTGACGCTGACGCCGATCTGATACATGCCGGAATTGGAGGGCATGTTCGTGAGCCAGACAAAAGGAATTTTGCCGGTGAAAATGCCGGTACCCCCTCGCACAATCAGGGATTGATCGCCGATGGCGTCCCAGCGAAATCCCACCCGGGGAGAAAACAGTACCCTGTCTTTGGGCCATATGCCTGTATTATAATGTACCGGGTTGCCGTCCTCATCTCGAAATTCCAATTCCGTGATGGCCGGATTTTCGATCGGCTTTTCTCCATATATGGGAAGGTCCGCCCGCAGCCCCACGGTGAGCTTCAGTTTGTCTGTGGCGGCGTATTCATCTTGCAAATAAATTCCCAGCTGCCCCAGTTTCATGTCGGCCGAATACACGTCCTTGGTACCAGGTACAATAGAATAGGTATAGGCATAATAGACGGGGTAGCGGTTCTGTAGAAAATCGTCGAGTGAATTATAAATATAATAGCTTTCTGACCCCGGCATAAACATGTTACCGACTTTCTGATGTTCATAGGTGGCGCCTGCCGTCAGGGTATGTATGCCGGCATAATAGGTAAAGTTCTCGGTAATATCTAGGACATTATTGATCACATCGTTGTTGTTGGTAAAGGGATCGGTCCCGGCGCTGAGTTGGTTTTGCCCCGCCCCGTTGAATATGTCTATGGTAGGAAATACTTTTCCCCCGGGGATGGTACGATGGTCGTTGATGTGGCTGTATGTCACCAGTAGCTGGTTGGCGATCTTGCTGGAAAAATTGCTGTTAAGCTCTAAGGAGGCTGTTTGCACGATATGGTCCGTGCCATAGTTGGAATTGGAAAACCCCATAGACTTACTGGAAAACCGATTATTAGGAAGCCGCGAGAGCGTAGAGGTCGCCCCGGGGTTGGATGCCGTCGGCGAAGTCACGGTGAAGCCTCCCCCGTTTGGTACACTGCTGCCGTTGAGCGGAGACATGTCTGAACTTTTGAAATCGGTGTATTTCAGAGTGAGCTTATGGACCTGGTTGATATTCCAGTCGATCTTGGCCAGAATTTTATGATTTTTGGTATCAAAGTTGGGAAAATTCTCGTAAGCTCCCGGATCATAGCTGTATTTGCTTTTTAGATATTCGGACAAAACTTCAAGTGAATCTACCGGCGTGGAGGAAGGGTTGCCGCTATAGGTGGATCCTGCGGGAGTATAAGTTATCCCTGGCTGGGATGCTTTTTCAAATTCCGCATTCACAAAGAAGAACAATTTATTTTTGATGATAGGGCCTCCCAGGCTTCCTCCTAAGGTTTGATGTTTCTGGGGAGTCAGCGTAAGGGTCTCTCCGTTGACCTTTTTACCATTGAAGTCTTGATCCCGGTAAAAGCCGTAAAGCGTACCGTGAAAGGTGTTAGTTCCGCTCTTGGTTACGGCGTTAATGCCTGCCCCGGTAAAACCCGATTGCCTCACATCATAGGGGGCAATGTTCACCGAGATCTCGTCATAAGCATCCAGGGAGACGGGGGAAGCACCGCCCCCGGGCATCAGATCGTTGCTGAGTCCGAAGTTATTATTCAAATTGACCCCATCCACCTGTAAGTTATTGTACCGCCCGTCCCGGCCGGCAAAGGCATTATTGGACCCCGCCTGGGGAGTAAGTCGGGTAAAGTCGGTAATGTCTCTGGTGATGGAAGGCAGTGTGCCCAGCTGACGCGAACTAATAATGGTCGATGCTCCGGTCCGCTCGTGACTTAACCGGGACCCGGTGGCTGTGACGGTCACCTCCTGGAGGGCAGTGCCTCCCACGGCTAATTTTTCGGTCAGGGTATAGGGTTGGCCCAGGCTGAGCTGGATATCGTCAATGATTTTGGGCTCATAGCCGATGTAGGAGATTTCCACGCGGTAGGGGCCGCCGATGCGCATCCCCTGAATGGTGAAGTTGCCGTTGCTTTGGGTGGTACTGCCATATACGGTGCCTGAGGGTAGGTGAGTGGCTTTGACGGTGGCACCGATAAGAGGTTGGCCTTCTGCATCTTGTACCAGCCCGGTCAGGCTACTGGTGGTGACCTGAGCATACGCTCCGGAGCAAAAAAGCAAAGACGTACATAGTAAACTGAGGGTAAGTAAAATAGTAGATCGATTCATGTGGGAAATTTTATGGATAGTACAAAGAAAAATAATATTCTGGTGCGGGTATGCACATTTAAATGAACAAATAGTTATCTTTTTGGTTCTATATCAGCTAGTTTAGCTATGTTACCTTTCTGCTATATATCTTTTAAGAGAATTAAGAATTCTTGCATGCAATGGCGTGAGACAGGGGAAAAATTTTGTTTTTCGTTACCCAGGGGGGCAGCCGCCGGGCGTTTCACGATAGCGGGGAATAGCCTAACTTTGCAAAGCCAAATGTTGGTTCATATTAATAAAAAAAATCATGTTTGATAAGATAGAAGATGCCATTGCCGATATTCGGGCCGGTAAGCTGGTGATCGTGGTAGATGATGAAGACCGTGAAAATGAAGGCGACTTTATCGGAGCGGCGGCAACGGTCACTCCGGAGATCATCAATTTTATGTCCATCCATGGCAGGGGACTGATCTGTGCTCCTTTGGTAGAAGACAGATGTGAAGCCCTCGGCCTGGATTTGATGGTCGGCAATAATACCGCTTTGCATCAAACGCCATTCACCGTGTCGGTTGATTTGCTGGGTCATGGTTGCACTACAGGTGTGTCTGCCCATGATCGGGCCAAAACGGTCAAAGCGCTGATAGATCCGACCATAAAGCCGGAAGAACTAGGCAAGCCCGGTCACATCTTTCCGCTGAAAGCAAAAAGGGAAGGGGTATTGCGCCGTACCGGGCATACGGAAGCGACGATTGATTTGGCCCGGCTGGCCGGATTTGAACCTGCCGGAGTGCTGGTGGAGATTATGAACGAGGATGGTACGATGGCCCGCTTGCCCCAATTGGAGGTGATTGCCCGGAAATTTGGTCTTAAACTGATCAGTATCCGGGATTTGATTGCCTACAGGATGCGAAATGAAACGTTGATCCGGGAGGAAGTTCGGGTGAAAATGCCCACCCATTATGGCAATTTTGAGCTGATTGCCTTCAGCCAACTTAATACCAATGATCTCCATCTGGCGCTGAAAAAGGGCGACTGGAAAGAAGGTGACTCGGTGTTGGTACGGGTGCATTCCTCTTGTTTTACGGGGGATATCCTGCATTCGCTGCGTTGCGATTGCGGAGAGCAATTGCAGCGGGCCATGGAAATGGTCGAAGCTGAGGGTCAGGGACTGGTATTGTATATGAAGCAGGAAGGTCGCGGCATAGGGCTGCTTAACAAACTGAAGGCTTATAAATTGCAGGAAGAAGGCCATGATACCGTGGAAGCCAATCTCATGCTGGGCTTCGATATGGATGAACGGGATTATGGGATCGGAGCACAGATCCTGCGCTATTTGGGGGTAACCAAGATGCGTTTGATGACAAACAATCCCAAAAAGCGGGCAGGATTGGACGGGTATGGTCTTGAAGTGGTGGAAAATGTGCCGATCGAGGTGTGTCCCAATCCCCATAATGAATTTTATCTGAAAACTAAACGGGATAAGATGGGGCACGAAATCTTAAAGGGTTAGTGCTTTCGGATCCTCCTGTTTTTGCCCGCCCCGTTGTCCTGACTGCTTGGAATTTCCTAACTTGATGAAGGTCTGCCTGCAGAACCTTAACAAATAAGCCGTAGGTTTACGGCGACCGGCTTTTTAAGCGCACCAAGTGAAAAAACTGGATAAACTCATTATCAAGACATTCGTCGGCCCGTTTGTGATCACGTTTTTCGTGACGCTTTTCGTGCTGGTGATGCAGTTTCTCTGGAAGTACATTGATGATCTGGTGGGTAAAGGTCTGGATGCCTTTACCGTAGGTAAGCTCTTATTCTATATGAGCGCTACCATGGTTCCCCTTGCTTTGCCGCTGGCTATCCTTCTGTCTTCGATCATGACCTTCGGTAATCTGGGAGAAAGCTTTGAGCTGGTCGCCCTGAAGTCTGCAGGAATCTCCCTGACGCGCTTCATGCGACCTCTGGTGTTGCTCTGCCTGGTGATCTCCAGCGCTGCTTTTCTGTTCGCCAATTATGTCATTCCTGTCGCTAACCTGCAGGCACAATCGCTGCTCTACGATATCGTACATCTCAAACACGGTTTTAATATCCAGGCAGGGGTCTTTTTTACCGAGATTGACAACATGGCAATCAAAGTGGAGCACAAGGATGCGGACGGAGTGAATATTCGGGGAGTAATGATCTATGATCGCCGGGATCCCATGAACCAAAAGCTTATTCTGGCCAAGAGCGGCAGGATGGAGGAGGCACAAAATAAGAAGTTCGTGTATCTGATCCTTAAAGACGGTTGGGAGTACGAGGAAAAGGGCAATCGGGCGACCGCGGAAAATGAGTTTGTGCGAACCAATTTTAAAGAGTTCCGGGAAGTGCTGGATTTGGGATCTTTTGCCTTATCCCGCACCCCGGTAGATCTATTTCGGACGTCTTACCAAATGCTCAACGTGAATCAGTTGACTCGGGCGATTGATTCAATACAAGGCCAACTCAAGTTTAATATCCGCACCACACGGGCTGATATTACCAGCCAATACCCTTTTTACCGTTGGCGGGATACCGGCTGGTATGCGGGGCCTGTGGTTCCGCTGACGGTGTCCTCTTTTGACAGCCTTATTCCAGCCACACAGCGGGAATATGTATACACTCGGGTAAAATCTGCCGTGGATGAAAGTCTGGCTACTATGGCCATTACGATCCAGGATTATAATCAAAAGAAGGAATCCATCATCCGGCATAAGGTGGAATGGCAAAGGAAGTTTACTTTGTCATTCGCCTGCATGGTGCTGTTTCTCATTGGGGCGCCCCTGGGTTCGATCATCCGCAAGGGGGGGCTGGGCACGCCCCTGGTTTTTGCCGTGGCCTTTTTTGTGGTGTTTCATGTGATCTCTACCATAGGGGAACGACTGGCCCGCAACGATGTGATGACGCCCTGGGGAGGCATGTGGCTTGCGACGGCTTTATTGACCCCTGTGGCCGGGTTTATGATTTATAAAGCGTTGAATGACTCTCAGTTGTTTAACCAGGAATTTTATTTCCGGTTGTTCCGCGATCTGCGGCGGGTATTGCCTTGGCGCCGTTCCCGCCCGCCTGAGGCGGAAGCTTAAGGGGCGCCAGGAAGCCCGGGAGTCTCCTTAAAAAATCTCATTTTTTTGTGTGCTCATTACAATAAAATATTATCTTTGTGATGATACAACGCTTCTGCGCGCTAGAAGCGTTGCTTTTTTTTTCTCTCCTGTGCCCCTTCGGCACAGGGTATTTTTTTGTTTAACCTGCTATAAAACGTTTTGCTATGGCTGATGTAACCTATGTAACCAAAGAGACGCTTGAGCAGATGCAACAGGAACTCACCCAACTGAAAACCAAGGGGCGGGCTGAAATTGCACGCGCTATTGCGGAGGCCAGGGAAAAGGGAGATTTGAAGGAGAATGCAGAATATGATGCCGCCAAAGAAGCGCAAGGTTATCACGAAGCCCGAATCGCACAATTGGAAAATGCGATCATGACCTCGCGTGTGCTCAACAAGCAAGACATTGATATTACGCGTGTGTCCATACTTTCTACGGTGACGATTATAAACCTCAAGAATAAAAAAACTATGACTTACCAGCTGGTTTCTGAAAATGAAGCAGACATCAAGGCAGGGAAGCTGTCGGTAAGCTCACCCATTGGCAAGGGTCTGCTGGGTAAGCGTGTGGGTGAGGTGGCCGAGATCCAGGCTCCTACAGGGTTGGTAAAGTTCGAAGTAAAAGAGATATCTCTCTGACGGAGCATTGGGAGGAAGGCCTGATGTCTCCCCGCTTTGGATGCAAGTACATATTTGTTATGACCATATTTTCTCAGATCATCCGGGGGGACATCCCCTCGTTCCGAATCGCGGAAGACGATCGGTTTTATGCTTTTTTGGACATATTTCCGTTGGTGATGGGTCACACCTTGGTGATTCCAAAAATAGAAGTGGACAGGTTCATCGATATGCCGGCAGATTATCTGGAGCGGGTATTTTTATTTGCCCAACCCATCGCCCGTGCTATTGAACGGACCTTTCCCTGTGAGCGGGTGGGCTTTAGCGTAGTGGGCCTGGAAGTGCCGCATGCACACCTGCACCTGTTGCCGATCAACACCATGGATGACATCAATTTCACGAGGGAAAAATTGAAGCCATCCCCGGAGGAGCTAAAGGCCGCTCAGGAAAAAATTCTCGCGGCTCTGGCGAAGTGATGCTTAAGGTTCAGGAGTTTGCCGGGACGTTAAACTTAAAACCGACACCATGGATCGTGGCCAGTTCAATCCGCGGATCGGACTTAAAATGTTTACGTAACTTGGTAATGAATACGTCCATGCTCCGTCCGAGAAAATAATCGGCTTTGCCCCATACGTGGAGAAGGATTTCCTCGCGCCTAAGCGTTTTATTGGTATTCTCGCAGAGGAATTTAAGCAAGTCGGCTTCCTTCTGTGTGAGGTTGGTTTTTGTATTCCCCGGTCCGCTAATGGCCATTTCCGCATAGTTGAAAGAGAGACTGCCGATCGAAAAGTGCGTATTCTTATCCGCATTCAAAGCTTTGGTACGGCGGAGGAACACCTCAATGCGTAACAGCAGCTCTTTCATGCTAAAAGGCTTGGTAATATAGTCGTCAGCGCCAATCTCAAACCCTGAGACTTTGTCTTCTTCCATAGATTTGGCTGTGAGGAATAACAGGGGAATCATCTCATTTCGCTGCCTGATTTGCCGGGCCAGGGTAAATCCATCTTTTTTGGGTAGCATGATGTCTAGCAACACCAGATCAAAGGGCTTTTTTTGAAATTGCTCCCAGGCCGACTGCCCATCAGGACAATGCACTACCGCATAACCGGCTTCCTCCAGGTTATCACTGACTACAAATCCGAGGTTCAGGTCGTCTTCCACGAGCAGAATGCGGGACTTCTTTTCCATCAGGGGTATATTATCGGTTAAACGAGGTCGTCATTCATGTGGGCGGCCGTGCGGGCCGTCGAGGAATGGGGGAACCGGAGAATAAAGTTACTGCCTTTTCCCGGTTCACTTCTTAGATGGATATTACCTTTGAAATATTTTGTATATAATTTAACATAATTGAGTCCTAATCCGAATCCCTTGACTTCATGGAGGTTGCCGGTAGGTACCCGGAAAAATTTGGTAAATAGAAATTTGCGATATTTCGGTGGAATGCCTGGGCCGTTATCGGCCACGCTGATGAGAATCCCTGCTTTTTCATCGGTAGTACTAAAACGAACCTCGGGGTTTTCTGCATATTTGATCGCATTATCCGTCAGGTTAAACAGCATATTGGTAAAGTGCAGCCGGTCAGCGATGATGACGGGACGCGTGGCTGCCAGAGTGACCCGGAAATGACCATTTTTCTGGCGAATGCTGTGTTCAAAATTATTGACGGTCTCCTGGATCACCTCGTGCACATTTACCGCTTCTTTTTCAAGTTGGGGAGAACGGCTTTCCATTTTCGCGACTTGTAATACCCGGTCCACTTGACTTTCCAGGTGGTCGGTCTCATTTTCTATCAGTTGTGCATAACGAAGCAGCCGTCGGTTCTCCTGGATAGCCGGATTATTCATAAGCACCTCGGTAGAGAGCTGGATGGTGGCGATGGGAGTGCGAAATTCATGGGTCATGTTGTTGATAAAATCTTTCTGGATCTCGGAGAGTTGTTTCTGCCGGAAAAGCTTGTAAATACTGATTCCGAAACCGATGATCACTAACAGGAGAAACAAAGTGGAAAGGATCCAGAAATCCATTTGATGGATGATGAAGCTTTCCCGGTTCGGGAAAAGTACGCCGATGTAGTTTCCGGGCTTATCAATCACGGGCAAAGGCGTACCCGGGTCCTGGAAGGCCTGTCCTGAAGATACATATCGGATGGCTGTAAACCTTCCCTGAGAGGCGTCATATATGCCAAACTTGAAGCTGGTGAAGATATTATATTCTTCAATGGCTTTTTTGAGCAGGAATTCCGTTTCCTCGCTATCGGCTGCATATTTGGTGTCAGCGATAAAATAATCGTGACGTGGCTGAGAAATCACTCCTGCAAAAGGAGAATTGTCTTTGTGGGAAAACCGGATGGACTCCACCACAGAATGGAGAGCGCTGCTCACCTTCACGTTAAATTCTTTCTCTTCCAGCAAATATGATTTGCTCACCCAATAGAGCTGAATGCCCATGATTAACACGATAAGCACCGTGACTCCTATGACGAGCGTTCTGAGCGTGGATGATTTCATAACCGTTCGACTCCCAGGGTTACTTTCTAAACAACTTTTCTGGATGTTTCTCTATGTATGCCTTCCAGTCTTTTGATGTGCCCCCGGGGCTCAACAGGGTGGTTTTTATTTGATAGTGATGGCATACCGCTACAGCCACGGCGTCTGTCGCATCATAATACTGGGGCTTTTCATGAAAATCTAACTGGCGTTCGAGCATTTGCCATATTTGTTCTTTACTGGCATTCCCATTGCCGGTGACCGATTGTTTTATTTTCTTGGGAGAATACTCGCAAACGGGTAATCCTGCCTGCATGGCAGCTGCGATGGCGACGCCCTGCGCCCGCCCCAGTTTGAGCATGCTTTGCACATTTTTGCCATAAAATGGAGCTTCAATGGCAAACGCTCCCGGCTGGTATTCCTGGATAAGCGCAGACACCTTCGTATAAATCAACCGCAGCTTTTCATAGGCATTTACGATGTGACCCAACCTGAGTGTCCCCATTTCCATTAGATGCAGTTGCCGGTTCTTGAGGCCAATGATCCCGTAGCCCGTGATCAGGGTACCGGGGTCTATTCCTAAAATGATATTTGCGCGGTCGCCGGGCACACTATGACAGGTTTATGAACGAATTGGAGCACGAACCAGCCTGGTAGTTATTCTTTTTTGGGATAACCGGAATCGTAATAATCCCTGCCGTACCTGGTCACTTTAAAAAACCTTCAGTAGTTTTGTGGTACTCCCGGCGTTTGGCGGGAACTTTTAAGATTCACCGTGCTTAGCAAAAGTACCAAAATAATTCTCAACTATGCTGCGGGCATTGGATTGTTCGGATGGCTCTCCTTTTCCATATATCAACAGCTGAAGAACAAGGAAAATCTGGAGATTTCCCTCACACAGCTCCGAGAAAACATTCAGGGGCATTTGCCGGCAATCTTAGTGGTAGTCGCCCTTATGCTGGTAAACTGGGGAATCGAAGCGTTGAAATGGCAGCAACTGATGAAACCCGTGGAAACATTATCGTTTCGAAGGTCGTTTTCTGCCATCCTCTCGGGGGTATCTTTTTCCGTGAACACCCCGAACCGGATCGGGGAATATGGGGGACGCATTCTTTATCTGCGCAACAGGAACCGGATTCGGGGTATCTCGGTGACAGCGGTGGGCAGTTTTAGCCAGTTTATCACGACGTTGTTTTTTGGCATTATCGGGCTGATCTATTATATTTTTAGGTTCGGGCCGCTTTCCCCCGAGGGGGCGCCGGCGCACATCTGGGGAAAGGCCGTACTTTCGGGAGCGTTTTTACTGCTTGTCATTGTGCTAGTGGCTTATTTTCGTTTAAATTTGATTGTGTCATTGTTCCGGCGAATCACCTGGCTAAGGAAATTCACCAAATTTGTGGAGGTAATCAATGGTTTTTCCGATGGCTTTTTGCTCACCGTATTGTTTCTTTCGCTGGCGCGATTCCTGGTTTTCTCGGCACAGTATTTGATTTTGCTGGACGTAATGGGTGTGCAAGTGATTTGGTGGCAAGGCTTTATGATGATTTTCTTGATTTATCTGGTGTTGGCTTTGGTGCCGACTATTGCCATCGCCGAGTTGGGCATCCGGGGCGAAATCGGCCTGTATTTTCTGGGGTTGCTGAGCGGCAGTAAAGTAGGAATTGTTGCGGCTACTGTGGGAATATGGCTGATCAATCTGGTTGTCCCCGCCATTGCGGGTAGCCTGTTGCTGTTGGGAATTAAAGTGCTGAATGAAGAAAAAGTGGCAGGTATTTTAAAAAAACAACGTGCATGAAACGATGGCTACTCACAGGAGTCCTTTTATGGTGTAGCTTGCATGCCAGCGCCCAGCAAGGAGGGTTCTGTGGCCTGACCAACGTGGCTTATAAGTCGGGCGAAAAGCTCACTTATAAAGTTTTCTATAACGTGAGTTTCATGTATGTGGGGGCCGGCGAGGTGACCTTTACCACCAGTTTGGAGAAGATGGGAGAAGTGCCCTGCTACCATGTGGTAGGAGAGGGCCATACCTATCATTCCTATGACTGGATCTTTCGGGTCCGGGATCGCTATGAAACCTTCATCGATACCTCAACGATGCTTCCCGTCCGGTTCATCCGCAATGTCAGCGAGGGCAGCTATCGTAAATACAATACCGTCACATTTAACCACTCCAGCCGTACGGCCGTTTCCCGTAACGGAACCTTTGAAGTGCCCGCCTGTGTACAGGATGTGCTCAGTGCGATCTACTATGCCCGCAACATTGATTTCAACCAGTATAAAACCGGAGATAAAATTCCTTTTAGCATGTTCCTCGACGACGAGGTATATCATATCTATATCCGCTATTTGGGCAAAACGGAGGTGACTACGCGGTACGGAAAATTCAAAGCCGTTAAATTCAGCCCCCTACTGATTAAAGGGACCATATTTGAGGGAGGGGAACAAATGACGGTTTGGGTAAGTGATGATGAAAATAAAGTCCCACTCCGGATAAATAGCCCAATCACGGTGGGCAGCATCAAGGTAGATTTGATCGGATACAAAAATCTTCGCCATCCCTTTAGTTCCCTGATCAGCAAGAAGTAGGTAAGGAAGGATCTGTGGACAGCCGTTTCCTGGTGAAGGGGCGGGTACCCCGAAAGGAGGAATGATTCATGGTAAGTAGGGGAGACCCTTTGTGGGCCCGGTAAGGCCTTGATTTAGACCTGAATGATGCCCGGATTGAATTGCTCGGTGAGGGGTGCCTGGTTAGCTGCAGCGAGTCCTTCGGAGACCACCCGACGGGTGTCAACAGGATCTATCAGGCCATCTACCCACAGGCGGGCCGCGGCATAGTAAGGTTGGGTTTGTCGTTCGTAGCGCTCTTGGATCTCCTGAAGCAATCTTTTTTCATCGGCCTCCCGGATAGATTCCCCTTGCCTTTTTAAGGCAGACACCTGAATCTGCAGCAAGGTACGGGCCGCCTGCTCGCCCCCCATCACGGCAATGCGGGCACTAGGCCATGCGTATATGAACCTGGGATCAAAGGCTTTTCCGCAAAGGGCGTAATTGCCGGCACCGAATGAGTTGCCGATAATGATCGTAATCTTGGGTACCACTGAATTGGCTACCGCATTGACAAGCTTAGCGCCATCTTTAATAATTCCCCGGTGCTCGGAACGAGACCCGACCATAAAACCAGTCACATCTTGCAGGAAGACCAGAGGAATCCTTTTTTGATTGCAATTCATGACAAAGCGAGCAGCCTTGTCAGCAGAGTCGTTGTAAATGACACCCCCTATCTGCATTTCTCCCCCGGCAGTCCTCACAGTAAGCCGTTGGTTGGCGACAATGCCCACTGCCCATCCATCTACACGTGCATACCCACAGAGAATGGTTTTACCATAGCTGGCTTTATATTGCTCAAAATAAGAATCGTCGACAATCCGCTCAATGATCTCTAACATGTCATAAGGCTGCTGATTGCCTTCGGGGAGGATTCGGTATAATTCTTTTTCCGATCGTTTCGGAGGAGCCGGTTCAGCGCGGTTGAAGCCGGCGCTTTGCGGAGCACCTAGTCGGGAGATGAGGCGCTTAACTTGGGCCAGACACTCTTCGTCCGTGTCGAATTGGTAATCGGCAATCCCTGACACCGCATTGTGCGTAAGGGCCCCCCCAAGCGATTCTGCATCGATGGATTCTCCTATGGCTGCTTTTACCAGAAACGGGCCCGCCAGGAAAATAGATCCCCTGCCCTTGACCATAAGAGTTTCATCACTCATGATGGGCAGATAGGCCCCTCCGGCCACACAGCTTCCCATGACTGCTGCAATCTGGGTTATACCCTGTGCACTCATTCGTGCATTGTTATAGAATATGCGTCCGAAATGCTCCTTATCCGGGAAGATTTCATCCTGGAGCGGCAGATAGACGCCAGCACTATCCACAAGATAAATGATCGGAAGTTTGTTCTGCAGCGCAATCTCCTGCATTCTCAGGTTCTTCTTACCAGTAATGGGAAACCATGCGCCCGCCTTTACGGTCATGTCATTGGCCACAATGACGCATTGGCGGCCTGATACGTACCCGATTCCCGCCACAACCCCGCCGGCCGGGCACCCCCCTTCGTCTTCATACATTTCGTGTCCCGCGAAAGCACCTATTTCGATAAAAGGGGTGTCTGGGTCCCGGAGGTAGTCGATCCGCTGCCGGGCATTGAGTTTACCCTGCGCCTTGACCTTTTCGAGATTCTTCTTCCCGCCGCCCATCGCAATTCGGCTTAAATGCTGCTGCATGGTACGGACAGCACGTTGCATAGCCTCTTCATTTTTATGATAAGCCATATCCTGCTCGTTCATGGCACCCCGGATTTTTTTTAAAAGTACGGGAAATCTTTGAAAATGCCTTCTGAGCGACGCGAAGATCTTTTTGTAACGGTAACGGCAATACGTTTTTTAAATTATAAGAAAGGGCGTACCTTTCCTGTGATTATTCAGGGCTACTTTATGAGTACTACCTATGGACTGGAGATTGGCGGAGCTTTAAATGTAAGTAAAATGCATCGCAGCTACACATACCCGGCTTTTCAACCCTATTGGGCGGTGCGCCAGGCATGGCCGGATCTCGTCCGCCATTCCCCTCGGCATCTTCATGGTACCCGCAGTAAATATCACTCCACAGAAAAAGGAATCGTGGCGCCATTCCCCCCATTTCCTAAAGAAGAATGGGCTTCCTTGTCGCCAAATTTATGAAACCTGCCGATATCCCTGTGTTACCTGCGTACTTCGACCGTTATATCCGGAAGATCGGAGATATAGAATTGGACCAGGCCCTGGCACAAGGCTTGACTGAGCTGGAGAGGTTGACTCCGCAAAAGCTGTTTCTTCTTCGGGATAAGACCTATGCTCCCGGTAAATGGACTGTCTTGGATATCCTTCAGCATATGGCCGACACAGAAAGGATTTTTGCCTATCGGGCCTTGCGCTTTGCCCGGGGGGACCGCACCGAATTGAAAGGGTTTGATCAGGATGTATATGCCAGGAGTGCAAACGCAGCGCTGCGGCATCCGGAAGAATTATTGGAAGAGCTCCGGGAAGTCCGGAGATCTACCCGGACCCTATTCGGCAGCTTTGACCAGGAGATGCTGTTGCGGGATGGGGTTTGTAATGGCGTGCAGATTTCCGTGCTCGCCCTTGGATTTACAGCCGCAGGTCACTGGCTTCATCATCTGGAAGTTATCGGGGATAAGTATCTGCCACTGCTGCCTTCTTCCTGACTATCTGTTAGAGAGAAATTTCCAGTGTATTGTTTTTGAGCTTGTAGCGGAAGGGCCGGATTCGCTTCAAACTATCCATTACCGTTTGTAAACTTGCCCGGTGAAAAGTAGCATGAAAGGTGGGCTGCGGGCCAGAAGACTGATAACCCGATACCTCTACGTCCATATCATACCAATCCTCGAGTTTTTCTACTACCTGATTCCACGAGGCATGGTCGAATACCAAGGTTCCTTGGACCCACTGACTGAGGGTCGCTGTGTCAAACGTCTCTTTTTCCATCAGGTCGATGTCTTTATTGATCATGACCATGTCGCCGGCGCCGAGTATGACGGTATCGGGATAGTCAGAGGGGTATGCTTTTTCAGCCCTGAGCGCACCGCGCAATACTTCGACGGATTGTCCTGATTGGCTTCGGTGCGCATACACACGGAAGGCGGCATCTTTCCCCACCAGGGTAAGCATGCCTGTATGCAGGATTAAAGGATGCGATGCCGTGGGCGGCAGCACAAAATAAGCGTCTCCGTCCAGGAACAACACACGCCGGGAAGCACCAAAGTCCTGGGGTATCCTGAGCTGGGTATGCGAGTTGAGGGTCACCCGTGTACTGTCCTCCAGGGTGAGCGCGGCTAGCTGGCCGGCGCTTGTTTCCCGCACGGTATAGGTGGCATCGTCATTTTCAGTGGCAGGCGGTCCGGATGTAGTTCGGCATCCCTCGCCCAAGATCTGCAACATCAGGGCGGAAAGAAGCAGTCCCCATGCCCGCCGGCCTGCATGGAACGCATAGCACATGGATACAAATATACGCAGATGGTTAGCCTCTGCCAAATGAGAAAGGAAGTCGTTAAGGACGCTTCAGATGCCGCTGTATTTCACGGTCCGTTTCACGCTTTTTGATGCTATCGCGCTTATCATAGAGCTTTTTGCCTTTAGCCAAAGCGATTTCCACTTTGGCAAACCCTTTTTCGGTAAAGAAAATACGCAGGGGAATCACGGTCAGCCCCTGACCGATGAGCCGCGACTGCAATTTTCGTAATTCTTTTTTTTCCAGCAGCAGCTTTCGGTCTCTCAGCGGGTCATGATTGGCATAGGAACCATGAGAGTATTCACCAATATGCAAGTTCTTTACATATAACTCCCCCGCAGGTGTAAAGTAACAGAAAGCTTCTTTAAGGCTGGCCCGTCCCTCACGCAACGCTTTTACTTCGGTTCCCTGCAAAACGATACCCGCCACGTACTTGTCCGTGATCTGGTATTCAAAATATGCGCTTCGGTTACTGATGACTGGCATGTAGTGCGTTGAAAGTGCAGGATATGTAATGGCAAAGAAGACAGTTGTACCTGGGCTACTGCTTAGGCAACATAATCTCAATCAGATCACTTAACCGCTGTTTCAATTCCTTACGGTCAATAATAAAATCCAGAAAGCCATGTTCCAGCAGAAATTCTGAACTCTGGAATCCTTCCGGAAGATCTTTTTTGATGGTTTCCCGGATCACACGCGGGCCGGCAAAGCCAATCAATGCGCCTGGTTCCGCCATGTTAATATCCCCGAGCATGGCATAGGATGCCGTTACTCCTCCGGTGGTCGGATCGGTCATCAGCGAAAAGAACGGTAGTTTTGCGTCGGCAAGCTGGGTGAGCTTGGCCGCCGTTTTGGCCATTTGCATCAGTGAGAATGCACTCTCCATCATACGGGCTCCCCCGGACTTGGAGATGATCAGTAATGCAGAATAATGATCTATGCTGTAGCTAATCGCGCGCGCTATTTTTTCACCCACCACCGATCCCATCGAGCCACCGATAAAATCGAAATCCATGCAGGCGATAGTCAGCGGCTGCCCATTCACCTTCCCCGTGGCCACGCGCATGGCATCGGTCAATCCGGTTTTTTGCTGGGCATCACGAAGCCGTTTCTCATACGGCTTCATATCCACGAAATGAAGCAAATCTTTGGGGGTTATCTGTGTGAACAGCTCGGTGAAGTGCTTTTCATCAAAAACGATGTCGAAGTATTCCTGGGAGTTTATCCGGTTATGATAATTGCATTTTTCGCAGACGTAGAGATTCTCTTTCAGATCCTTCGTCGTCACAGTGTGTTTGCATCTTGGACATTTGTGCCATAATCCATCGGGGGCCTCTTTTTTGTCTTCCGTGGATGTCAGGATGCCCTGTTTAATGCGTTGAAACCATTTCGCCATAATATCAAGCCATATTTAAGGACTTCGAGGAACTTCCCCTGAGCCGCTTAGGCGCGTTTTCCGGTGCCGGCCCTTTTGGCCGGAGTACCGGTGGAAAACCCGCCAAGTAAATTACCCATGTGCCAGTCATTCATCAACATGGTACATGAGAGCGATGCACTTACTACCTCAATGAGCCAGATGAGTGTCCTGATCGCTTAGGCTTCCCCCGGCCGGAGCCGGCGAGGGGAATGCCAAATATTAAAAGTAGCGGGCCTCCCCGCTACACTAAATTACGAAATTACCCCTGTTAAGCAAGCCCGATCTCTTGATCCAGGTACACATCCTGCAGGATATGTAGCATCTCTACTCCTTCCTGGAAGGGACGCTGGAATGCCTTGCGACCCAGAATCAGGCCCATACCTCCTGCTCGCTTATTGATCACTGCGGTCGCTACTGCATCGGCAAGATCGGATTGTCCTTTAGATTCTCCGCCCGAATTGATCAGCCCCACCCGGCCGCTGTAACAGTTCAGTACCTGATACCGGCATAGATCGATCGGATGATCGGAAGTAAGTTTTTCGTACACCAGCGGATGGGTCTTCCCATGTTTGGTGGCCAGATAACCGCCATTGGTTGTCGGCAGTTTTTGTTTGATCACATCGGCCTGCAGGGTTACTCCCAAATGATTGGCCTGGCCGGTCAGATCTGCGGCGGTATGATAATCCTTACCATCCACTTTAAAAGCGTTGTTCCGGGTATAACACCACAGGATGGTGGCCATCCCTAATTCGTGTGCCTGTTCGAAAGCTTCTGCTACTTCCTTAAGCTGACGATTACTCTCCTCTGATCCCCAGTAGATGGTGGCGCCCACGGCTACCGCACCCATGTTCCAGGCATTTTTGATGGTCCCGAACATGGTCTGGTCAAAGCGGTTAGGATAACTCAAAAATTCGTTATGATTAATTTTGACTATAAACGGAATCTTATGGGCATATTTGCGTGACATGATGCCTAATACACCATAAGTGGAAGCTACGGCATTACAGCCTCCTTCGATTGCAAGCCGAACGATATTTTCAGGATCAAAATAGACAGGATTGGGGGCGAATGCCGACCCACCACTATGTTCAATGCCCTGGTCCACAGGGAAGATCGACATATATCCGGTTCCGGCTAACCGGCCGTGGTTCAGCAAAACCTGCATGCTCCGGAGGGTCTGATTGTTGCGGTTTGATTGAACCCAGATCTTATCCAAATGATCGGGGCCGGGGAAAGTGAGCTCCGACTGGGGGATCGTTTTGCAGGTGTGTTCCAATAGATATCCCTGCTTATCACCGAGGAGATCCAGGATTTTTTTTGAAGCCATAGCCTGTAATTTTTTAGTTTCGGGGGACAAAGATAGGCAAACATGGTAAGGTTTTACGGTTTTTTCTTCCCCTGCAGCGGAGAGTTGATTTTTTCAAAAGTTATTCCGATATTGAGAAAAATTCACAAGCTATGGTTCCGATAAACGATGTTTCCCTGGGTAATTGGCTGCAAATCTCCCTGGATGGGCAGCGTATGGCAGGTAAGGTGGAGCGGAAAAGTGTGGAGAGGATCGGTATAGCAGCAGAAGGAGAGTTAGGCTGGTATTTTCCAGAAGAGGTGGAGGCGATCCCGCTCACCGAAGAGTGGCTGTCCTATTTTAATTTTGAGCAGAGCAATGACCCCTCCTTAAACGGTTCGGGGAAGGCCTATGTACACGGGCCCTTTGTACTTCATTATCCGGACAAAAATGACGATTCGCATATCATATTGACCTGCCATGGTTCTCATGACAAGATTTTCCACCGAAAGCTCCCTGTGCATGAGTTTCAGAACCATTATCATGAAATGACCAAAGTATTTATTGAGTAGTCGGAGAGCCTATCCGGTAATTTCTCGCCACAGACGGGAGAAATAGGCCGGCGCCTGTAACAGGCGGCTGCCGTACCAGGAAAAGATTTCTCCGTCCACAAAATGCGTCCGGATTCCGCCTGTCAGCCGGCGGAGTTCCGTGGCGTGTTTCTCTTTAAAAGGAAATGGTTCAGAGGACAGCAAGATCAGGTCACAGCGTTCGGGAGTCAACTCTGCCGGCTCAATTACCGGGTAACGGGAATAGGCAGCCAGGCAATTTTCCAGCCCGCAGGCGCGGAGCATGGCATCTATAAAAGTATCCGTTCCAGCAGCCATCCATGGATTTCTCCAAATCAAATAAGCGACGCGTAAGGGGTGTTCCCCGTAGGCTCTCTGACCGGACTCAGAGGAGAATCGGCGGTTGATCTCGCGGGTTATGGACTCGGCCCGGTCTTCGGTACCCGTGAGGTGCCCTACACTCCGGATCATGTCTTCGGCATCTGCCAGGGTGTGGATATCACTCACCCAAACAGGAAATTCCTGCATCAGAGACTCGAGTTGTTCCCGGTCGTTTTCCTCTTTATTGGCAAGGATCAGGTCCGGAGCAAGCGTCCGGATGGCGTCGAGATGGAGTTGTTTGGTACCTCCTACGCGCGTTTTAGAACGGTACCACTGATGGGGATGCCGGCAGAATTTGGTAATACCGATTACCTGCTCATCCAAGCCCAGGTCAAAAAGCAATTCGGTTTGCGAAGGCACGATGGAAACGATCCGCCTGGCAAAGCGATTGACATGCACCTGCCGCCCCAACTGATCTGTGTGATAGCTCATAGGCCTGCGGCCACTTTCTTTCGATTGTATCTTGCCCGTTTCAAGGCGAATCTTCTACCCATTGGCCAGAGATTGCAGAATATCGTACTTGGTCACGATATGGTATTGCGCACTGTCGTTCTGGGTCAGTACCGCACCGTTGTCTTTGTTGATATAAGCAGATAACCGCTCGATGGGAGTGCTTTCATCCACTATGGGGAATGGACTGTGCATCACCTGTTTTACCGGGGCGTTCTTAATGGCTGGATCATCGATGATTTTGCCGAAAAGCATGCCTTCTGATATGGCACCTATCGGCTCGCCTGCTTCCATGACCGGAATGTGTTCAATATCAAATTTTTTCATCGCAGCCACCGCGTCGGTCACTTTGTCTTCAGGACTCAATGCTACTAACGGGCGGCCCTTCCGGGCATTCACCACGTCCCGGACTGTCTTGACATGCAGAAATCCCCGTTCCAACATCCATTGATCATTATATACTTTTCCTACATAGCGACTGCCGTGGTCGTGAAAAATAACCACCACCAGATCATCGCTCTTCAACTGGTTCTGCAGCTGCATCAATCCCTGCAATGCAGATCCGGCAGAGTATCCCACGAAGATTCCCTCTTCCCGGGTAATCCGCCTGGCCATGATGGCCCCATCCTTGTCTGTCACCTTCTCAAAATGATCGATCACTTCCATATCATAGTTTGCCGGCACAAAGTCTTCACCGATCCCCTCGGTGATATATGGGTAGACTTCCTTCATGTCAATCTCCCCGGTGTCGAAGAACTTTTTTAGCAGCGATCCATAACTGTCGATCGCCCATATCTTGATGTCGGGATTTTTCTCTTTCAGGTACCGGCCCGTTCCTGAAACGGTGCCTCCCGTACCGGTCGCCACCACGAGATGGGTGATTTTGCCGTCGGTTTGATCCCAGATTTCCGGTGCGGTCTGTTCATAATGAGCCTGGCGGTTAGCCAGGTTGTCATATTGGTTGACGTACACCGAATTGGGGATATCCCGAGCCAGGCGCCGGGCGACGGAGTAATAGGACCGGGGATCTTCCGGTTCTACACTTGTCGGACAAACGATGACTTCGGCTCCCAAACAACGCAGAATATCAATTTTTTCCTGAGACTGCTTGTCGTTAGTGGTGAAGATACATTGGTAGCCTTTAATGATGGCCCCGATGGCTAATCCCATTCCGGTATTGCCTGAAGTGCTTTCGATCAATGTACCGCCCGGCTTTAACTGACCAGCCTTTTCCGCTTCTTCAATCATTTTGATGGCCATCCGGTCCTTGATGGAGTTTCCCGGGTTGAAAAACTCTATTTTGGCATACACCGGACAGGGAAGCCCTGCCGTAATTTTATTCAGCCTCACCAGCGGGGTGTGACCGATGGTCTGCAAAATATCGTCGTATACTTTCATAAGCGATGGTAGATTAATTAGGGGGTAAAGGCCTTTTTTGCGGCAAATAGCCAAGGTTTCTGCCCGTGCTGGATTTGCATCAAAAATACGTCAAAAAGCCCAACCGTGCTTTTCGCATTCATCTAAATTAGGTAGGTTTGCGAAAAATTTTAGCGATTGGAGCGAGCACAAATCATCTTTGTCACAGGCATCGGGACGGGCATCGGAAAGACGGTAGTATCTGCGGTATTAACCGAAGCGCTAGAAGCAGACTACTGGAAGCCGATTCAATCCGGCCTGGACGGACAGACCGATACCGAAACGGTACGGAACCTGGTCTCCAACGCACATACCCGGTTCTGGAAAGAAGCTTTTTCCTTGCAAACCCCGGCATCTCCCCATTTATCCGCACGCATTGATAATGTGCAAATCACCCTGGATGACTTGGTAGAATCATTCCGGGCACAGCATGATCCTTCCCGTCCCGTGGTGATAGAAGGGGCCGGAGGCCTGATGGTACCTATTAATGCCCGGGACTTTTTATATGATCTCATTCCTCTGTTGAATGCCCGCGTGGTCGTAGTCTCCAGTCAGTATCTGGGAAATATTAATCATTCGCTGTTGACAGCCGAAGCGCTGAAATCGCGGAAACTTCCTGTAATCGGGTGGATATTTAACGGCACCTATCATGTCAACGAGGAAGATATTGTAAACTGGAGCGGCCTGAAAAAAATCGGGCGGGTCGAACATGAAGAGCAGGTGGATGTGGAAATCATCCGCAAATATGCCGGGAAAATAGGCCCCTCTTTGAAGCAGCTGCTTGGAGAATCATTTCCTTAGCGATATAATATAATATGATCAAGCATGGAAGATGCCCTGGTGGAATGCGTTCCTAATTTCAGTGAAGGCAAGGATTCTGCTATCCTGGAGGCGATCGCAAAGGCTATAGCAGGCACTCCCGGTGTGCGATTGCTCGGTGTGGACCCGAATCCGGACGCCCACCGGACGGTCATGACCTTCGTAGGGGGACCTGCACAGGTCGCAGAGGCAGCGTTCCGGTCGATGACCGTCGCCGCGGAACGGATAGATATGACCCGGCATCATGGAGCGCATCCCCGCATGGGGGCGACCGATGTTTGTCCACTGGTGCCGATTTCGGGAATCAGCCTGGAGGAAGCCGCACAGCTGGCTTGTAATCTCGCAGCGCGTGTCGGAAGGGAATTGGGAATTCCGGTCTATCTCTATGAGGCTGCCGCCCGCATGCCTTCGCGCAGGAATTTGGCTGAGGTGCGGGCAGGAGAATACGAAGGATTGGCTGTGCGAATGTTGGCTCCAGATCATTGGCCTGACTTCGGTCCACACGTATTTAACCCAAAAACGGGAGCCGTGGCCATTGGCGCCCGGAAATTTCTGGTGGCTTATAATGTCAATCTGGACACCCCGGTGGTGGCCTATGCAGATGCGATTGCGGCAGACGTGCGTGAGTCCGGCCGGATCAAACTCCACCAGGGTGCTCCGGTACGAGATAGTTCCGGCAAGATTCAGCGTGAGCATGGCCTGTTGAAGCAGGTTAAGGCCATCGGCTGGTATCTGCCTGGTTATGGCGTGGCTCAGGTGTCCATGAACCTGACGGATCTGGATGTCACGCCTGTCCATGCTGCTTTTGAGGCCTGCCGGCAATGTGCCGAAAAAAGGGGCGTGCGAGTGACGGGCAGTGAACTGGTTGGCCTTATCCCGCTGCGCAGCTTGCTGGAGGCCGGTGAATATTTTCTCAAAAAAGAGGCGGCCGAAGCCGCACTCGTGCGTGCGGCCATTCAAGGCCTTGGACTGGATAAGCTGTCTCCGTTTGATCCTTCGCGGAAAGTATTGGAATATGCGATGCAAGCTTCCTCGGAAAAGACGATTTGAAGTCTTTCGATCATTTTTCGCCCCATAGGCCGTTTTCTTGCAGTTGCAGTCTCGTGGCGGGTTTCTTGGCGCAGCAATCTGATCGTTGATTATTGGTATATTTGCCTGTTTTCATGCGGGCATTATTTATTAAGGAGATCAATCAGTTTTTTAGCAGTCTGACCGGCTACCTGAGTATTATACTTTTTCTGGTAGCCAATGGGCTCTTTCTGTTTGTGTTTCCCGATACCAGCCTTTTCACCGACGGATATGCTACGCTGGACACCTTATTCAGTCTGGCTCCCTGGCTGTTGTTGCTTTTGGTGCCCGCGGCGACCATGCGGTTATTTGCCGAAGAGTGGAAAAGCGGAACCATGGAAGTTTTGCTGACCCGTCCATTGAGTCAATGGCAAATTGTAACGGGTAAGTATCTTTCGGGGCTCTTTTTTCTGTTTTTTGCCTTGGTGCCTACCGCAATGTATTATATCACCCTTCGTTTTTTGGCGGTTTCTCCTGCTGATGTGGACACCGGTGCCATCGGGGGGTCCTACCTGGGCCTGTTTCTGCTGGGCAGTGTCTTTACATCCATAGGCCTGTGGGCATCTTCAGTGAGCAACCAGACCATGGTTTCTTTTTTATTATCGGTATTTACTTGTTTTATTATCTATACAGGTTTTGATGCCCTGAGCCATATCGCAGTTTTCCGGGGCGGACTGGACTATTATCTCCAGCTTGCCGGGATTCAATACCATTATCAATCCATGAGCCGGGGAGTATTGGATTTGAGGGATTTAGTTTATTTTTTTAGTCTGGATGCGCTATTTCTCTATCTGACGAAGAGTGCATTGGATAAGCGCAGGTGGCAATAGCTGCCCGGAAAAAGCCTCAGACACACACCATATGGAAAACAGCAGCTACGTCCGAAGAAAACGAGTCAGGAATATATTCCTGGTCGTGCTGGCGTTGTTGGCGCTCAATATAGGGGTGTCCTACCTGCGGGCTAGGGTAGATTTAACTGCCGAAAAACGGTATACACTTTCCTCACCTACCAAACAACTGCTTGCGGCACTGGACAGTACGGTACGGATCCGGGTATTTCTGAAGGGGGAATTTCCTTCGGGATTTCGCCATCTTGCAGAATCTGTGCAAGAATTGCTGGAGGAGTTTCGCCGGTATGGAGGGAGGCATATTGTCTATGAGTTCGTCAATCCTTTAGCCGGTCTTCCTGATAGCCTTCAGCTCAGGGTGAAGGACTCCCTGACGGCGATGGGTATCATGCCTTATAACGTACAGGCTCAGCAAGACCCTTCCCGGGGCGTATCGATGCAACTTATTTTCCCTGGTGCCCTGGTTGATTACAAGGGACACCAACTGGCGGTGGATTTGTTACAACCTCAACCGGGAGTAGACCCCCTGCAAACCCTGAATCATTCTGCCGCGCTGCTCGAATATGCTTTTGCGCATGCTATTGCTCAACTATCCCGACCTGAACCGCCCGTGGTAGCGTACATGCTGGGTAATGGGGAAACGCTCAATCCTGAAGTATATGATGCGTTGAATTTGTTGCAGGAAAACTACAGGCTCGATACGTTGAATCTTCAGACCGCCCCCAGTATCTCAGAGAAGTATGCTGCGCTGGTCTTTATGCAGCCTACGCTGCGGTTTGACGAATCGGAAAAGCTAAAAATAGATCAATATGTCATGCAGGGAGGTAAGATCCTTTGGTGTTTGAATCCAGTGGCTGCCTCCATGGACAGCCTCCAGAGCCAATCCTCTTTCCTGGCCTATGATAGAGATTTGAATCTTGAAGACCTGCTATTTAATTATGGCGTGCGGATCAACGCTGATCTGGTGGAGGATTTGCAATGTTTTTCTATACCGATCACGGTAGGTCATGTAGGCAATAGACCGCAGATTGAACAATTGCCCTGGCCCTTTTCTCCCTTGCTTACTCCCGGGGCAGACCATCCGTTGACGCGCAATATGGAGGCCGTGTTGGGAGAATTTGTCAGATCGATGGATACGACGGTATCTCCCGGGATTCATAAAACAGTGTTGTTAGCGACCTCTCCTTATAGCCGCGCCCTGGGAACCCCCATGCGGGTATCGATGGAAAGCGTAAAGGTAAAGCCGGATCCCCGGATGTATACGCAGGGCCGCCTTCCGGTCGCAGTATTGTTGGAAGGCATCTTTCCTTCTGTGTTTCGCAATCGCTTAAATCAGCAAATGTTGGCCCACATTGCCATTCAGTTTAAGCATGCCTACCGGGCCAGCAGCGCACCGACGCGCATGATCGTGATCGGGGGCGGTAACCTCTTTATAAACGCGGTTTCCCGGCAGGACGGGCCGCTGCCGATGGGTATGGACCCATACAGTCGGCAATTATTTGCGAACCGGGAATTTTTCGAAAATTGTTTGACTTATTTGACCGACACCACCGGGATTATTTCGGCACGGGATAAGGACTTTACCTTGCGATTATTGGACAGGCGTAAGCTTGCAGACCAGCAGGCAAAATGGCGCTTGCTGAATTTCATTATTCCGATTGCTTTTGTATTATTATTTGCCTTGTTGTTTCAGTATTGGCGTCAAAGAAAGTATTTGCGGGAAACAAACCGCCCGTAGCGCTGAAACGATCCCCAGCTTTTTAATGATTGTATTTCAGAAATAGGTCATAGAGCACTTGCTTATCATAGTCAGTCAGTATCGGGCTGATGTCCTGCTGGATGAAATGCCGTTTGAATGCGACAATGGCGGCCGCAGTATCCTTGAGATCATATCCGATCATATGCAAAGCAGATAAATAATCGAAGGGTTCCGGAGGGGTAGGAAGTATGCTGTCTTTCCAATATCCGAAACCTGCTTCAGACAACCTGACCCATGGAAATTGTACGCTGGGATCCGCCCGGCGTGTCGGCGCGACATCGGCATGGGCAATGAAATTGCCTTGCTCAATATGATATCTTTGTTCGATGGAATGCAGCAGCGTGAGCAAGGAAGAGATTTGTTTTTCAGGGAACGGTTCTTTGCCCGTATTGTCCAGTTCAATGCCCAATGAAATAGAATTGATATTGCGGAAATTTCCCCAACGGGAAACTCCCGCTTGCCAGGCCCTGTAATTTTCGTTCACCAGGTTGAATATGGTCCCGTCTTTACATATTAGATAGTGTGCACTCACTCTACGGTTGGTATTGGGATTGGTCAAGGTCTGTAACGCTTCGCTGCAACTATTTTCTTCCGTTTGATGAATAATCACCAGGTCGGGCGTTCGCCTGTCAAAATTGGCAGAAGGAGCGGTCCATTGCTTTACTTTCAGAGAATCGGCCGGGAGCCGTACGGGGACGAAATGGTTATAACCCGCGCGCATTTCTTTAAGATTATGCCGGTAAGCAGACCGAGTGGCGTCTGGTAAAAGATAAGTCTTTCGGGCACAAGAGATCCAAAGACTGCTACCTATTAGTACCCAGACCGCATATCGTATAGATTTTTGCATCATGTGAATTCCCAAACAACTAAAGATTGTTTGGCTTCGTACTCCATAGCAACCTGCTTACCGCTCCGAAGAGTGAGAAGTCTTACTGTCGCTCCATACGTGTACTCGCAATTTCCTTACGAGATTTTTTTTACGTCTTGTACTGACAAAACAAAGCTACACCGCTTTTTTAAAACATCCATATTTTGTGCCTTATCCCAAGAGCTAAAGACTCTCGGGTTTTGCGGCATATGCGCAATAAAGTTTGTCGCTCGAGGGTGAACAGAAGCGGCGGCCACGGGTCACCCTCGCGCCGATAGCCGGATGGACGGTATTGCTCGCCGTTCATTCAGGGCGTCATTACTTTGCCTGATCCGCTGACATGCGATTCCACTTTAGGGTTGCCGGTATAATGTATATTCCCTGATCCTGAAATGTGGGCAGTTAATTGTGTACTGGCAAACACCCTGGCGCTTCCACTTCCGGTGATCCGGGCATCTGTCTGTTCGCTTTTAAGATCGCTGCCGTCGAAATCCCCACTCCCGGTGACAGATATCTTCAGTTGACGGGTAAGTCCTTTCATGTGCATATCTCCCGATCCTGTGATCCGCGAGGTGATTTCCGGTGTATGCACGATCAGATACATATTACCAGATCCGGTTAAATCGCACTGCAAAGTCCCTTCCTGGAAAAGGGTGTCTTCGGCTCTGATCACTCCTGACCCTGATAAAGAGATTCGGCTCAAGTCTTGGGCAGACACATGAACCATTACCGGCCTGGTGGTGATGACGCGGGAATCGCTATCAAAACGGATGAGGAGGCGGCCATTTTCTATCGTGGTTTTCAGGTAGGGCAGTAGGTTGGACTCAGCTTTAACTTCCAAAGTTTGGTTGTTGTCCTGTGAAATCAGGACCTGCATAGATCCCTGCAGGTCCACGCCATCGAAATGAGCGACGGACCGGTTTTCCTCTTGGATGTTTCCGTTTCCCCGGATGATTTTCTTCGGTGGAAGTACACACCCGCCTGCCAATAACAGAAACACAGATGACAGCAATAAGGCTTCCTTTTTCATGGTACGTATTCCGGTTGGGTAATTGACGTTTTTTAGGTTGATCATTTAAAGATAGATATAATTTTTTTCCCTTCATAGGAGACAAAGTATTTTTCCGGGCAGACATAATTATTCATATAGACCGCTTCCGGATAATTTTTGCCTATGCGTAAGCGTTATTCTATAGGGAGTGGGATAAATGTGGTGTGTTGCCCCCTGCCTTTTAAGGCCGGTAAAAAAAATAATTCGGGGAATTGTGTTTTTCGGTATTTATTTTGCGGGGCATTATGGGAATAGGAATATTCGTAAAAAAAGGATACTAACGTATAGTACTATGAAAAAACTACTGATTGCATGTGCAGCCGTCCTATGTATGGCATCGTCTGCGATGGCGCAACCGGGCATCCATTTAGGGGTAAGAGCCGGCGCTAATATGACCAAAATTGATGGGGAACAGTATGACGATGCTTTCCGCTTCAACTATTTTGTCGGCCCATTTCTAAGGCTGGATTTGACCAAAGGGTTTGGTATTCAACCCGAAGTGTTGTTTGCCCAGTCCACATCCCGGACCGGGTCCCGCTTCAGCGACATTTATGAGGAATTCGGAGACGAGTTTAATAATCATCAGATTAAATTGAACTACCTCAGTATTCCGGTCCTGGCGAATATTCATTTGACCCGTGCCCTGATCCTTCAGCTGGGCCCACAGTACAGCATCCTGTTAAACGATCATGAATCCCTGGTGCAGAATGGGAAAGATGCCTTCAAAAAAGGCGATCTGGCGGGCGTAGGCGGATTGTCGCTTAATCTGCCACTCGGTCTGAGTGTCAGCGGACGATATGTCATTGGGCTGAGCAATATTCAGGATCTTCCCGATGATGAAAAATGGAACTCCCAGGCCATACAGTTGGGCGTGGGCTTTAGATTCTAGCCGCGATGATTTTTCAAAGCAAAGCCTTCCTGCCTGGAAGGCTTTTTTTGTTGGCATTATCCTTGACCCTTTAGGGCTTTTGTATTATATTAGTATTTTTCAAACCCGATTGTGACATTTTGACCGAGATTTATATGAAGAATGATTTTATTTATTTGCAGGAAAGTGAAGAGGAAATGGAGTTCATGCCTATTTTACCTTTAAATGAAGAAGCCCCCGATAACCTAGACGACGGAAATATCCCCCAGCTCATCCCGATTCTACCTTTACGGAATACAGTATTGTTTCCGGGTGTGATCCTGCCTATCACCGTGGGACGGGATAAGTCCATACGTGCGGTTCAAGATGCCAATAATTCCGATAAGTTGATAGGGGTGGTGGCGCAGAAGGACTCAAATGTGGAAAATCCTCAAATGTCCGACCTGGCCGAGGTCGGAACCGTAGCCCGGATCATTAAACTGATCCGCATGCCTGACGGTGGGACTACGATCATTATTCAGGGCATCAAGCGGTTCAAGTTGACAGAAGTCATGGGGGGGGAGCCATATTTCCGGGCCAAAATCGAGTTGCTTTCCGACGAGTGGCCGGCCGAGGACAAGGAATTTGATGCCTATGTCTCTTCCATACGGGATTTGGCCGCTCAGATCATCCAGTTGTCTCCCAATATTCCCAGTGAGGCCACCGTGATTCTGAGCAACATAGAAAATACGCCGTTTCTGATTCACTTTGTCGCCTCGAACTTAAGTTCAGACCTGAAAGACAAGCAGTTGCTGCTTGAGATGAATCATCTGAAGATCCGTGCGGAGTTTTTGCTCAAACTGTTGCAGACGGAGTTGCAGCTTGCGGAGCTTAAAAATAAGATTACCACGCGGACAAAAACTGATCTTGACCGTCAGCAACGGGAATATTTTCTTCAACAGCAACTCAAATCCATTAAAGAGGAGCTCGGCGGTGAGGTCAATGAGCCGGAGGTCCGCGAAATGAAGAAGCGGGCCGAAGGGAAAAAGTGGCCTGAGGCCGCCCGGGATGCTTTTGCTAAAAACATTGAGAAGCTGGAACGGATGCATCCTTCGACGCCGGATTATTCAGTGATATACAATCACCTGGACCTGATGCTGGATTTGCCGTGGGAAGAATACACGCACGACAGATATGATTTACAGCGGGCCCGGAAAATTCTCGACCAGGATCATTATGATATGGACAAGATCAAGGAAAGGATTCTGGAGTACCTGGCTGTATTGAAACTGAAAGGGGATATGAAGTCACCGATTCTGTGCTTTGTCGGACCTCCCGGTATTGGCAAGACATCACTGGGCCGGTCCATAGCCCGTGCTATTGATCGTAAATATGTACGTCTCAGTCTGGGCGGTCTGCATGATGAAAGTGAGATCCGGGGTCATCGGAAGACCTACATAGGGGCGATGCCCGGACGGATCCTGCAGAGCATCCGCAAGGTGAAGTCTTCAAACCCGGTGATGATTCTGGACGAAATCGATAAGGTGGGCAGCGATTTTCGGGGGGATCCGAGTTCGGCTTTGCTAGAAGTGCTTGACCCTGAGCAAAATAATACGTTTTATGACAATTACCTGGAGTTGGAGTATGATTTGTCCAAGGTATTGTTTATCGCCACGGCTAACAGCTTAAACAACATTCATCCGGCATTAAGAGATCGGTTAGAAATTATCGAGTTAAGCGGGTATTCTATTGAAGAAAAAACCGAAATAGCCCGCAGGCACCTGCTTCCCAAACAAAAGGAGGCCCATGGATTGAAGCAGCTGTCCGTAAAATTTCCCAAAAAGGTGATCGAGAAGCTTATTCAGGATTATACCCGGGAAAGCGGAGTCAGAGATCTGGATCGGCAGTTGGCAGCGCTCATGCGTTACCTGGCCAAGGAGGTAGCCCTCGAACAGCCCCTGCCCGCTGCAGTGGATGCCGAGCTACTGGCTAAAGTACTAGGTAAGCAAAAGTTTTCCAACGACTTATATAAAGGGACCAGTCTTTCGGGGGTAGCGGTAGGCCTGGCCTGGACTTATGTCGGCGGAGACATCTTATTTATCGAAACCAGCCTCAGCGAGGGTAAAGGCGATTTAAAGCTGACCGGTAACCTCGGAAATGTCATGAAGGAGTCTGCCAGTACCGCACTCAGTTATCTGCAGGCCCATGCCAGGGACTTTGAGCTGGATCCTAAAATATTTGGACATAAGAATGCCCATATTCATGTGCCCGAAGGGGCAGTACCCAAAGACGGACCGAGCGCAGGCATCACCATGCTCACTTCACTGACGTCCGCCTTTACCGGGAAGAAGGTAAAACCTTACCTGGCTATGACCGGAGAAATCACGCTGCGGGGCCAGGTGTTGCCAGTAGGCGGCATCAAAGAAAAGATCCTTGCAGCCAAGAGAGCCGGACTCAAAGAAGTGATTCTTTGCAGGGAGAATGCCAAGGATATTGAAGAGATCAATCCTCAGTATATCAAAGGACTGCGCTTCCATTATGTAGACCGGATGAATGAGGTGCTTAATATTGCCTTGCAGCGAGATAAAAGAGCTCAGCCCTGGCCCGTGGCTTAAGCGGAAGCTTTCGGCTGTCAAATCCCAAAAAGCCGCTCCCATGCCCATGGCATGCATATACTAGTTTTTTTGTATCTTTAAGGGCTTAATTTTAGGATATGAACCGTTTTCGGGATTTTATGGAGTGGCAGGCTTTCGGAGTCTGTACGGCCATAGGAGAGAAAATCGGGATCGCAACATCCCGTATCCGTATGTGGTTTATTTATATTTCGTTTCTGACCATGGGCTCACCCCTTATTATATATATGGTCATGGCTTTTTGGCTGAATATGAAAAAGTACGCCCTGTATGCCCGGAGAAATCCAGTGTGGTACTGGTAATCGGCTCTGTCCCAGAAAAATCCAGTCCTTTTACCCGGATGACGAACCGATCAGCCAATAATCAGATGATTTTCTGTTTTCTTTTCACCCATTTTGCGCGCTAAATTGTTTAAAGTAAGTGAAGTAGGGAAGGGAAGGCTAATGATGCTTAAGGATTTCATAAAAATGGATTTTCCCTTCCGTTTTTGCCCTTAAGTATCTGTTTATTCCGATGACGGAATCCAGCTTCTTCCGCCGCAGGCTTCATTTACCACAGGTAAAAATTAATTTTGAGTTTTTGGGATTATTAGTAATTTAGTTGTCATGAAGTAGGGACTCACTTGTTACAATCCCTCTGTAATTGTATCCACTTTCCTTTCGGCATAAACTTGAGCCGGAATTTCTTTTTTCCGGCAAATAAATCACCCGGGGAAGTAGCAAATGGAAAATGTATAAAAATATCGGGTATAGGAGACATTTTTTAAAAAAAAATTGGCACAAATGAAAATTTCCTTAAATTGTGCCCCTACTTTAGCGGTGATTAATTAAAAAAGCAAGTTTATAGTTACCTTAATTCATTGACAATTAACGAAGTTTTTGAAACTTACAGGCGAATGAAATAGGGTAGAACTGACCAGAATCACCCCGGTTTTTAGCCAGATTTTTCATGTAAACAATTAATAAAAACTGCAAAGTTATTTTGTGAATTATTATCTTTTAATTAGCTCAAATAAAAACGTTTATTCTTAATTAACTTAACAAAAATTAATCAACATGGCTGACATTAAATCAACCGGATCTGCACCTGTGACAACGGCTAAGAGTGCTGCGGCTCATGCGACAGCACAGCGTCAAAAAGCGAGAAAGGGAAGCAATGTACTGGCATCGCTTGCAATACCCATCTGTCTGATTATTGCGATTTTGTTTTACAAATTTGTACTTGGTAGCCCTGCAAACTTTGCCGGTGGCATTACCGAGGGTGCCAATGTAAAGGCCTTGAACTATGCGGGTACGGTATATACCGGAGGATTTGTGGTGCCTATTCTGATTACCCTATTGTTGCTGGTGATCACCTTTGTCATTGAAAGAATTTTCACCATCGCCAAAGCCAAAGGGAAAATCAAACCTACGGAATTTTTACGCCGGGTGCAGTATAATCTTGCTAATAAGAACATTGATTCAGCCATTGCAGAATGTGATAAACAACGTGGTTCAGTAGGTAATGTCATGCGGGCTGGTTTGAAGAAATACAAGGAAATGATTACCAATACTGAGTTGACCACCGAACAGAAAGTGATCAATATTCAGAAAGAAATTGAAGAAGCCACTACTTTGGAACTGCCGATGCTGGAAAAAAATCTGGTGTTTCTTTCGACGATTTCTTCTTGCGCAACCCTGATGGGATTGTTTGGAACGGTGTTGGGTATGATTCGCGCTTTTAAAGCCCTGTCTGATACCGGAGGTAGCAACTCTACCGCACTTGCACTGGGTATTGCGGAAGCCCTGGTAAACACCGCTCTCGGTATCGGAACTTCCTTCATTGCCATTGTATTCTACAACTATTTTACGACCAATATCGATGGGATTACCTATGGTATTGATGAGACAGGTTATACCCTGACTCAGAGCTTTGCTGCCAATTACAAATAAGGAGCGGACGGGAATGACCTTTTTGACAAAAAGGATACATTGATGTGGAATTTAGATGAGAACTGCATCTTAATTAATGAACTGAATAAAAAGCAGCAAAATGCCAAGAGTAAAAATTGCACATAAAAGCACGCTGGTGGATATGACCCCCATGTGTGACGTTGCGTTCCTGCTGTTGACTTTTTTCATGTTGACGACCAAATTTAAGCCGGATGATCCGGTGGAGGTGGTAACTCCTTCAGCCATTTCTACCACCCTGCTGCCTGAATCCCATGTGGCGCTCATAACCATTGCTAAAGATGGGCGGGTCTTTTTTGGCTTGGACGATCAGAACATGCGTGTAAAGTTGATACAGGCGATCAGCGATCAATACAAATTGGGACTATCCCAGGAGCAAGTATTTAATTACTCCTTGTCGTCCAGCGTGGGTATGCCGATCGGTAAAATAGGAAGCTTTCTTTCAGTGCCTGCGGACAACCGGAAGGAGTTTCACCAGGATGGTATCCCGGTGGATTCCGCCAACCAGGAATTGAGTCAGTGGGTAGATTATACCGTAAGCATTAATAATAACAATCCCGACCTGCAATTTGTGATTAAAGCAGATGACAACACCAAGTTTGAAGTGGTGAACCAAGTGCTGGAGATTATGAAGAAGAGCAATCAACATAAGTTGCATTTGATCACCAACATGAAAGCGATTCCTCCGGGTACCCCGGCTTACGAGACTGCTAAGCAAGAGGGAACTCTGGATCAAAATGAGGGAGGTTAAATCGTTGATATTTCAATTTGATCACAATAAAAACTTATAACTATGGCTGATGTGGAAGTTGCGGAATCGAGTTCGGATAAGCGACATAAAGGGACCAAAGGTAAGAAGCTGTCTACGCGGGTGGATATGACCCCCATGTGTGACGTGGGCTTCCTGTTGATTACCTTTTTTATGCTTACTACGACACTTCAGCGGGCTAAGACCATGAATTTGTTCTTGCCGCATGATGTGAAAGACGAAGAGCAACAAAACAAAGTAAAGGAGAGCCAGGCGCTGACCATATTGATGGACAAGGATAATAATTTATATTATTATTCCGGCATTGGTAATGAGGCCGCCAAGGATCCCGCCAATAACATCATTCAAACGTCCTACAATCTAAAAGGAGGAATAGGAGACGTCATTGCCGACAAATGGAAGAGCGTCATACAAAATTCCGCCGGAAGAGACAGCATTGTGGTGATTATTAAACCTACTAAAGAAGCTTCTTATGAGAATGTAGTGAGTATCCTGGATGACATGAATATTTATGAAGTGAAGAAATATGCGCTCGTTCCCGCATCTGAGAACGATAAGAAGATGATTGATTTGAAGGTCCAGGCTGCTTCTGGAGGTGCACCCGCACAGGGTGGTGCCCAGTAAACAGAGACCAGACCAGGGATGGATTTTATGGAATCCAGGGATTAATTGCATCTTATATTTAAAAAGTAGAAAGTACCATGGAAGCTAAACAAATATTATCAGCAGACTTCTTAGACATCTTGTTTGAGGGGAAGAACCAGAGTTATGGTGCTTACGATCTGAGGAGAAAATATCAACAACGCCTTGCAAAGGCTTTGGTATTTACGCTGATATTGTGTGTGTTGGCCATTGGTTGGTTTGCCCTTTCAAATTACCTAGCAAAGGAGGCACTTTTACATCCGAAACCAGTGGCTAAAAACGTCGTTCTAGAGAACGTCGATATTAAACAACCTGATCAACCTCCACCGCCGCCTCCGCCACCGGCTCCTGAGCCCCCGAAGGTGAAACCTCAGGTGCAGTATACTCCACCGAAGGTGGTGAAAGATGAGCAGGTGAAGCCCGATGAACAACCACCGGATCTGGATAAGATCAAGAATCAGGCGATCAGCACCAAAACGATGGCTGGGGATCCCAACGGTATTGATCCGGGCTTGGTGGCCAACAGCGATGCTGGAGTCGTAGCCGCTGCACCTCCTCCGACTAAGGTGTTCACTTTCGTAGAGCAGATGCCTTCCTTCCCAGGTGGAGAGAGCGCACTGATGAAGTTCTTACATGATCACATCCGGTATCCGGCCGTAGCGCGGGAGAATGGTATCCAGGGTACTGTGGTAGTGCAGTTTATCGTGGGTCCTGACGGAACAATCAGTGATGTAACTACCGTAGGAGCAAAGAAAGGAGGTGGACTTGAAGATGAAGCCATGCGGGTAGTAAAGAGCATGCCGAAGTGGAAGCCTGGCCGTCAGAATGGACGTGCGGTGACCGTGCAATATAGCCTGCCGGTAAGGTTTGTGCTTCAATAAGAAAGATTATCGGTCTTTTAGATAGGTTCCCCGCCCTTGTGGCGGGGAATTTTTATTTTTGCGTGAGCAAAAACATACAAAGCCATGTCTCCAACCGGTTCTGCCCCCTATGAAGATACGATCGTGGCGCCTGCGACTGCTCCAGGGGTCGCTGCGATCAGCGTGATCCGGTTGAGCGGCAGTCGCGCCCTGGAAATTGTCAACGATCTTTTTCCTGCTAAAGATCTTTCTATACAGCCCTCTCATACACTCCACCATGGTGTGCTGGAGGTAGATGGCCGGTCTGTAGATGAGGTGGTGGTGGGATGGTTTAAAGGTCCCCGTTCTTATACAGGCGAGGATGTGGTGGAAATTTCCTGCCATGGTGCCCCTCTTATTACGGAACAGGTAATCGGCGCTTGTTTGCGCCACGGGGCACGGCTGGCCGGGCCAGGAGAATTTACCCGGCGGGCTTTCCTAAATGGGAAGATGGATTTAGCCCAAGCAGAGGCTGTGGCTGATTTGATAGCATCACATTCAGAGGCAGCCCGGAAGAGCGCGCTTTCGCACTTAAGAGGCGGATTCTCCCGTAAGCTTGGCAGCCTGAGGGAGCAACTGATTCAGTTTTCTGCCCTTATTGAGCTCGAACTGGATTTTAGCCAGGAAGACGTCTCTTTCGCAGACCGGGAACAGCTGTATCGCCTGGTAGATTCGGCCATCAGTGAAGTGACTGCACTTATTGGTTCTTTTAGTCTTGGAAATGCGATTAAGGCTGGTGTAAATGTGGTGATTATCGGAAAGCCTAATGCCGGCAAAAGTACACTGCTCAATGCTTTGGTCAATGACGAGCGGGCGATTGTAAGTGAAGTGGCAGGCACTACCAGGGATACCATTGAAGAGACACTCAACATCGAAGGCGTATTGTTTCGCATAGTGGATACTGCGGGTATCCGGGAGCATACCAGTGATGAAATAGAGGGCATAGGAATGCAACGTAGTTTGCAAAAAATGGAACAAGCGGATCTGGTTATTTATCTGTTTGATATACGGGATGCGCCCGACGAGGTCAATGCTGACCTTCGAAAAATGGAGGAGAAGGGGATTCAGTTTATTCCCGTTGCAAATAAAGCAGACCTTTTATCGACAAATACAGACGAATATGGGTGGGAAGAGATTCCGGGAATCGTTATTATGTCGGCGCGAAATTCTAACCAGGTGCAGGAACTTTGCCGTCGACTCTTCAATCATGTTACCGGAGGGGGATTGAATGCCGAAGACACAGTACTAACCAATGCCCGGCATTTGGAAGCGCTTCAACGCGTCCTCCGGTCTTTAGAGGATATCCGAAATGGCATGAATGAGGGGCTCCCGGGAGATTTGCTTGCTTTGGATATCCGCCATTGCTTACATTACATAGGAGAAATTACCGGAATGGTTACCAATAAAGATGTATTGGATTATGTCTTTAGGAAATTCTGTATTGGGAAGTAGATATAATAAATAGGAAATAATAGAAAATATAATTTATTTGATGGCTCCGTTTTTGGGGCCTTTTTTGATGTTTCTCAGAGGCGTCTATTTGTGTATAGAATGTGTTTTTATTGATTTTTTTGTACCTCGTTTATACCTCATCAATGGAAATCCGGATAAAGCCGATAGCTTGAAAAATGGCGCGACTGGTATGATCTGGAATGGTATATTAAAAAGGGAATTCCGCTAAACTTAGATCATTTCCTGATCCGGGCAAGGGCAAGCGGAGACTGGGAAAAGGAAACCATGACTGTGAGCGAATTTGAGCAGGTTTTGAATAACAGAATAGACACGGTGAATATGACCAGAGTTAAAAATGACATTATCAGGTTCATTCCAAACCCTGAAGTCATTGAGATATGGTCTCCCCAATATTTTCATGACCTGGTCAAACAATTGAAAATTTCCTGATTTTGTATCCTATTCGTACCTTAATGTAATTCAATTAAGAAGGTTTGCAGTGGGACAAGGCTGCCCATCCGGTTAAGCAGGCAGTCGACCCGTATGCCGTTGATTGCGTTCGTGGATGCCGAACCAGCAAGGGATAAGCTGCGATGGAGGTTATCTGTTCTGGGATGGTTGTTGTTGGTGGGTATCGTCATCGGCTATTATATGTTCAGCTACCGTTATGAAAGTCAGGGTACGGGTTGGCGGTTCCTTACACTTTTCCATCCGCTGTTCCTTTGTCCCCTGGCACTGCTGGGCATGCGGTGGCTTACCTTTGGCGGGTCTGGAAGGGATTTTCTGAGTATAAACGATGCGCTGCGGCTGAAATATGAAGGATACCGGGCCGAAGCCAGACTGTTGAGCGCGACACAAACCGGTACATAAATCAACGATCAGCCTCAGGTACGCTTTGAACTGGAATATGAAGACCAAAAGGGAAATACGCACCGGGCCAGCGTCAAAAGAGTGATCGATCTGCTGGACACGTCCACTACCCGTGTAACAACTGTCCCCATTTTTTATCTGGTGGACCTACCGCAGAAGGTGGCTTTTGCACGCGATCTTGACGAGTAAAAGAAACAAGGTGAATGGTGCGACCAGATGTAGGATTCTCTCGAATTCGGCCCATTAAAAGAGAAGTTAATAGCAGAATGGAAGTGGCAACCTTTCGCGTGCTTCATAGCAGTTCAACGATGGAGAAGGAATTTACAATCAAAGATTAATATTAATAAAATGATGAATTATTCTGTTACGGAAAGAAAAGTGGAAATATACTTGTTTGCCAAGCCTCTTATCAGGATGCGTATGGTGACCTGGATTATTATTTTCGTGATCATATTAATTATGGCAGTAACGGCAACGCAGGCATCTGGTATTTTGTATTTCCTGGCTCTGATGGCGCTCTGTGCGGTGTTGTATGTATATTTTCAATCTCGACAAAAGGCAGTGTTTGATTTGGTAAACAAGCGGGCCACCGTCCCCCGCTTCCTGTCGTCCGCAACTTTTGATGGGAAGGACATTTATGAATTTCGCAAAGTAGTCACTGTGGGGAAGGCCGATTATTATGTGATGCTTCTAAAGAATGATAAACATAGCAGGGGGTATAGAATCATGCCACGATATAGCGGGCTTTTTAAAGATCCTAACAAAAATATTAAAGAATTCGAAGATAAAATCTTACCCGTCATTAAACCAATTATCTATTAATATGAGGTAAGATTCTTTAAGCAAAAGCAGCATGGTTTGTTAACGTGGTTCCCGGACAGGCTGAGCAATAAGATGAACGCCTATATGGACCATGAGATGCATGAGCAGGAACGAACGACCATCAGTTCAGTGTTGAACAGGGTAGACTTCTTTTTACTCACTTAGGTTGTTTTCGGGGCATTGTGGTACCGAAGATCTCTCATTTGATGCGTTTAACAATATAATAGGTGGTTTTAAGGGTCCGGATAGGGGTAAGAGGGAAGATAATAAGATGCATGATGAGAATCAGCGGCCCATAAGGCTCTCCGATAATTTGGATCAGGAGGGCCAGAGGAAAGAAAAAAATATAGTAATCCAGAAGGAATATTTGGTTTGCCCGCCCTGCTGGAGTAACAATAATTCCCGGTTTTATGCCAAACCTGTCCGCGTTATAATATAGAATCCATAGATAAATAAGGAACAGCGGAATTGTGACATAAGCCTTAAGCAAGACCATCATGCCCGAAAAAGCGAGCATTTCTATCCCGATGATTACCTTGGGAATTACCCGGAAGCCCGTTGGCGATAGCCTGGTGGCATATGTGTGAATACCGGCTTGTATATCGCGTTCCCGGTCCTGAAATTGGTGCCATAAAATACCACGAAGGCCAAAACCAAAGGACCAGGTACCGCCTAAGATGAACCAGGGCCAGTTGATTGCGACTTTACCATACATGCTTACTGCTGCTATCATACATAGAACGGGGAAGAGATGGGCGCCGGCGGCATCGGCAAGCACTCCCCACAGTCCTCTTCGTTTCAGCCTGAAAGGTTCAAACGAGTAGAGGGTGAAGCAAAGGCAGGGCATGGCATATAATATGGATGTCAGTGGATCAGACTGCCAGAGAAATAATGCCAGGGCCACGCCTGCTGCCAAGGAACCGAAGGAGAACAGCCAGCGATATTTCCTCGGAATCTTGCTGATGCGATTTTCTTTCCCACACAAACTGTCGTCATGCAGATCATTGATGTCATTGATGGTACTGGCATATATTCCACCGACGACCAGGCCGACCAGGATCAGAACCATTCCTCCGGCTACCTGGTATACTGCCTTGTCTGAGAGAATCGCTGTACCGTAACCCACTGCCAACAAAGGGGACATTTTACACCCCCACCAGTCGTTATAACGGCTTGCTTTAAATATTGCAGATGTTGAGATCATGGTCAGCGTTGGGATTTTATGATCGGGTCGGCGTCACTGCTGCATGGTAAGGTTATCTACATGAGCGAAATGCACCGTGTGGATCATGATGATTTTGACAGATAATCTTTCCGATGACATCGTGTTTCTTTTGGGTATGCATGGGTCAATCTCGTTTGGAGTGTGGATTCCTCCGTTTTTTGTGCGGTGATTAAAGAATGCTTCCTACCCGGCTGATTAGACCCGAGGCAAAGATTCGAGTTGCCGTTTTCACGGTGAACAAAAGATTTTTATCCATGGATTGTTTCATTAAGCGAAAAGATTCCATGATTTTATATTTATGTACGACTTTATATTTTGCCAGTTCCACCAAGCTTTCCATGTATTTTTTTTCCAGAATAAGCCGCTCTGATGGAGACAGTACGCTGTGATACTGTTTGAGAAAACGACTGAAGTCTTCAATATATAACACGCGTAACAGCCGCTCTTTATCCAATCCTTCAAAGACGGCCTTTTCTTCCACACGTTTTCTCCATAGTTTTTCCAGCGTAAATGCGACTCGGCAGTGGCCATGAAGAATGATGTCCAGGTAGAGTCCCCAATCGTCACCGATATGTATGTCCGTGTTCCATCCTTTTCGAATGGATGATCTTCGGATCAGTGCAGAAGACGAGGGAGAAGGGCAAGTCTTGAGGTATAGAGTCCTCAGCTCTTGGCCTTCCAGGGTAATCCAGCCGTTCACGGATCGGTGAACCATCGGTTGGATAAATGGATTAGGTTGCATAAAATCCATCCAGCCGTTTTGCCGATTGTCCTGATACCAGTTCGCAAATACAAAATCAAGTTGATCTTCCCTTAATTTTTGACTGCACTTCATAAGAAAGTCGGGCTCCCAGCTATCGTCCGAATCGAGGGTGGCGATGAGAGAGCCGCGTGCCGCCGAAAGGCCGGTGTTTCGCGCAGCTGCCTGGCCGCTGTGCGGTTGTACGATATATTTAATTCCCCAAAAGCCTTTCATCAGCTGGCTTGTATTGTCAGTGGAGCCGTCATCAACTACGATCAGTTCAATCCGGGGATAGCGTTGGGCCAACACACTCCGAATGGCATCGCGAAGGATATAGGCGCGATTATATGTAGGTATGATGACCGATATGAGTTCAGTGCGTTCCATAAAGTAATGTGTTAAGATTCTGAACAAACTCTTCTTCGGGTACCCCGGGGACCATCCGGCGGATTGAACGCGAAGCTTTCAGCCCTATATCTTCCCAATCTGCGCGTCGGCACCAGGCTCGTTCCATAGCTTGGTCAAAATCCCGTTCATTGACCTCGCTGGTGAATCCGGTGACTTCGTCTTCCACCAGTTCAGCGTTGCCGCCAGCCCGGGTAACAATGGCCATCCGTCCTGCAGCCATTGCTTCCATAATGACGAGTGGCATTCCCTCGCTTCTGGACGGGAGGATGAGCCCATGATAATGGCTCCATATTTGTCCGGCTTCCCGGTATCCGGCGAATCTTACCTGGTTAAGCTGCAGATAGTCTTTTAAAGCCGTTAAGCCAGCATAGTCCACGCCCGCTCCAATAAAGGTAACTTCCAGGGGACGTTTCCGCCATTTGTCCAGTGCAAGTATCCTAAGCAGGATATCCTGGCCTTTATCGAGAAGAAAGAGCCTGCCAACGCAGGCGAGACGAAATCCGTCAGAGGTGGAAGGATACTTTACCGGCGTGAGAGATACTTTCATTGGGTTGATTACCACCTGGCTGTTAGAAAGGGAAAAGCCAAACTGTTGTTCAGTAAGCCTCAGGTTATGTCGGGAAACGAAGAAGCACTGGAGCGCCTTTTTCCACACTAAAGTCATATAGTCCCGGTCGCGGTAATCCGGCCAGTAGAAATCTACGGCTTTGTGGGAAATGATTACATAGGGTATGTTCAGTTTTAGGCATTGCAAAGCGAAAATAAGCCCGTCGAAATTGATTGCCTGAGAGATAATGGCTAATTCCGGCCGGACTTTTTTCAACGCCCTGAAAAAATTCTCCGTGGCTAAGTTTTCAGGGATTCGCCTATGCGATGTCCGTTGTGCAGGAGAAAGCAGACGCCCGATCCTGGACCGTATCCTTTGCGTGTAACCTGGCCTGACCTCCTTTAAGTGGACGTGATAGTCGTTTTTGAGACGAAGGAACGCAGGATGTGACTCATTGATCTTTTCCTTGAAGACAAACACCTCTTTGCCCCCTTTATTTAAGTAAGGAATGCTTCGAGACCATAGTTCTTCACTACCTCCCCAATCATCCTGGCATGTGCTATATATCACAATCTTTTTCCCGTGTAAATGAGGTGCTATTTGGACTTCCGGTATCATAAGAGTATGGATTCCGTATTGTTCTGGGCTCCGAATAGGCGGGTATATTCTCCTCCGATGGTCATCAATTGCTTATGGGTGCCAGATTGGACGATTTTTCCCTGGGACAGGACGTAGATATAATCGGCATGTGTGATGACCGATTGCCGGTGGCTTATTACCAACGCACAACGTTCGCCAAGGTTCCCTTTGAGTGATCTAAAGAACGCCTGTTCGGAGCGTGCATCCAGAGAACTGGTGGCTTCGTCAAAAATTAACAATCTGGCGTTACTGTACAGACATCGGGCAATTGCGAGTTTCTGCCATTGGCCGAGGCTTAACTCTCTGCCAGCATCGAATTGCTTGCCCAGCATGCTTTCAAACCCTTCGGGCAGGCCGCGAATAAAACCCTCGGCTCCCGCCTGGCGCGAGGCGTCTCGCATCCTGGCTTCGCAAAAGGGATGGTGGACATTGCCCAATCTGATGTTGTCTTTCACAGTCATCTGGTACCGGGTAAAATCCTGAAAGACTACTCCCGTTTGTGTTTGATAATCGCTAAGAATGAACTCACGAATATCGGTTCCGTTTAAGAGAATTTGTCCCTCGTCCGGGTCATATAACCGGCAGATCAGCTTGATCAACGAAGATTTTCCCGCACCATTTTCACCCACAACGGCGATCAATTGCCCTGCTTGCATAGACATAGTAATATCATCGAGGCTTTTGATCTGCCCATACGGATAGGAAAATCCGACATGCTTTAATTCTAAATGAAAGGCTTTCCCCCCTGGCACCGGTAGGGGCACAGAAGCCTCTGGTAGGGTAGGCTTCAGCGCGATCAGCTCAAAGATGCTCCTGATGTAAATATTGTTCTGGTAGAGGGTAGAAATGCCGGCGGTCAAGTTCTGCAGGATACTGAAAGATTGAGGGAAGGCCACCAGGAAAATAGTAATGCTTCCCGCCTCGACGGTGCCTTTCCCCTGACCCAGAATGATATATCCGATGCACAGGAAAAAACCTATGCCGGCCAGTGTGGTGCCGGCCACTTCGTAAAAGGTTCTCTGGCGAATAATGGAAAGCTTCTCGCCAAGCAGGCTCAGCCTGATTCCGAAATAAGCACTTTTAAGATGCTGTCCGAGCCTATAGGATCTGAGTTCTTTGGCGGCCTGCTCAGTGGTGAGCAGTGAGCCGTAATAATCCGATTGTCGTTCAAGCGGTGTTTTACGGATACGCCATGTATTATATACGTCGGAGAAATGAATTCGGGTCAGCAGGGTGGGGGATACAAACAGAATCAGTAGCGGCACCAGCACCCAATTTATAGTAAGCAATACCGATCCCAGGGCCAGGAAGGTCAACGTATTTTTTAGGATATCAAAAAGAGAAGTGATTACCTGGCTGGGACGATGAGTCCCTGCATCTTTGGCTCTTTTAAGAATATCGAGACTTGGGGGATCTTCATAAAAGGAAAGATTCAGCGATGTGGTTTGGTCGTGAATCCGGTCATTTAAATGTTCGGCTATATGGATCGCCTGAACTTCAGTGAAATAAGCAGAAAAAGCCTTGATGACAAAATAAAGGATGCCGGCTGTTCCGGCCACGATGATATAGTCCAGTAACTGATCGTGGTAGCGTGATACAGGTTGCGATGCGGCTGCATCGATCAGTAATTTTAATGTATACAGGGAAACAAAATACAGACCGGTCTCCAGGACAATAAAAACCATTGAAATCATGGTCCATTTTTTTGACACGGACCAGACCAGGCGAATCACTGGAGTCAGGTATAAATTTGACCTCAGCTTGTGAAAACGCAGTAAAAATGAGTTAATCATTTTATGCTGAATTTTAGATACCGGCTTTGCCGGAAAGAAGAGCCGCATCCCTGTGTTCTACTCTTTGACAGGTCTCTGTAAGTACCCCAACTGGTTTTTCATGCTTCATTCTGTAAAGAACCCTTTTTCTAGGAACGGCCGCCCCTTGCTGGTATGTTAATACCCGGTGGCTTTTCTCAAAGATAGGTGCAAAGGACTTTTTGTTTGGCGGATGTCTGGTGAAGGGAATAAAATAGTTCGTGAAAGCAACGCCCGTAGATCCCGGCTGCTTTCTGCCGGTCATTTCACGGCTTGCCAATCGAGCGTTTCCGGCCACAACGAAAAAAACAGTTAAACAAATACAGTGATCATAGCGCGAGCAAAAGACAATTGCCTGGTAGCTGTGGTTGGGGAAGACGGGGATTAATTTTCGGCGGATATTCGCTCGCTCTGATAATTGATTTCTTTAATACCAGATATATTTCGAAGGCGTTCCATTAGAACCGGCAAACGGTCCTTCGGGGTATTATAACTGAGGAGAAGTTTGACATAATCTTCTTCCGGCCCGTCACCCCTCTGTACCACCATTTGGGTCATGGTGATATTTTCCTGCCGGATGGCCTGTTCGATCAATTCAAGGGAAGTATGCTGCCGGTCGATGATCAGGCTGATGGCTCTTCTTTGTTCCCGGGAGAAAAGCAAGCGCTCCAGTGGCTTGAGCAAAGCCAGGATGATTAAGGCCAGCACAGTGGTAATTATGGCGGCTTCATATAAGCCACTTCCGACTGCCAATCCCACGCAAGCCACGGTCCAAAGCCCCGCGGCGGTAGTAAGTCCACGAATCACCTCGTGGCGCAGGAACAGTATAGTTCCTGCGCCCAGAAAGCCGATTCCACTGACCACCTGAGCTGCGATACGGGATGGATCTAACACGATTTTACCTGGAGTCAGGATATCGGCAAATCCATAAGCGGATACAATCATGGCCAGCGCACTGCCTACACACACCATCATGTGGGTGCGCAAACCTGCAGCCCAGTCGCGTCGTTGACGTTCCAGGCCGACCAGACTGCCCAAAAGGGCAGCCAGTACCAGACGGATCAGCAACTGTTCCAGAGTGAGCATAATCTTATAAGTTATGTTACCGAAGGTATTGAAAATTCTGCTAGAGGGAAAATGGATCACTCAGCAAGAAGAGGGCTCAGATGAGCAGTGGGTGAGGTGGGTCGTCAGTTTCTACCTGGCTGCGGCTACTTCTTCTCTACCAGGACCGAAGTTATTTTATTAAGTTCCCGTACTTTTTCAGAGAAGTCTCCTCTAAGTTTTTTTCGGATAGTCCCCAAATTGGATAAGATATCTTCCATTTCATCTGGGATTAGGTCGGTGAGGAGTTCCCTAAAGCGCTTGGCAATAGTGGGAGATTTTCCGTTGGTGGATATCGCTATTTTGATATTCCCTTTTTGCACGATCGATGAGAGATAAAAATCGCAGAGTTCAGGAGTATCCGCTACATTGACCAATATCCGCATCGATTTGGCATGGTCGCGAATGATTTTATTAGTCTTGGGATTGTCCGTGGCAATAATCGCCAGATCTTTTCCCTCAAGGTCTTTTTCCTCAAAGTCTCTTTCCAGAATTTTTACTCCCGGATGCGAGTCTGCCAAAGCGGCAATTTGGGAATGTACCTGGCCTGCCACCAGCGTGACAGACGCTCGGGGAGCATTGGACAACAAAGCGGTCAGTTTTTCCAACCCTACCTTTCCTCCGCCGACGATCAAGGTCTGGAGTTGCTCAAGTTTGAAAAAAACTGGGAAAAGCGTATTTCTCTCGTCTTGCGATGAAGAGTTATGCATGAGGCGTGTTCAACCGTTCAAGATTTTTATGGCAAGGCTAATTCGCTGAATAAGCCCTTGACGTCAGTCTCTCCGGCTGTCGTATCCCGGTTCAGGTCCAGGCGAAGCTTTACTGCCTCTCCAATCACGATCAGCGCAGGGCCGCTGAGACAAGTTGCGCGGACGGCAGCTTCGATGTCTGCAATGGTTCCGGTGATAAACGCTTCGTTGGGTAAACTTCCGTTGACGATTACCGCCACAGGAAGATGTGCCTTTCCCGCTTCGCGATAGATCTCCACGATTTCCCCCAATTTCTTCAGACCCATCAGTATCACGGCCGTCGCTTTGGTCTGCGCGGCCAGGAAGATATCATTTGAGACTTTCTTTTCAGAGGTGGTACCCGTTAATACCCAGAAACTTTCGTTCAGTCCCCGGGTGGTCAACGGAATTTTCTTCAAGGCCGTCAGCGCAGTAGCACTGGTAACACCGGGAACTACTTCGGTATCTATCCCGAAACTTTCCGCATAGGCTATTTCTTCATAGCCCCGCCCAAACACGAAGGGATCGCCACCTTTGAGCCGTACCACTTTACCATAACTCAGGGCATACCGCACAATCATCTCGTTGATTTCCTCCTGCGAGTAGGAGTGTAGTCCGGACCGTTTCCCCACGAAACGCTTAATCGCCCCGGGAGAAGTATGTTCGAATATGCCGGGATGCACCAGGGCATCGTATAAGATCACCGTAGCCTCGCGCAGAGCCTTGGATCCCTTCACCGTAATCAGATCTGGGTCGCCCGGCCCGGCACCCACCAGGGTAAGCCGAGGTTTTCTCTCTTGAGGTACTGATATTGTTGACATGATTAGTTTTCGTTATCGAATCGTCTAAAGCAATCAGGCGACTACTGCCATTTGCTCCCGGTATTCCGTCGCCTTTTCCAGAAATTCCCGGGCCGACTCCAGGTAAGCTTCAGCAAATGCATGTTCGGGTTCATGTTGGTTGATCCTCAACACGAACTCCTGAAATCCAGCCGGGAAGGAGAAGGCTTTTTCTTCCCCGTAGTGGGTATCAAAATCCCGGAGGATACCGATGTGCGTATTGCAAGCTACGTCCTTATCGAGCAGTAAGGCCTTGGCTATGTGTATGAAAGCGGTATAGCCCTCATAGATAGCATCGGCATATTCTCCATTTTTGAAGAATTCAGTTGCAAAGTCTAATTTTTCGCGGGCATCGGTCAGCAGGGCACCTACTAAATCAATCACCACACTGGCGCATTCTCCCGTCCCGATAGCCGGCACGAAATCTACGTCCCTTCCCCAGTCTACAAAGTCCTCATCTTTAACATCTTCCAGATTGGCGAAAGGCTTCAACAGTGCATAGAAATATTTATTCCCCTGGCGATCGTAGTAATCGTTGAAAAGTTCTCCCTCCTGCTTTTGAGTCGCATAATCATCCAAGAGCGCACGCAGGACCTCCAGGCCTCGTTTGCTTGGGATTTTGATGACCTTGTCCGCAGTGCGGCCGCGCCCATCGCCCAATATTCCGCCGCCTAACAATACCTGCATGGCAGGAAGCACTTTTTTTCCGCTGCGCATTGAGCTGCCATGGAAACCGATTTGTGCTATACCGTGCTGCCCGCAGGAATTCATACAGCCGCTGATCTTAATATGGATGTCGCTGTTATAAATCAAGTCTGCATATTCGTTGCGGATCATTTCTTCCATGGCTTCTGCCACTCCGGTGCTGCTGGAAATTCCAAGATTACAGGAGTCGGTTCCCGGGCAAGCGGTAATATCTGCAGTGCTGTCAAACCCAGCCTGATCGAATCCTTCTTCCTCCAGTACGCTGAAGATGTAAGGAAGATGTTCGGGAAGAATATGACGCAATAGGAATCCCTGATTGGGTGTTACCCGCACATCATCAGCCACGACCGGAGCCAGCCGCTCAATCAGCGTCCGGCTGACAACCGAACTGATATTGCCCAACGGTACACGAATCGCCGCTGCGACAAGACCTGGTTGCTTTTGGGTGAAGACGTTGGTGGCTTTCCAGCGCTCGAAAGCCTCCGGATTTCTGATCTCGTATTCGGGCAGTACCACATCCCGGGCCGGAATCACTTCCTCCTGTTCGGGAAGCGGCACCTGAAAGTGCTTGTTTTTTAAGGCCTTCCATTCTTCCTGAATCAATTTTTTGACTTCGTCTAGACCCAGTTTGGCAATGAGATATTTCATGCGGGCCTTCATGCGGTTTGTTCTTTCGCCGTACCGGTCGAATACACGGATCACCGCCTCAATGTATGGGAAGACCAGATCTTCCTGCAGGAAGTCAAATACCTCATAAGCCAGATAAGGTTGTGCTCCCAATCCTCCTCCGATCACTACTTTGAATCCCCGCGTGGCTTTCCCGTCGATTGTTCTGATCTTGGGAATCAATCCCACATCATGAATAAAGCTCCAGGCACTGTCCTTGTCACTAGAGGAGAAAGAGATTTTGAATTTACGCCCCATATCCTGGCAGATAGGATTACGTACAAAATATTCAAAAGCTGCCTGTGCGTACGGGGTTATGTCGAAAGGTTCATCAGGGTCGATGCCCGCGAAGGCGGAACCGGTAATATTACGGACGGTGTTTCCGCAAGCTTCCCGGATGGTGATCTTGTCTTCTGCCAGTTTGCTCCACAGTTCAGGCGTTCTATCCAGGCTGACGAAATGCAACTGAATGTCCTGGCGGGTCGTGAGGTGCAGGTTGCCTGTCGCATATTCATCCGAAATATCGGCTATGCGTTTCCATTGCGATAATCTCAGGCGCCCGTGAGGAATCTTAATGCGCACCATCTGGACTCCCTTCTGTCGCTGTCCGTAGATGCCTCTTGCCAACCGCAGACTCTTAAAATACTGCTCAGGCATCGTACCATTCTGGAAGAGTTTGATTTTTTTATCTAATTCTAATATTTCCTTACTGACTACTGGATTCTCGAGTTCGGTGCGAAAACTTAACATGATAATAATTTTTAATCTTAGTGGTTTACGAAAAAAGCCTCTCTGAACTTAGGCAGGAAAGGCTTTTTATCTATTATTGTGAACACATTATGTAAAAATACCTAGCCTGCCAGCCGGAAACCGGCCCTTCTACAGGATGCAGGCATTCGATATAAATAGGATATCAGAGTCATATAGTCTATAGAATTAATAGGGTACTGCAAATGTAAGACAGATTTTTTACACACCAAAAAAAAATCATAGTTTAAAAAATATTTAATTTCGCCGCGGAAAATTAATTGAATCGAAATGAGGTTGACTACCGCGATTTTTGACATGGATGGACTGTTGATCGACAGCGAGCCGCTATGGGGTAAGGCGATGGAAGAAGTTTTTGCGGGTATGGACATTGTGCTTCAACCAGAGTTGTATATACACACGACAGGATTGCGGACCAGTGAGGTAGTGGATCACTGGTATCATCATTTCGGATGGACGGGGAAGACGCCGACTCAGGTGACCGAGGAAATCGTCAATTTGGTGACCGAAAAGATTCTGCAACAAGGTGCCGCCATGGAAGGTTTGGAATATATACTTCGATTCTTCCATGAAAGAGGCTTTAAAATTGGCTTGGCTTCTTCTTCTCCGATGACGTTGATTCAGGCGGTTCTCAAATATCTCCATATTACGGCCTATTTCCAGGCCGTATATTCTGCGGAACATGAAGAGTACGGAAAACCCCACCCGGCAGTGTATTTGGCTTGCGCCCGGGAACTCGGTAGCCAGCCCGGTGAATGCATTGTATTTGAAGATTCGGTGACGGGCCTGATCGCGGCGAAGGCAGCGCGGATGAAAACTGTGGCCGTTCCCGAAGCGCACCGCCGTGATGATCCCCGCTATGTGTTGGCCGATTTGAAGCTCAATTCACTCAGTGAATTTGATACGGCCAGCCTGGCGCAGTTAGAACAATAGTGGCGGTCCGGCGGCTGAACGATCGTTATTTGGCCAGCGGCAATAGGAAGCTGAACCTACTGTCCGATATTTCCCCGCTGGCGTTTGTTCCCCTGCTTAGTGGAACAGTGAGGCCGCGATCGATGGTTTCAGTGGACACCGTTTTGGGTGATTCGGGGGGAATAAGCCATTTGAGATAATAGGCCTGGGCAAAGGTGATTACACAAATTAGAGAGAGCAAATAAAGACTGTGTTTCACGGTGTAGCGGAACAGCTTTGCTTCCTGCCCGATTAATCCTACCGAGGCGGTTCCCACCGCAATAGATTGAGGAGAGACCATTTTGCCGACCACTCCTCCCGAGGAGTTTGCGGCCACCGTGACCACCGGACTGACCCCGATGGAATGAGCAGTTGCATATTGCAGTTTCGCAAATAGCGCGTTGGATGAGGTGTCTGACCCGGTAATGAACACGCCGAGCCAACCCAACACGGGTGCGAAAAATGGATACAGGAATCCGGTTCCTGCCAGCGCCTGGGCAATGGTAATGATGATGCCCGCATCGTTGACGAGGTAAGCAAATCCCAGAATGGCTCCTATGGTGATGATCGGAAATTTCAGTTGCTTTAAGGTAGCAGGGAAAAGCTTGAGACCTTCGGAAAATTTTAGCCCGGTCAACGGGATGGAGATCAGCGCGGAGATCAGGATCGCTGTTCCGGCTGCTGAGAGGTAATTGAATTTAAAGACATGCGGCAAAAGCGTACCCTGGCTGTCCCGGATTACTTGATCCAACCCGGGGATGGCAAATTGCAGGGAGCCGGTGGCATCCAATAACTGCTTGATGGGTTTTAGCCCCCAGGCTATGATCATTACGGTGAGGATCAGAAACGGAGACCATGCCCTGACGATCTGGGCCATGGAATACTCGGCCTTCTGTGTTGGTTTAGGGGCTTCTTCGTGGCTAAAATGCCAAATATGCTTGGGTTTCCAAAACCGCAAGAAGACCGTGAGGCACGCGATCGAACCAATCCCGGAAACAATGTCGGGAAGGGATGGTCCCATATAATTGGAGCAGAACCATTGCAGAAACGCAAAAGAACCGCCCGTGATCAGGATCGCGGGTAGCACTTCCATGGACCTTTTGAACCCGGAGATCAGGATCACCAGATAGAAAGGCAGGAAAAAAGAAAGTACCGGAAGTGTTCTTCCCACCATCTGAGAGAGAGCCATTTCCGAAATTCCCGAGACCTGTGAGGCGACGGTGATCGGGATACCAATGGCTCCGAAGGCTACCGGAGCGGTGTTGGCGATCAGGCAAATTCCCGCCGCATAGAAGGCATTAAATCCCAAGCCTACCAGCAAAGAGGCAGTGATGGCCACCGGTGCCCCGAATCCGGCGGTGCCCTCCAGGAATGCGCCAAAGGAAAAAGCGATGAGCAGGGCTTGGAGCCGGCGATCAGCAGTGATGGAAGCCATGGAATGCTTGATCACCTCGAATTGGCCGCTTTGTACCGTAATGTTAAACAGGTAGATCACGGTAATGACGATCCAGCAAATCGGAAATAATCCGTACAAGGCACCGTGAAAGGTAGACAACAGGGCCAGCTTAACTGGCATGTGATATGCAAGAACGGCCACGGCAATGGCGACCACTGTAGCCAATACGCAGGCGAGATAGCCTTTCATCTTTCGAATGATCAAGGCCCAGAAGATAAATAGGATAGGAATGATCGCGACTAGGGCGGATAGCATCAGGTTGTGCAGCGGGTCTGTGGGTTGAGTCCATATCATGGGCGGTCACTTTGCGTGGCTTTAGAAGTAATATCAAAATCAAATGCACAGGCTTACCGTGTGCTAACTTAATGCAGATATTGGTGAAATAAAAGCCTTTTCCTGGGTTTGTGGGGAAAAGAAAGGAAGTCCAACGGACTTCCTTTCTAAAATACAATTGATTTAACGACGACGGCGAGGTGCGATTACAGGAGTGGCAATAGCATTAAGATCATAAACGATCTTGCCGTCCCGGATGGTCATTTCACAACCGAGCTTTTCGGTGCCTTTCACCGTATATC
>Ga0164242_10000196_pt1 | contig 75748 bp, 81 predicted proteins | sample OricomgcompostMG_FD_108783 | JGI IMG/M metagenome (GOLD analysis project Ga0164242, IMG submission 108783) | Miracle-Growth compost microbial communities from Emeryville, California, USA - Original compost - Miracle growth compost (MG) ... | reverse complement strand
CTCACCCACCACCGCACCAAACGTCCAATGTCAGAGGGTCGCCATAACCTACAGAAGTCAGATTCACACACCGCCGGACGCCCACCGAGCACCCGGCCAACGAAAGGAAACAACCACCATGAGCCAGTGGACGCAGATCACCATCCGCGGCGGTGATGAGATGACCGAAGAGTCGCTCGCCGAGATCGTCGAGGCCGTCCCTCTTGAGGTGAGCGACCTCGGCATCTACCCGTCCGGGCCCGGCGTCTGGATCGTCGAGGGGAACTCCAAGTGGCAGCCGGACGGCTTGGGCGACTTCTGCGAGCGGGTCTCGCTGCCCCGCGGCCGCGTCGTCGAGGCTGTCGAGGAGTGGAACACGCTCGACGCCGATGAGCCGGGGCAACAGCGCACCGTGTACGTGGCGGGCGATCGCTGCGCGGAGCAAGACCAGACCAGCGAACTCGTTCCGGCTGACCTCAAGGCCTCCATCACCTCGCTGAGGGAGGCGCTCGAAACGGGCAGCGGAGTGAAGGAGGCGGCCCTGTGGCTCGTCGACGGGCTGGAGGGCACACGGGCCGTTCAGAGTGAGCCTCGGCCCACCCTTGTGTCGGTGGAGGTCGTCGACGAGGCGAGCGTGGCCTACAGCGATCTGTTCGCGAGCGTCTTCGACTTCGACACAGTCGTCGACGTCGACGGTGGGCAGCTCCAGGTCGAGACGTTTGGCTTCGACCGGCGGCTCACGACGCGAGAGGATGTGAGCCCCATCCTCCGGCGCTGGATCGAGTCGCTGAAGACCCACACCGGCGTCGTGTACACGTACGACTGGAACGACGCCCTCGGCGCCTATCTGCTCCCCTATTGGGACGGGAAGACGACCGGCTACCTCACGGTCGGCGACGACGGCGAGGGACGAGGGTCGATCCCCTTCGAGTCGCTCGTCAGCGGCCTGGGCATGACCGCAACGGCGGTCTGGTCCGATGGCACCACCACGGAGGGGGTGGCCTGATGGGCGCAGACATGGCGCTGGCGATCGCGCGAGCGCCCCACTATGCGACGGGAGTCGACCCGCAGCCGTCCGAGACGTTGGCCACCATAGGCGTCCGACGCCTTGCGGCGATCGACTGGGACTCAGCCGCGGAGGACATCGGATGGAGGCTCGACCCTGAACTCGACGAGGACTCCGCCGACATCACCGGTCGGCTCCCTGGTCTTGCAGCGGAAGCCGTCAACGCCGTCCTGCATCCACGCCGAGACATCGCCGTGGTGACGATCGCTGATCAGGAGTACTTCGCCACCGGCGGTCTCTCCTGGGGAGACCCTCCGACCGACATCTTCGACCAGCTCGATGCCGTCGACGCGCTCGGAGTGTGGGATGCCGAGATCACTGCCGCCGAGGTCGCCGAAGCCACCTCGTAAGGGCGAGCCGGGCGGGCGGCACAAGCGGCCCGCCCGGCTTTGTCAGTGGTCACACTTAACCTATAGGTGTCAGATTCATTCGAGGAAACAGAGGAGCATCAGATGGCCAGCGAAACGAAGGTCTCCCCCGTCGAGATCGACACCGTGTACGTGTCGCGATGGGGGTATGACCAGACCAACGTGGAGTTCTTCCAGGTGGTTGCCGCGACACCGAAGACGATCCTGCTGCGCGAGATCGCCCAGCGCGCCGTGCGGCACATCGGCAACATGAGCGAGTGCGTCGAGCCCCTGCCCGGCGAGTTCGTCGGTGCGCCGTTCCGCCGGAAGATCCACCCGGAGATGCGCAACGGCGTCTCGCTCACGACGTTCTCGAACGCCTACCCCTGGGACGGAGGGGCCGAGTTCCAGAGCCACTACGCCTGATCCCGCGCCCCAGCGCCGGGCTGAGCTGACACGGCCTCGACGACCCTCCCGGTCGCCGGGGCCGTCGTGCGCGCCGTTCAGGAAAGCTTCCGGGCAGGGGGTGCCCAAACCACCTTCCTGGTTAGGGTCGGCGGCCGGGTCTGCGTTGTGAGAGGGTCCCTTCTAGTGAATCTGACATCTATAGAATAACACACATCTAGTCGCGGTGCGCGTGTAATCTATTGGTGTCAGATTCACGGAAGGAATGAATGATGACCACGGTCGACACGATGATCCGGCGTCGAGTACAGCGCGGCGCCAACGAAGCCCAGAGCCGGGAGCTGCTCGATTCGCTATTGGCGTCCCACGCCGGCGACAACCTCGCTGCGGCGCTCGTCTACGAGGGCTTCGCTACCGAGCGGCAGGCCTACACCTTCGTGGCCACAGGGGCCGGCGATGACGAGTAGTCACTCGAGGATCCGACGCTCTCACCTGGATGCACGCCCTCGTAGTCACACCCGAGGCATGATCGTTGGAGGCGTCGGGCCGCCGACGCTCCTGCAGCGGCAGCCCGCTGCACGCACAGCGGAACAGGAGAGATCGATGGGACACGTCTACACCGTCGGCAACAAGCAGATCGACGTCGACGACCCCACCGCCGTGCAGGCGCTCAACGATGACGAGCTGAAGGATCTTCTCGCCCAGACGCTACGGTCGACGCCGGATGCCGGCGACCGAGGACCAACGCTCCCCCAACGTCGACCCGAGAAGGGCACTGGATTCGTGCTACCCGGCACGCCTGCACCGCGGGCGTAGTCGACCATGTGCGAGGACATCGACCACGGCGGCCGCCGTTGCCCTTCCAGCAGTGCCGAGGCGCGACGTGCACGCGACAGCGAACGCCGGCACCTCGAGGCACAGGGCCAGGTCGAGGCCTTCATCGGCGCGACGCCATTCCGCCCAGAATCCGGCGAGCTGCTGCGGATGAGCTACCGGCCGAGCTATTACACGTCGGACGAGTGGATCGAGTACGACGACACGCTCCAAGCAGCTGCAGAGCGCCACGGTGTTCAGCTGATCGATCAAGAGCCCGCGGACGGGCTCTGGCTCGGCGACACCGAGCCCGCCGGCGCCTACCTCGTCCGCGCCGACAGCTTCGAGCAGATCACGGCCTGGGCGAGCGAGCTCGCCGGCCGCTACAACCAGGACAGCATCATGGCCGGTCGCTTCGACCCTGCCGGCGACGCCAGGGTGTACCAGTTCGAGATCCCGGAGAGCCGCGCCGACGTCGTCCTCGAGGCACTGCGTGAGGCGGGAGTCCCTGGCGGCCGCACCTATGGCGGCAAGCTGGAGATCGCTGACGTCGACGGCTCCATGGTCCCGCCCGACACGCTGCGCGTCCTCACCGCGGTTCTCGGCGAAGGGACCGTCGCCCGGGCGGAGGTGGCCTTCGTGCAGGGCAACGAGAAGTACAAGGCCCACATGCCGATCAAAGAGATCCAGGCGCTGCGGCAGCTCTACGCCGAGCACCTCCACCTCCCGGTGCGGAAGCCGCTTCCACACCTCACGGGCGCCGACGACGTCGCCGCCGCGCGCGCATACGACCAGGCACCCCATCAACCGAAGCACCCGCGGGTGGCCCGCTCCTACCGCGTCTTCCGCCAGCACATCGCCGCGCAGTGGAGCCTCCTGGCGTCGGCCGGCTACCGCCTGGAGCCGTGGCACGGGCAGAGCGAGCAGCCCTACGCCAACTCGGCCGAGATGATCGACGACCTGCGCACGAACAAGCACCTGTACTACTTCCGCACCGAGGTCTCTCAGGACACCGAGGGGGCCCTTCCCCCGGACCACCCGATGGCAGCAACCGTCACGGTCGTCGAGGAAGGACGGCGACGCGAGATCCTGGCCAACGATTGCTTCCGCGGCGTACACGACGCCATCGCGCACTCCGAGGGGCACCAGTTCGGCCCCTACGGCGAGAAGCGTGCCTGGTGGACGCACCGCTCGTGCCTCCCCCGCGAGGCCCGGCTCGCGCTGTGGTGTGAGACCAGGGCTCAGAACTGCTGGACGAACGCCGGCCCGCACATGACCGAGACCGTGGATGGCAAGACCCGGATCCTGCAGCCCGGAGACGACAGCTGGATCCCGATGCCCGATCGCCCTTACGCCGAACAGAAGTGCGTCAATGTCCTGAGCTCGCTACTCTGACGCATCCTCCGTGTCCCCCTCGGATGTCGGCGGCCACGGACACAATGGCGAACGAAGCACGATAGGGCGAATGTACGAACTCAGCTTCGTAAATTACACTGCACTATCGAAGTTCTATTCGGTAGGCGGTGTGTCATGGAGTCACTCGAGGCATTGGTAAGACTCTCCCCCGCGGGACACCCGATCGCGATCCGCGCAGCTGGACGTGACTTCATCGCAGCCGGGCGACCCGATGTCTGGATGGACCGCCGGCGCTGGTGGGCCGGAACGGCCGCCAGTCGGCTCGGGGCCGCTGCGCTTGAACGTGAACGTTGGAGCGTGCCCAGCGTCGACGAGCAGGGCAACACCGTCGTCATCGAACTCGAGCACGATCGCTCGGCCAACAGGTGGAGCCTGCTTCCGCCCGACGCCTGATGCTGCCCTTCACCCATCTCCACACCGCCTCGTACTACACGCCTCACTACGGCACACGCAGCCCTGAAGAGCTCGTCGACGCCGCGGCGGCACACGGGGCGGTCGCCGCGGCGATCACCGACCACAGCGGCCTCTACGGCGCGATCAGGCATATCCGAGCGTGCATTCAAGCCGGGATCCACCCGATTGTCGGCGCCGAGTTGCAGCTGACCGCCGCCGACCCCCTCGGCGAGCGCGGCAGTGTGACGGTGCTGGCCCACGGGAATGTCGCCGGGGCGGGGTGGGCTGGGCTGTGCCGGGTGATCTCTGCTGCGCACTCCCCTCGCACTCGAAGGGGGTCGCCGGCGGTGGACGCTGACCGGCTGCCGGGCTTCTTGCGCGCAGACGGCGTGCCGACGTCGACGGTCCTGTTGGGGGCCGACTCGGATGTCGGCCGCGCCGTCGTGAGCGGTGACCTCGCACTGGCGACGCAGCAGCTGGAGGGGTGGCGACGACGGCTGCCGGGCGGAGTCGTGGTGGAGGTGGTGTGGCATCTGACTCGGCCGGGCAGCGCGCGCAGTCTTCAGCACGCTGCCCGGATGCTCGAGCTGGCCGATCAGGTGCAGGTGCCGGCGGTGCTGACCAACGAGACGCGCTATGGCGTCGCGGACGATGCGATTGCCGGCGATGTGCTCGACTCTGCGGATCAGCTCGTACCGCTGGAGAGCATGACGGCACAGCCGAACGCGCAGCCATGGCTGAAGCCGCCGGGGAAGATGCGTGCGATCGCGCGCGCGATCGTGGATGCGTCGTCTCTGCCGTCGCGCGCAGCTGAGGAGCTGCTGCGGTCGACCGAGGAGCTCGCCGAGCGGTGCTGGCTGGATCCTGAAGGGGATCTGCGATGGCGGATGCCGAAGGTGCCCGAGAAGGAGGTGCTGGGCCTGGCGGCGGATGATGATCCGGGGCAGGTGCTGTGGGGGAAGTGCATTGCGGGGATCTCCCAGCAGTTCTACACCGCGTCCAGTTCGACGTTGACGAGGGTGCACGATCGGCTCCGCGACGAGATGGCGACGATCCAACACCTCGGGTTCGAGACGTACTTCCTGACGGTGTCGAGCGTCGTCGACCGGATCCGGCAGATGGGTGTTCGTGCACAGGCTCGGGGCTCGGGGGCGAGCAGCCTGGTCGTGTATCTGCTGGGCATCAGCGTGGTCGACCCGCTCGAGCTCGACCTGGTCATGGAGCGCTTCCTCAGCACGCGACGGTCGAGTCTGCCGGATATCGACGTCGACGTGGAGTCGGCTCGGCAGCACGACTGCTATCGGATGATCGTGCGCGAGTTCGGCGCCGATCGGGCGACGCTGCTGGCGATGCAGACCCGGTATCGAGCTCGGCGGGCGATTCGGGACGCCGGCCTGGCGCTCGGGCTCGACAAGGAGCTGATCGACTGGGTTGCGAAGAGCACCTGGCGGTTGGATGCCGATCAGGTGATGGGGGTTCTCGCGGAGCGGCCGGAGATGCGCGAGCTCGCCCGCGCCACGAGGGCGGATGCTCGGCTCCGGTTGCTATTCGATCTCACTGAGCGGTTGGCGGATCTCCCCCGGAACCTGTCGACGCATCCGTGCGGTGTGCTGTTGGGGCCGGCTGACCTGATGTCCGTGACCCCGGTACAGCCGTCCGGGATGGGGCTGCTCATGTCGCAGTTCGACAAGGACGACATCGACGACGTCGGCCTGCTCAAACTGGATGTGCTCTCCGTGCGGATGCAGTCCACGATCGCTCACGCGCTGTCGGAGATTCGGCGTGTGCACGGTCCGGGTGCCGCGGCCGCCGGCGGCCTACCGCCCGATGCCGGCTACGTTCGCCCGGACGGCACGATCCACCTCGAGCAGGTCCCTCACGACGACCCAGCCACGTATGCCGGCATCCAGTCGACGCACACGCTCGGGATGTTCCAGATCGAGTCTCCCGGGCAGCGCGAGCTCGTGGGGAAGCTTCAGCCTCGGGCCTTCGAAGACCTGACGGCCGACATTGCGCTGTTCCGGCCGGGGCCGGTGAAGGGCAACATGGTCGCGCCGTTCGTCGGCCGCCGCCTCGGCGATGAATCGGTCACCTATCTGCACGAGCGGTTCCGGCCGTTCATGCGGGACTCCCTGGGTGTGATGATCTACCACGAGCACCTGCTGCGGATCATCGCCGATTGCATGGGCATCTCGCTCGGCGAGGCCGACGAGATCCGCCGATCGATGAGCCCTGAGACGCTGCCGGCACTCGAGACGCGGTTCCGCGCCGCGGCACGCAGCCGGATCGAGGGCGGCCGGCGACTGTTCACCGATGCGCAGATCGAGACGATCTGGCGCGACGTCGCCGCATTTGGAAGCTACGGATTTTGTAAAGCCCACGCGGCATCCTTCGCAGAAACGAGCTACTCCACCGGTCAAGTCCCTGGTGGTGGTGTAGTGGTGCCTTCGTGTTCGGGTCGGGTTAGGCGCTGAGTTCGAGGACGGGTTCGGTGTTCACCTCGCTTCCGGTGTCGGGCACGAGGGTCAGGCGGGATTTGGTGAGGATGTCGAGGCCGAGGTAGCGGCGTCCTTCGGCCCATTCGTCGGTCTGCTCGGCCAGGACGGCTCCGACGAGGCGGATGATCGCTTCCCGGTTCGGGAAGATGCCGACCGAGTCGGTGCGTCGGCGGATCTCACGGTTGAGTCGCTCGTTGGGATTGTTGGACCAGATCTGCGCCCAGAGCCCTTCGGGGAAGGCGGTGAAGGCCAGCACGTCAGCGCGTGCAGCGTCCAGGTGGGTGAAGACCTCGGGAAGCTTGCCGTCCACGTAGTCCAGCGGCTGACCTGCGACTTGGAGAGCGCATGGATGCCGAGGGTCTTCACGAGCTTGTCCATCCGGCGCGTACTCACCCCGGCCAGGTAGCAGTCCGCGACGACCGTGATCAGCGCAGCCTCCGCCCGCTTGCGCCGCTCGAGAAGCCACTCTGGGAAATACGTGCCGGACCGCAGCTTCGGGATCGCGACGTCGATCGTTCCGACGCGGGTATCGAGATCACGGTGCCGGTACCCGTTGCGCTGGGCCGTGCGAGTCGGGCTGGGCTGACCCCACTCGGCGCCGACGACCTGGTCGGCATCAGCAGACAACAGAGCATTGATCATCGTCTGCAGCAGCTGCCGCATCAGATCCGGAGATGCCTCCGACAGGGCTTCGCCGAGCGCGCCGGCAGGGTCGACAATATGAGGTGCGGTCATCGTGATGACTCCGTTCGAGGATTCTGTGGAAGGTTGACTCGAAGGATCACACGGTGACCGCGCTCACGTCAGCAACGACGCACGCGACCACCGCGCTACACCACTATGCGGGACTCCACTACTCCACCGCATTTTTGAAGGTGCATTACCCCGTCCCGTTCATGGCCGGGCTGCTCGAGCACGACCCTGGCATGTACCCCAAAGGGGTGCTGCTCGGTGAAGCCCGCCGGCTCGGGATCCCGATCCTGCCGATCGACGTGAACGCCTCAACGGAGCACTACCTCGTCGAGAGGACAGAAGCCGGCCAGCTGGGCATCCGCCTCGCGCTCACCGGTATCCGTGGCATGTCCGCGGCCGAGCTCACACGACTGCTCGCCGGCGCGCCCTACACGTCAGTCGAGGACGTCTACCTGCGAGCGAGACCCGCACGCCCCTCGCTGATGCATCTGGCGGCCATCGGGGCGCTCGACTCTGTGGCCGGCGGCGCAGAACGCGGCGCGGTCATCGCCCACGTCCGACAGCTGACCGCGACGCGGCGGCCGCTACCCGCGGCGCAGGAGATCGCACTCGCGGTGGGCCCGGGGACCGTCATTACCCCCAGCGCCGAGCCCTTGTCGCAGACCGAGCAGCTGGCGGCCGAGTTGCACATCCTGGGGTTGACGGTCTCCGGCCACATCATGGATCCGTTCACGCCGATGCTGCAAGCGATCGGGGTGACGCCGGCGAGCGAGCTGCTGAGTCTGCCGGCGCGCAGCGAGGTTCTCGTCGCCGGCGTCCGCGTCGCAACGCAGACGCCTCCCATGAAGTCGGGCGGTCGCGTCGTGTTCATCTCCCTCGAGGACACGACGGGGATCAGCGACTGCACCTTCTTCGATGAGGCTCAACAGGCGAGCGGGCCGCTGCTGTTCGGGACCCGGCTCCTGGTGGTCTCCGGCAAGACCAGGCGGACCGGTGCACGGGGTATCTCCATCGAGGCGACTCGCGCGTGGGATCTCAGCGTGGAGTTCGCGCGGTGGGCGGCGGCGCGTGAGGTTACGACGCCAGATACCCCCGCAATCTCCGCTTGACCTTCTCCTGCACCGGGCGAGCGAGCGCGAGATCCTGCGCCGCCTCATTCAACTCCTGGAAGCCGCCCTCGACCCCCGTCGACACGCCCTTCGGGTACAGGCAGCTGCTCACCGCGGCGACGAGAGAATCCACCTCACCGCGGAGGGAGTCGTCGATGACCCGCGCGGCCAGACCCTCTGCGGCGGTGAGGTTGTCGTACTGACGCGACGGCGGCGGGACGAGCTCGCCTGGCCGGGCCTCCCGATAGAGGAGGTAGTCGCGGTCCTCTTCCAACGCCTTCTCTGCGTCGCGGGTTGCAGCGGCCAGCGCCGGCAGGTGACCGCTGAGCGCGTCGATCTGCGATGCGCGCTCTCGCTCCCCCCGGGCTCGTCGGTCGCGTCTCACCTCGAGCAGGAGCTGTGCAAGCATCGCGATCCCCGCGCCCACGATCGTGGCGACGAGAGGAACCCACTCACTGCCCACTCTCCGACTCCCTCCGGTGCTGCCTGATGGTACGTCGCACCCATGGCCGTGTCGCTGAACCCTGTTACAGTAGTGCTATTCAGTAGCCAGGTACAGCAGTGGTCTACTGAACCCCGCTACAAGGAGGGCCCATGGATCCGGTCGAAGATCTGCGATCACTTCGCAGAGAGATCACCCAGGCCAACGAACGGTACGCGGAGCTCGTCGAGCGCCGCAACAAGTTGATCATCGAGCGCTACCGCTCTGGCCGCTCAGCAGCCGACCTGGCGATCGACTCAGGCCTGACCGAGGGCCGCGTCCACCAGATCCTTCGCAAGGCCAGTACCCCCACCGAATGACTCCCGCACGCAAGGCTGAGACCGTCGACCGCGCCGCCCGCGCGTCGACTCCCCGGCCTGCCCGCGCCCGCACCACCACGGCGACACCCGCCACTACCCCCAAGACCTCTACCACCGAGCCCCTCAAGAACGTCACGTTCTACGCTGCCCGCGACCTGGTGAACCGGGTCAAGAACGCCCAGGCCGCCACGGCCAAGGAGCCCCGCGGCCACCGGTCCTTCAACGCCATGGTCTCTGCCGCCCTGATGACCGAGACGACCCGGCTCGAACGGCTCTACAACGACCGCAAGCCGTACAAGGCCGTCCCGCCCGGAGGCATCAAGCGGGGGCGACGCGAGATCCGACTTCGCGATGTCGAGGTCGACCTCGTGCACGAGTCCTTCGCGCAACGGCCCTCCGACACCAACCACGCTCGAGGCGCCTGGTTGGCCACCCGGTTCCGCCCCGGCGGATACGACAGCTTCGCCGAGATGATCGTCGGCGCACTGGAACGTGAAGCAAGCCGACTCGAGCGCGCCTACAACTCCCGGAAGCCCTTCCCCCCGCGAGGATCGACCACACCCACGCCGGCCGCCGAGAAGGCGACGCCATCACGGCCCACTAAGCCGCCGGTCACCGCCAGCAACAAGCGACAGAAGGCCCAGCTCATGCCGCCCGACGCAGAGACGGAAGCGGTAATTAGTGGTGGTTCTAGCCGCCCCACCCGTGCACCCAAGACCGTGAATTAGTGGTGGTTCTGGACCCTCGTTTTGCCGCCGTGCTAGGCTTGAGCTCGCCGCGGTGCTGGCCGTAGGTCGGTGGCCCGGTGAGCTCACCCCTCCCCCGGCTACCACTAATTACCCTCGTGAATCGGTTCGTATTAGTGGCACTCTGGGCCGACTTGATCGCCAGGCCGTTGAGTCTTTTTAGTGGCAGGTCCGACGACCAATGGATGCTGCCGTCTTCTCATGCTTCGACGGTGCGCCCGGGCGACAAGGGCTCAGTCCCACCCTCGTAGGGTCGGCCATGGTTGTACTCGGCTTCTCTGCGCTTCGCCTCGTTCAGGAGAGCTCGCTCGACGAACTTCGACCACGAGCCATCCTTCTCGAAGTAGTTCGTCGCGGAGTATGCCGCCTTCGCGCGGCGCTGCACCTCGGCGTCGACGTAGGAGGTCATCGCGGGCTTGGGCGACTTCGCCTGTGCCGAGGTCTTCTTCCTCGTCGGGGTCCTGCGCGCGGCCGCTCGAGGCTCGGGAGGTTCCACGACCACGGTTGGAACCTCGACCACGGTCGTCGGTGCGGAGCCGCTCGGATCGGCGTCGGCTCGGTGGTCTGCCATCATCCTGGACAGATCGCGCGGTGGCTTCTTCGCCGCGCCCTTCGCGCGTGGCGGAAGCATCGGGATGGTGGTGTCCTTGTCGTCGCTCATGCGTGTGCTCCCTGCTTGGCGGGCTCGTCGTCGGCAGCCTGCTCGGCGGTCGTGATGCGTTGGACGAGCTCCCGCGCGATCGCCTTCAGATCATCGGAGACGGACTCAGCGGCGCCGGCCACCAGCTCCCCCGCTTCTGCCCCGCGGCGGATCTGCCACCACGTCGGTTCGTCTTTCTTCTGACCCTCGAGCTCGTGCACGAGCACCCCGCGATCGCGCGTCTGGGACGCGGTCTCCTCGCTGTGCCGAATCGTGGCCGAGAGCACGACGTGCTGGTCTGAGTTGAAGTGTCCGGCGATCTTGTCCCGTGCCCGTCGCTCGGCGTTGCGCATCACGATCTCGTCCTTGCGCTTCGCTGCGGTGCCCACACCTGTCAGGACCACCCCGAGAAGGCTGAGGTCCTTGTTGACGTCGATGACCGCGTCGAGGCGACGCGCCACGGCGATGAGCCCGTCGGTGCTGGCGTTGTCCGTCTTCGTGGGCACCAAGGCGTATCGGGATGCTGCCAGCGCGGCGTTCTGGAGCATCTCGTCGTTAGGCGGGCAGTCCAACAGGACGATGTCGTAGTCCTCGACGATCGGCTGCAGCGCGATGGCGAGAGAGAGCTTCGCCTGGGCGGGGCTCTTGGCGGCGACGGACACCAGGCCGGCCGAGGCTTGATGGAGTGCTGGCCCGCCGACGAGCACATCGAGGTTCTCCCTCACGGTCACTGGCTTCGCTTCAGTGAGCCCGACGAGCGCACCGAACAGCGCCCTCCCCTCGTCGTCCAAGTCGGTGTCCCGGTAGCCGAGGTCAACGCCGGCGTCGCCTTGAGGATCGAGATCGACGAGGAGTGTGCGCATCCCTAGCTGCGCGAGCAGGCCTGCGACGTTGGTCGCCAGAGTCGTCTTGAGGGTGCCGCCTTTTCCGTTGATGATCGCGACGACACGACCGAAGGCGTCTCGATCGATCTCGACAGTCGGTGCCATTGGAGTCTCCTTCTCCGAGGTCTCCCCCGGCGTGATCCTTGTCGGCCAGCATTACAAGTATTGCTGGCTCCACTTTGATTCCTGGTATTGCTTGCGCTAAAAGCGTTACTTGTAATGACAGTAGCACTGTTACCCCCAGCATTGCCAGTGATACTTGCGTCACCAGCATTACAAGTAATTGGCTCTTGGGAGGCCGTCAGCCCACGCCTCGCGCGTCGAGACCTCGTTTCGGCACAGATACCCGGACGGCACGGGAAAGGCCCGGAGGCCGCGATTCCGCGCCGTTCCGGGCCTTCCCCTGCACTTGCGATTTCAGCCAGTGGGGGAGCCTGCCTCCTTGCGGTAGACCTGCATCAGTACCCCCGTGATCGGCGTCTTCGTGAGGTCCAGGTCGGAGTAGCGGTCGTTGGCCTGGCTCAGCAGCCATCCGACGGCGTCGCCGCCGTTGCGTTTGAACTCGTTCACGCCCTTCAGGAACGTGCTCACCGCGTAGCCGCTGCGGCTGCCGACCTCCATGGTCCGGCCGTTGGCGAAGGTTAAGGAGAACATCACGTTCTTCTTGCCCCACTTCTGCCCCTTGGCCGCGCTGCGGGCGAGCCGCTCGATCTCCCTCGCCCCGTCCGCTCGCCCCTTCGCGGAGATCCCTTTCGGGAGTCCGACCTCGTGTAGCCGGCCGCCCTTGTCCATATAGCTGGTCTTCGTCGACCAGCGTCCGCCCTGCTTCGAGTCGGTGTACTTCCCGTACGTCGGCCGCGGGGGCAGCACCGATTTCTCCTTGGCGCTCTTCGGCGCCCGCACGTGCACGATGCGACCGTCCTTGTCCTTGCGTCGCGGGGGAGGGGTCGACACCGTTCCCCTCGACGCGAGCTCACTGAGCGCCTTGCGGTACGACTCGCCGCTGGTCTCGCCGCGCATGATCTTCGAGACCATGCGCGGGTCGCGCTGCAGCTCGCGGGCGACCTCACGACGGCTCAGCGCGTTCTCGCCGGACAGCAGCCCGGTCAGGATGTCCTTGACCGGTCGCTGGCCGTCGCCCGGCATCAGGCGGCCCCGCTCTCGTCGTAGTCGTCAGCGGCCTCGTACGCGGCGCGCGGGCCTGCCTTCTCAGCCTTCGAGCGCAGCTGGTCGCGCCGAACGAGTGTGTCCGGGATCTTCATGTCGCCCTCGAGGAGCCCTTTGAGCCGTAGCCGGCCGACCTTGCCGTCGTCGGCGCCGCCGAATCGGACCGGGAGCGCCCAGTGGGGGAGTGCGGTGGTGTAGATGGCGTCGCCGTTGATCCCGATCAGCGTCGACGAGGGCACCGCGAGGGCGCCGGTGCTGGCTCCTCCGGCGCCGGGGCCCGAGAGCACCTTGGCGCGGCCTCGGCCCCACACCTGGGCGGCGATCTCCGGGTGATACCACTCGCGATTGCGCTCGGTCAGCTTGCCGGGGACGGTGTAGACGTATTCCTTGCCGTAGGGGACGGCCTTGAATCCCGGCGGGATCTCGCGGGCCGACTGCACCTTCACCGCGTGGTCTGGCCCTCGGGAAGCGAATGCGCCGATCGCCTGCAGAAGGATCGCGCGCAGGGCCGCCGACAGGGCCGCCTTCTGCTTCTCGTTGTACTCGGGGTTGCCGGCCACCCGCTCGCGGGCGCGGTTGATCCGCTCGCCGAAGGTGTCCATCACGCGGCCCTTGTCAAACACGACGGCCTCGACCGGTTGGATGATCCAGCCTGCATTTCGCGCGACGAACACCTCGGACATGTCAGCCCAGGTCTCGCCTCGAGCGCCGGGGCGATTCGGGTAGTACCAGTGGTCGCTGGTGCCCGGCATCTTCACGGCCAGGAGTCCCACGTGGTTCCAGTTCTCGGGGACCTGGAACCGCACGCGGATCCTGGCCCTCGAGTAGGGCTCTTCCTCCATCAGCTCGTAGGCTGCAGCCTGCTTGAGCCGACGGCCGGGACCGATCCCGAGCTCGCGGCACAGCGACGCATACATGAACCGGCCGTCGACGTAGGCGAACTGGCTCATGCGAGCCGTCTCCGCCGGCTTGATCAACGGGACGCAGTCCTCGTGGGCGGTGAAGTTCGGCCCTGCCACCAGGTGCTCGAAGTGGTGCTGACCAGAGGTGCTGTGGATCTCATCGGCGATGTCCGGCGCCACCTGGTAGGGATCCACGTTCTTCGGCAGCGACAACGCCCAAAGCTGACGCCCCGTCGCCGACGGAGCCAGGAACATCGAGGTGTTCGGGTCGAGACGTCGCAGCTCGGCCGCCAGCGCGTCCCAGCACAGCCGCGCCTGCTCGGGCGTGAGTCGCACCTCACCGAACCACTCGGCCGCGGTGCGCACGTAGACCTTGTGGCCGCTGATGTTGCGCACGTACTGGGCCGATGACGTCCGCGGGTAGACGCTCTCTGCCGTCCAGCCTTCGGTAGGGGCGAGGATCCAGTGCGGCTTGCCGGGGATCGCTTCGGGCACAGACCCGGTGAACATGATCTTGTTCGCGTTGTAGTGCGCCGCGGTCTCAAGGTAATCGAGGAGGTTCGGCTTGACGCGGCGGCCGCCGATGCGAGCCTTCACGGGAGCACCGGCACTGGTCACGCCCCGATCCGTGCCGTACTCGATCCAGAGCGTCGCGAAGTCCTGGACCGGCCAGGGATGAGGTCTCATCGTGCCTTCTCCAATGCGAGGTTCTTGTCGCGCTCATCGCGCCAGTTGGGCTGTTCGGCTTCGCAGCGAACGCAGAACGGGTAGCCATCCATGAACTTGTGGCCGAGCTCGTCGCAGACGCTCGAGCCGGGGGAGCGCGCCGACGATTTCAGATGGTGCGGCCACGAGTCAGGTTCTCTCGCGATCGCTGCGGCAACGTACCGATTCGGGTTGCTGAGCCGCTTCTGGCCTCGAGCTCGTAGCCAGATCTCCGACACGGCGGCCGCGAGATTCACCTGGCGTCGCTCGACGCCGGCGCGGACCAGCTCGAGGTTGAGCGTCTTCAGCGAGAGCCGGGTATCCAGGCCGCCGAGGACTCGCTCCAGGAGCTTATCTTCAGCGGAAAAGTCATCATCGTCATCAACGATGCGCTGCTCGATCGAGCTGGTAGCGGCCGGTGTCTCGTCGACGCTCGAAGCCGGTTCGCGCGCTTCTGTGGTTACTTCTGGAAGTGATGATGATTTGGTTAATACTTCCGGTTCTTCCGTTAATGCAGGTGCAAAATCTGCACCTGCTGACGCAGAATCTGCACCTGATGGGGCCGGACCAGTAGGTGCAAAATCTGCACCTGAAGGCGTAGGGGTGACGCGCTCATTACGTGCAGAATCTGCACCTACTGCCGACGTGGCCTCGCCTTCGCCAGTACATGCAGAATCTGCACCTGATGATGTGGGTTCGGGAAGGTGGGCGTGGACAGTCGGCTGGGATGGGCGAGGCTCCGCCGGTGCTGTTCTCCCGCGGGGCTTAGCCTGCGGCTTGTCGACGCAGATCTCCGCCTCGAGCTGCAGGGTGTAGAGATCGCTGGTGCGCTTCTGATAGCCGTTGTACCGACGCTGACGAACCACGGCACCCAGCTGCTCCAGAATCTCCAGAGCCTGCTTCACCGTGCGCTCGGCAAGCTCCGTCTCCTCGGCAATCAGTGCGGTTCCGGGGAAGCACTGAGCCGTCTTGTCATCTGCATGCTCAGCCAGCACCAGCAGCACGGCCTTCGCGGAGCTCGAGCCAGTCCGGGTCTTCATCGCCCAAACGAGGGCGCGGCGACTCATGAGGCCTCCAGCGGCGCTGGACGCGACACGCAATTAGTGGTGATTTGACGACCTGCGTGATTCAGAAACAGAGATCGCGTAGACTGCTGGTACGGCGTCCACCAAGACACGTAGAAGCCTCCCTCCGGGGGCTTGACAACTGAATGGCTTCGATCTGATTTCCGGTCGCGTCGAGGCCACAGACTCTCAGGGGAACCTCCTCGCTCGAATGCGGGGAGGTTCTTCGTTTCAGGCGGTCCTTGCCATTGGCAGTTCCTCCTGGAGACGTTTGTTTTGGCCAGCCTTGATTTCGTCAGTGATCCACTGAGGCATCGGCTGGTTGGTCGATTGGGCCATGACCCATGCAACGTACGTGCTGAAGGAGACGCCGAGCTCGTCTGCAGCCTTCTGGTAGGTGTCGTGATGCTCAGTCGGGAACGAGACGGACTGCTTCTTGGTGCCCTTCGGCCGGCGACCAGGTACGCTCGCGGGCTGCATCTGTTGCACGGACATAGCACCGTTATAGCAGGAAATGGAATCGGAATCCGAAATACCAGGTGATCCGAGGTGGGTGTGTCGCCGGTCATTTCAGTTCGCCTCCACTACTCGCCCTTGGGTGAGCGTGCGTCGATGGGATCGTCTTCGTTGACCGAGAGGATGCCGTCTTCGCCGGTCTGGAGGTCCCGGTACTCGATGAAGAGGCTCTCTCCGTCGCTGAGGCCGTCGTCCTCGACTGATGTGACGACGCCCCAGACTGAGAGGCTGTCGTCGTAGCAGATGGCCATGCCGGGTTCCAGGTCGGTTGCGGCGACGGGGGAGGGCAGCTCGTAGTCGTCGAGGGGGTCGCCCGAATTGGAGGAGTGCTCTCGCTCCGTATCGTCGTCGAGTGACGTCTCATCGTCCGCAGCCGGCGCTGGGCGCGGTGTTGTTCTGAGCGCTGGTTGTGCGTCGCCGTCGAAGGGCACGATCGGTGCGTGGGCGTACATGTCGTACGTGACGAGCTCCAGATCCTCGAACTCTTCGATCTCTCGAGGAGGGGCGACCATCATGCGCGGGTAGTGCGTCTCTGCCGGCAGGAGTGCTTGGAGCCGCTGATACTCGACGTCGTCGACGTTCTGGGCGTCTTCCGGGTTCGGCGTGTAGTGCGTGAGCACCTCAACGGGGTTGCCGTCCGCGTCGAGCGCGATGCCGTGGCCGCGGGGTGCTCGGGTGACGCCGATGGCCTGCGAGTCCCACATCATCTGGGCTCCCTGGGGGGAGAGCCGGCCGAGGGATGTGCGGGCTCCGAAGTTGTCGCGCATCTCGCCGTCGACGAATGTGACGTCGGGGCGCTGGATGCCGATCACGAGGTGGACTTTGGCGCTGCGGCCGAGGCGTGCGATGTTCGCGATCTGGTTGTACACACGCGGCTTCGTCGGGCCGCCCTTGGGCTTCACTTCCGGGTACCAGGCGTCGACGGAGGCCTTGAACGATGCGTACTCGTCGATGACGACCACGAGCGGGTCGAAGTCTGCCTTCGTCGCCTTGCGGGCCTTGATCTGCGCGTAGCGCTCTTTCATGATGTCGTGCGCGTTCTGGACCATCCGAACCTGGGCCTCGACGCTGTCGGCCACGAGCTCGACGTTGGGCCAGGCGTGGAATCCGAGGAACTCGATCTCTTTGCCGTCGAGTACGTGCACACGCCAGCCGAGCTGGGCGACGGCGGTGAGGATGGTGTGCTCGCAGGTGGTCTTGCCGGAGCCGGTGCCGCCGACGATGAGCATGTGCGGGTCGCGGGAGGGCTTCCAGACGATGACCTTGCCGTCCTCGTCGGTGGCGTAGGGGATCTCCGCTTCCATGTAGCTGCGGTGGGTGAGCTCGGGCAGCTGGGCCGGGGGCTCGTGGACGATCATCTTGGGCATCTCGGGCTTGAGCTCGAACCGGACCCAGTCCCGCTCGAGGTCCCAGTGCGCCCGCCACCGACCGGGGAGGCTGACCTCGACGATCTTCTCGAACTGGCGGCGGACGGGGAGCTTGGTGAGCTTGGTGCCCATGCCGTACTGGACGGTGAAGGCGACCAGATGCTCGCCTTCCATCGTCGGATCGACGGTGACCGCGCCCAGGGTCTCCCGGATGAGGGCGCGCACACGGCTCTCTGCTTCGGGGAGGGCTGCGTCCTTCTCGGTGCTGACGAGCGTCTTGAGGCAGCGGCGATCGTCGTCTTTCGTGATGCGGTAGCGCAGACCGAGGCGACGTTCAGCATGGTCGAGCAATTCGCTGGTGAACTTCGGGTCGGTCTCGTCGATGCCCGGGTGGTAGGAGATCACGAGACGTCGCGGCAGCCCGGACATGAAGGGGCCGGACCAGCGGGAGGCGTGCACGTGGGCCCTGCTGGGGAGACCGTGGCCGAGGAGCGGGGTGATGGCCAGGAGGAACTTGTCGACGAGCTCCACCCGGTTCCGGTGGCGGCGGTTGAGGACGATGACGGCGGCGATGAGCACGGCCGCGAGGATCCCGATGAGGATGGGTGCCGTGTGATGCCCGATGCCGTAGGCGATGCCGCCGAGGATGACGCCGGCACCCACGATGCAGACGGCAGGAACTCCCCAGCCGGGGAGGCGGGGGAGTGTGGGCCGAGAGGAGCCGAAGGCGCGGCTCATCGCCGTGCTTCCTGTCGCTGCAGCAGGGCGCGGTTGATGCGCTGCCTGATGGCGAGGACGGCCAGGCCGGCGGCGATGATGAGCGCGCCGGCGAGGATCGAGATCCGCAGGATGTCGAGGCCTGCATCTACCCCGATCGGGATGAGCACGTTGTGCGTGGTGAGCACGTGGACTGCGACTAGCCACTGCTGCACGGGCGCGAACATGGTGCCGAGGATCGTGGGTGCCACCACGCAGACGACGACACCGAGAACGATGATGATCAGGGTGTCGTCGTCGAGCTTGCCGTTGTTGTTCATTGTTTTGACCTCCTGATAGGAAGAAGCGCCTGTACGGGGGACTTTTGGACATCCGGTTCTGAGATCACGGATACGGACTGGATGCGGTGGTGGTCATCCAGCTCACCGGCCGGAGGTACGGGCCGCTCGTGGTCGCGTACTGACCGCCCTCAGCGAGGGTGAGATCGGGCGCTGCGGCGGCCGCGGTGACGCACCAGGTCAGCGACTGGCCTCCGCCCAGAGCCGGCAGCTGCGCGGGCAACGACGGACACCCGCTGGTGGTCACGTCGGCGCTGCTGGTCAACGGGGTGGAGCCGGGGTGGTTGAAGATCGTGAAGTCCAGCAGGTTCGCCCGGTCGAGGACCGTCCCGCCGGTGGACTTGTTGACCGTGCCGAGGAACCGGACGCGGACGCGCATGACATACACAGCGCCGGTGCCGGGAAAGGCTCCTGCTGCTCGAGCAGCTGCTGCAGCCGATCGGCCGAGCTGCTTCGGCGCGTCAACGGTGACGGCTGCATAGGCGACGTTGCCGCCTCCAGCCGTGAGCAGAGGCAGGTTGGTGGTGGCGCCAGCTGAGAGCGTGGATCCGGGCTGGCCGAGCGAGACGTGTGTGATGTCCTGTCCCGGCTGCAGCTGCCGAGTCGGCGCCGGCGTCGGGGTTGAACCGTCAGCGCTCGGGCTGGGCGTGCCGGTCGGCGTGAGAGAGGTCGGCGTCGATGTCCTCTTGGTCGTGGGGACGGTGGGCGTGTGGTGCATGCTCAGACCGATGGCGACGGCGGTGAGGCCGGCGACGAGCACGACGACGAGGATGCCGGTGATGGCTTTGAGGTTCACGGTCACCAGCTCCCATTGCCGATCGTGTTGACGCGCCAGTAGGTGGGGCTCACGCCGTTGATTTGGAAGGGCAGCGAGCTGATCTTGGTGCCCTCGCCCCAGTCGGCGGCCGCGATGACGTGTCCGGAGCCGTCGTAGATGCCGATGTGCTGGCCGACCCAGGCGACCAGGTCGCCGGCCTGTGCTTGCGACTGGGGGATCTGGTGCGCAAGCGCGAGCTGTCCGGAGACGACGGGGGAGGTCAGATCGATGCCGAGCACCTGGTGGTAGACCCAGTACACGAACCCGGTGCAGCACCAGGCACCGCTGGGGTTGCCGGCGCTGCCGCAGTCGTTGCCGTAGGGCACCTTGCCCACGAACTGCTTGGCGTATGCGACGACGTCGGCGCCGGTCTTACCGTTCGGGGCGGTCCACCCTGTGGCCGCCTGATTCAGGCAGGACGCGCCGCCGGCTGCACCGACCAGCTGCTGAGCGGCTGACACCCACGGCTGGTACCGGTCGGGGTAGGCCGAGACCTCCACGAGCTGCGCCATCGTCGCCGGGTCATAGTCCTGCCAATTCGGGATGTCCAGGAGACCGCGCGGGGAGCCGTGGTTAGGGCCGTTGGGACCGCCGAACCAGGCCTTGACGGCGTATTCGATGTTCATCCGCTGAGCAGTCGTTCCCCACCAGTTCTGCTCCTGCCAGGGGTTGACCGAGGTGTGGTCGTGGCCGGTGCCGTCGTTCGGATAGCTCAGCGAGTCGGGCACGTTCGAGTTGGCGAGGTTTCGCATCCCGGACTCGGTCAGGCCCGCCGCGATGATCGCGACGAGACCGTTGCCGTTGACGCCTTCCTGCGTGCCGATCTGGACGGCCGTCGCGACGTAGCCCATCTGCTTCGCTGACAAGGTCACAGATCCGCCGTCCGAGCTCTTGACGGTCATCGCGCCGGCACTGGTCGAGGATGCGCCCACGGGAGCGCAGACCGACGCTTGCGCGCCGGTGCCGCTCATCAGGAAGAACGCGAACCCCATCGGCACGGCCGTGATCGCAAAGGCGATGCCCCCGACGAGGAGAACGACGCTGCTGGCCGCGATGACCACGATGATCCAGTGCTTGCGCTGCATCAGGCCCTCGGCCCGACAGAGGACGGCACCACGAACGTCGGCCGAGACGCCGGAATGACTCGACCGACACCGTCAGGGCCGATACTGATCCGCCTCGTAGCCGGCCGGGTGACGATGCCGGGATCGCTGGTCGCCGCGCTCATGGTGCGAGCGGCATCCTTCGACGTGCTGCCCCGTTGAACGGTTCCGCGCCCGGAGCTGTCGACGACGATCCGGCTGGCCGTGCGCCGCGCCGCGGTGGCGGCGGTCATCTTCCCGGCCTCCAGAGCTAGGGCCTGCGGGCCGCCGGCAGCTGCCCTGCCGAGCCGGAGCGCACCAGAGGCGACGCGGGTCGCCCCGGATGCCAGCTGCTGCGGTGACCGCGTCGACGTCAGTGCAGGCGACGGCCCGCCAGGCCGTGGCGGCCGTGGCGGGGTGGTCGCGTTGACGTGGCTCAGGTTGGGGCCCTCGACGGGGCGTTGCCCGCCGAACACGTTCACCATCTGGGTGCGGTTGTCGTTGAACCCGAACCCGTCACTCTCTTGCGGACGGGGCTTCTTGTGGGGGAGGAGCTGGCGCGCGGCCGCGAGCGAGGTGAGACCGGGCAGCGCCATCGTCGGAGCGAGGGATTTGCTCGCCTCGAGCTTGTTGTGGACGAGGTCCCCGACCTTGTGGGCCCGGCGGCGGATGCTGATGATCTGCCACACCAGCAGCACCAGGATGATGAGCTCGAAGAGGGTGATGGTCCCCATGAGCGCCTGCAGCGGCATCCCCAGCTTGACGAGGCCGCTGATCGCCCAGCACAGGAACGAGAGATACGCGGCCAGCATCCCCGTGATCAGCACGATGGTCACGAGGGCGGCGAAGACCCCGAAGAGCGACTTCCAGAACTTCGACCGATCGGAGAACGGGAACATGCCGGCGATCGTCGCGATCATTAGCCGGAACCCGTCCCAGAGCAGCACTATGACCGCGCCCATGGTGAGTGCCGCGAGCGTCAGCCCGAATCCGAAGAGACCCGTGGACGCCGAGCCGACCGAGAGGATGGTGGGCAGCATCCCCTCGGCGGGGTTGTTGGCTGTGGTGCCGGCGCTCGTGTCGCACTGGGCCACGGCATTCAGAACGTTGTTGTCGCCGGTGGTCTGCGTGTCGTCGGTGGCGACGATGCTGTAGAACGTCTTCGCGCAGTTGCCGGTGAGGAGGTGCCCGAAGCTGACGACCTGGATCGGGTCGACGACGAACGTCTGGACAAGCGGGGCGGTGATCGCCTCCCCGACGATGTCGGTTGAGCTGCCGTTGTCCTTCAGATACCCGTTGCCGCTCAGCGCGACCGCCGTCTCGGCCCCGAACGCCTTCGCCTGATCGAGGGGCCCGTTGGGAGAGGTGATCCAGGCGATCGGGTTGGCGAACAACCCCGCGGCGAGCACGCTCAGCGCGATCGTCATCCCGACCTCGACGACCGCGGCGGGCCACTTGTTCCGCAGCACGTAGAAACCGGCGACCAGGCCGCAGAGGAAGATCGCGAAACTGGTCAGCTGGAACTGGGTCAGGAACGTCGTGACGATCTTGGAGATGCCCTCGGCCGGCACCGCGATCGCACTCACCCATTGGAACCCGACGACCCACTTGATGATCTCGATGCACGTGACGATGCAGTTGAAGACGATCGACCACCACATCTGCAGCATCCCGGAGACGTACATCACGTTGGGGTGGAGGATGTCGCCGTTGCTGATGAAGAGCGCCTCGTAGTGGGATGCACGCACCCCGTGCTGGTCGGCGAGGTCGTCGCCGAGCTGGCTGGGGATCGATGTGCCAAGCGGATCCGCGTAGGCGGCTGAGCCAACGGCCCACCCGGTGATGTAGAGCACCGTCGCGATGAACAGGAAGCTCGCCCAGCGAGGGTGTCTGCGCACCCATCGGCCGAAAGCGGCGAGACCGTGCAGCAGCTGCACGGGGACGTAGGTGATGAACGCGAGCATCACGCTGCCTCCTTCTGCCCGGGTCGCGGCGGCGTGGTCTGGATCGCCTTGCGCCGGGCGGGTTCAAAGGGCAGCAGGACGCGGGCCGGCCCCACACGGGTGTAGGGGTCGCGGAGGATGATCTCGCCGCGGCGGTGCTCGGGAACCTCCTGGCGCGGATGGCGCGGATCCCGGGGGGAGAGGTCCTGGATGGCCTTCACGTTCGCTTCGACCTCAGGGTCCCAGCCGACCCAGGCGGCAGCCTCCCGTGCGAGAACCGGATCGCTGTGCCCACACACGATGCGGGTCGGGATGAGGCCCCAGAGATCTTCACCGCCCAGCTGGGAGACGGTCTGCCCACCGAGTGCGATCGCGGCCGCCGACTTGCGGCCTTCGAGGACGAACCGGACCAGCTCTTCGCGGGCGTCAGCCTGCTCGGCCATGGCTCGCACCTCATCGGACAGGAAGAGAGCGAACGTGGACGGGTCGGCGAAGCAGATCGCCCGGCCGATCGCGGCCAGATACTTCGTCATCCGCAACCCGAACCGCTTCTCGATGGCCAGCTTCGTCGACTGCATCTCGGCGTTCGTGGGCAGTTCGAGGCCGCGCGTGCAGAACACGATGGCCCGGTTCGTGAGGCTCAACGCGGGGATGGTGTCATCGAAGAGGACCTGGCCGACCTGGTGCCGTGCGTAGACGTTCATGCGTCCGACCACGTCGGCGGCGTGCGGAGACTTGTCGGCGGCGATCTGATCGCGCAGCTCGCGCAGCGAAGCGATCCGGAGCGTGTCGCCGTCGTCGGTGGCGAGCAGGTTCGAGAGGTAGGCGCCCTCGGCCGAGAGAGGGTCGAGATCCAGCAGCGAGTTCAGCAAGGCCAGAGCCAGACGAGCGCCCTCCTTGCCCGGCCCGAACACGCGAAGTGGGTCGAGGGAGAACGCGGGACGCAGGATCTCGACGACCGCGGTGCTCTCCGGCGCCAGGCTCTGGGCGAAGGTGGCGTACTCCATCGGCTCGGAGCGGTCGACGATGACGAGGACACCGCCGCGGTCGAATGCGCTGCCGGCGATCTTCTTCAAGATGACCGACTTGCCCTTGCCGAGATCCCCGACGACGGCGACGCATCCGGACTGGTTCGACTGGGTTGCCCCGTGCAGGTTCAGGAACACCGGTAGCGGTTTGTGGGTGGAGCGGTTGAACCCGAGGAACACCCCATCGGCGTCGCCCAGATCGTAGGAGACCAAGGGCACGGTCGACGACATGCCCTTGCCCGTCGTCAGCTGCGCGATCTGGCGGACGATCGGCTGCGTCGCCGTGCCCGGCAGCATCGACCACCACAGGGATTCCTGCTCACCGCAGATCGGTTCGAGGATGAACGACTGGGCGCGAAACGCTCGCGACACGACGCTCGCGTCCGACATCGCCTGCTCCGCGCTGTCGGATGCCACGCTGAGGATGACCGTGGGCTGCACTTCCACCTCGCGCTCGTCCGCGGAGAGCTCAGAGTGGTACTCGTGCAGCAGCTGCACATTTCGTTCGAGCTCCATCTGGCCGCCGGTGATCGCGTTGTCGCCGCTGAGTTGTGTCAGCTGGTCGTCGAGGCCCTGCTCGGCGTGCTTGTTCTTGGTGCGAGCCGTCTCGGAGTCATAGACGTGCAGGCGCACCGCCCAGTCGATGTCGACGGGGAACTGATCGCACCAGGAGAGCCATTCGACGCCGGGGAACAACCAGCCGCCGGCAGGGGTGCCCGTGAGGCCGAGGAGGACCTGGTAGCTGGCCTGCTCTGCGTGCGGCGACTGCACCTTGAGGAAGCGCCGGTTGAACGGGTTGAACCTCTTCAAGCTGTTCTCGAGGTCGCCGACACCGCCCTCGTCGAGAAGGGGATCCCCGAAGCCGGCGCCGGGAACGAACCCGGCCTCGGCGATCCCCTCGGCCGGCTCCTCGGGCTCGGGGATGTCGATGGGCAGGCCGCGCATCATCTGGTGCGCGTACACCCATGACTGCTCGGCGATCGTCACGGGCCGCGCCTCGAACGTGGCCGGCAGCGCCTGCTGGACGTGGTTGGCGGCGATCAGAGCGGACAGGGTCTCCTGGCGCGACGGCGGGATGCGTCGTGCGCCGACCGCGTCTCGGACCAGGCCGTAGGCCGCCTTGGCTTGCATCGCCAGCCGTGCCCGCACGTCGACGCGCGTCAGCGGGGCGGCGAAGAAGTAGGCGCGGCGACCCATGTCGACTTCCTCGAGGCCCTCGAGCGTCAACTCGACCTCGTTGCGATGCGCCAGGCACTGGTCCATCCGCACCTCGTGCATCATTCGCTCACCGACGGTGCGGTCGTCCATCTGCGAGCTCAGCCCGAGCAGGAGCCCCTCGCCGCGGATCGCTTGGAAGAGCTCCTGGTGCTGTGCGCGTACACGGTCCTTCTCCCGCGGGTCGGCGAAGCCGTACGGGCGGGGCTGCAGCCGCCACATCCCCCAGACCGTTCCCGAGGCCGTCCACATCAGGTTCTGATGACGCCAGGTCACGTCGTTACGCATGGTGATCTCCTAGTCGTGGGTCGCCTGCGCGAGCAGTCGAGCGACTCCCGTGGCAGGCACGGGAGGGTGGATGGCTGCAGGGGCAGCGGGGACGATGGACTCCTGGACGAGGTCCTGATCGGGCGTGGCAGGGATCGCGGCCGCGGGCTTTGGCGCAGACACAGAGCGTGTGCTCGCCGTGGAATGCGGCCGGGCTGGGGTCAGCGGCTTGCCGCGGTAGCGGCCCATCCGCGGAGCCGACACCGCATGCAGGAACGAGAACACGAGGGAGAGAGGGTTGCGCTTGGTCTGCGGGATCTTCCCCGACGCCCAGGCGACGCCGAACACGACTCCGCCGCCGAAGATCAGGTCCATCACCGGCGACCCGGTGCCCCAGAGATGCAGCGTGTATGTGAAGACGACCACGAGGGCGAAGACGCCGCCGATGACGATCTGGGTGATCTTGTATGGACCGCCCGGAACTTTCCGGCCGTCGAGGAACCGACCGAACCAACGCGGGAACTTGCGCGCGCCGGTGAACATCTTGGCGACGAAAACGAACCGGTCGTCATCAGACATGAGCTGCTCCTGCCGGGTCCCGTTAGAGCTGCTGCGTCACCGAGTACGGTGCCGTGCCCTCACCCTGGTTCACGGTCTGGTTGACCTGGCCCTGGAGGGCGGTGACGATGCTGCCGGTGATCAGGGCGCCCCCGATGACCAACACCACGCCGCCGGCGACGAGCTTGCCGATCGAGTGGTGGTAGCGGATCAGCATGACCACGGCGATGACCATGAGGATGAGCCCGGCGACTGCGGTCAGAGCCGCCTTCGCGTCGTTGGACTGGGTCGTGATGAAGTCCCACAGACCCGCGTGGTAGATGGCGAGGGCGGCTGCCGAGTGGATGGTGTTCATGGGTTTTTCCTTTCGGAGGTGTTACTGGTTGGTGGGCGGAATAGCCGGGTAGGTGTCGATGCCGTCGACCTCCCACCGGTCGGCGCGGGAACGCAGCCGGAGCAGGTAGGTCGACGGTGTCTGGGTGCTGGAGCTCGCACCGAGCTGCGCCTGCACGAGGACGTGCACGACGGTGCCGTTGCCGGCGTCGGCGGGGATGTTGACGTCGGAGACGATCGAGGTGACCGTGACCGCGGGGTACGGCGTCGGGTGAATCGGGTGGATCACCGTTCCCGGCGTCAGCACGAGGGTGATGTCGCCCTTGCCGGCCAGGTACGCGTTGAGGAATGTCGCGATGGTCTGCCCAGCGGCGGAGTTCGTGGCGGTGGTGTTCGGGTAGTTGAGCGTCACCGTCTGGCTCGAGGCAGTCGGTCCAGTGGTGGGTGAGGGGAGGCCGATCACGGTCAGGCGAGGATCCTGCGCGACGTCGACGGTGACCGTGTAGTAGCGGCGAGGCCAGGTGGCTTCTGTCGCTCCTTGCTGGACGGCCGCGCTGACGACGACGCGCACGATGCCGGCCGATGCCGGCGACGTCGACGCCACCTGGATGTCTCGGTACTGCGTGGCCTGGAGGGGAAACGACATCATCGATGTGGTCGTGAAGGTCGCGAGCTCGGAGGAGTCGCTCGAGGTGGCGTCGAACCACGCACCGACGTAGGAGACGGCATAGGCGCCGGCGTCCTGCTGCGCCGCGGTGAGCCCCGGTGTCACGGAGGCGCGGACAGCAGTCGGGGCCGGGGCGAAAACGCCCTGCGCGACGATCCCGGCCAGAGCGAGAGGGCCGCACACGATCGCTGCACCGAGTGCGAACCCCATCAATCGAGACAGGAGGACGCTGCCCTGCGTCCAGGTCGCGGTCTTCGCCGGTCCCGCTTCGACCATCGCTGCAGCCGCAGGGTTCACGCCGCCGGCCGTGACGACGGCGGGCTCGAGGTGCTTACGGGAGAACATCGTCAACGACCGTCCTGCGGGAAACCGTCGCCGCACTCGCGCCGCTTGCTGATGGCCGCCGACCACCGCTCGGACTGGAAGAACTCCGCAGCACGTGCCCCGACTTCGGGGTCCAGCGGGCGCCGGTAGATCTCCAGCGCGATGTCTTCGGTCTCGTCGATCGTCTCCAGCACCGAGGCCATGGCCTGGAATCGGGCGACGTCGGCGTCGGTGATGGAGGGGGCGGTCTCGGCGTCGGACTCTGCGCTCATGGTGGGGCTCCTCGTGATCTGGTCAGCGCCCCTCGGGTGGGGCCTCTACGTGGAAGAAGCACCCGCACCTCGCCCCTTTTGGACATCGCGGCAAGGACTTTTTCCTGGGAATCGGCTGGGCGCGCCGATCCCAGACGCCGCCTGGGGGAACCGGCGGCTCTCGGTAGCGCAGTACCCCTGCGCTACCCCCGGTGACTCGGGGCCACTACCCGTGCCAGTACCGCGGCCGTGCGGATCGTCGGGAGAGACCACTTCGTCTCACCCAGGAGCGCACCATGTACGCCACCGCCACACTCAGCACCAAGCTCGAGCAGGAATGGACCGATCGCCACGCCGATCGGCTCTTCGACTTCGACGGCATCGGCACCGTCACAGGCGGTGCCCTCCTCGAGCGCATCTTCGCCAGCGGCGACCGCGACCGCGACCGCCTCCTATACCGGCTCCTCGAGCTCGCCCACGCCGGCGACCAGGGTGCCGAGCGGATCCTCGTCCAGTCACTGATCCCGATCGCCAAGCATCACGCACACCGAGTTCGGGTCCTCGACGGCTTCAGCCACGCCGATCGCGTCGGCATCGCGATCGCCGCAGCGTGGAACGTCGTACGCCGTTACCCGATGCGCCGGACGGCCAAGGTACGCGAGAACCTCGGGATGGAGATCCTCGCCGAGCTCACCCCCAAGCCGGACGCCAACGAGCGGCACATCCACCGCTACACGGAGACGGTCTCGGCCGAGGACCTCGAGGACCTCATGGACGGCTGGACGCCGCGCCCTGAACCCGAGGTGCAGCTCGTCCGCATCTTCACGTGGGCGATCGATCACGACGTCGTCACCCGCGACCAGGTCGCGCTCCTGACCCGCGCCTACCTCGGCGAGATGGACATGGATACTCTCGCCGCTGAGCTCGAGGTGAAGACCGACACCCTCTACAAGCGCGTCGCTCGGATCCGGACGCGGATCGCGGACGCGTGGGCGGCCGCCGGCGAAGACCTCGCGGCATGATCCCCAACGGACCCAAGCGGGGTCAGAGCAACCCGCGCGCCAGCGAGCTCTTTCACCGCCGATTCCGCATGCGGAACAATGAGCAGATGGGCAGAGCCGCGGACAACCTCATCGGATCAGGCACGGATCTCCCCGAAGCCGCCGGCGTGAGCGCTGTCCGGATGCGGATCCTCAAGCTCGCCGCCGACAACGAGTCGATCACCGCGAACATGATCATGGACGCAACCGGGCTGAGCCGCAGCGGTCTCCAGCGCCACATCCCAGCGCTCGTCGAGTCCGGGCTCCTGATCGAGAAGGTCTCGCCCCCGGAGGGCATCCGCGGCGCCCGAAACCGGCTCGTGTGGAGCCTCGACAGAACGGTGCTCGACGCCATGTTCACCCGCTTCCGCGAGCGAATCCTCGGCGACGACGCCTAAGCTTGCGCTTTTTGAGTAAGTTAACTAGCTTGTCTCCAAGAAGTTCGGGGGGGGGGGGGAACTTTTCGGGCGCGGTTTGTCCAAAAGCTCCCGCCGTGGGTGCTTCTTCTCAGTAGAGGCATTCGACAGCCGAGAGGACAACGATGACGACCGACCTCGCCGAGACCACGCCCGGCACCCGCCGTCGCAGTGGCAAGGCCGCCAAGACGGCATCCGAGCAGCCCTTGCAGGCACAGCAAGTCGCGCCCGTCCGAACCCACCGCTCAGTCGGCTGGCTCTTCGGAGGCATCGCACTCGTGGTGGTCGGCGCTCTGGTCGGGGCGTTCCTCTTCACCGCCAACTCGCACACGGAGAAGGTCTGGGTCGTCACCAAGCCGATCGCACGCGGGACGACCATCACTCCGCAGGACCTCGGGACCATCTCGATCGCCGAGGGGCAGAGCACCGCAGCCATCCCGTTCAGCGAGACGAACTCCCCGGCGGGGAAGGTCGCCACGGTCGATCTGCCGAAGGGGTCCATGCTCACCGGGCAGTCCGTGGCCAGCCAGCTCGCGGTCCCCAATGGTCAGGCCCTCGTCGGGCTCGCTCTGAAGCCCTCCCAGCTGCCCGCCCAGCCGCTCGCCGCCGGCGACAAGATCGAGATCGTCCAGGTCAACACGACCCAGGGGACAGGCACGACCGCGAGCACGGGGCCGGCCCAAACCATCTCCGGCGTCGTGTCCGACACCGAGCCGCCCGCGCAAGGGTCCTCCGGCACCTGGGTCGTCGACGTGCTCGTCAGCCAGACCGTCGCAGCCCAGGTCACCAGCCTGGCCGCCTCCGGACAGGTCGCCATCTACCTCATCTCCTCGGAGGGCTGACCCGATGGCCGTCATCGCGTTCACCTCCGTCGCCGGATCCCCCGGCGTCACGACGGCCGCCACGGCGCTGGCAGTGCATTGGCCCCGCCCGGTGCTGCTCGTCGAGGCAGACGACTCCGCCGCGACGACCCTCATGCTCGGCTTCTTCCGCTCGAACCTGCACCCCGACGCCTTGGGCATGCGGAAGGTCGTCTACGCCTACCAGACCAACACCCTGCACGAGGACTTCATCCTCAACCCCGAGTTCGGCGTCTCCGTGCCCGTTCACGACCTGCAGCCCTTCCAACCCTTCCCGATCCCCGCGCTGCCCCAAGGCCACCGCATGTGGGTGCTCCCCGGATTCAACGACCTCAGCTCCGTCACAGGCCTGCGCTCCATGTGGCCCGCGCTCGGCCCGGTGCTCTGGCGTGTCAGCCAGACCCAAGCCGTCGACGTCCTCATCGACCTCAGCAGGCTTCGTCTCGACGACCCGCGCCTCCCGCTGATCGACCTCGCCGACCGCACGGTCATCCTCACGGGGACGACGCTCGTGGACATCAACCGCCTTCATCGGCGCGTGAACCACACCCCCGACCTCGCCGACCGAGTCGCCGGCATCGGTCGAGCAGAGAAGTTCAAGCTCCTCACCATCGACGCCGTCGCCGAAGGCCAATCCGCGAGCGACTTCGCCCAGCTCATCGCACCCGTCATCGCCGGGCTCCCCTTCGACCCGGCCGGGGCCGCCGTCTTCTCCGTCGGCCGACAGGACGTGAAACCCGCCAGGAACGCCTACCGGCAGGCGATCATCCGCGCTGCCCACGCGATCGCCGACAACGCCAACCAGACAGCCGAGAGGAGGGTGGGATGAGCGAGGACCAGCGCCCCTACCTGCGCGATCTCTTCCAGAGCGCACCCGCCCCGGCGTCGGACGCACCCGCCGTGCCTCCGACGCCCGCCGCCAGCGGGTGGGCACACCTGGTCGCCGCAGCCACCGGAGCCAGCGACCCGGAGCCGCCCCCCACCCCGAACCTGCACCTGGTGCGCGACCCGGAGCAGGAGCTCCAGCTGCGCGGAGCCACCCTCCCCGATCTCACCTGGCCGACGGCCGCCCCGCCGGCACGCGCCCGCGCACACCTGGCTGAGCCCGACCCCGTCGAGGTCGTCCCCGCACCGCAGGTCACCGACCCCGACCGGCTGATCATCTACCCCGGCGTCACCATCGACATCGACTGGAAGCTCGTCGACAAGCACGTCAAGCAGCTCAACCTCGACACCGCAGGGGAGCGTTCCCGAGCAGACTTCCAGGTGGCGATCGCCGACGGCCCGCAGACCGAGCACGAGCGCGACGCGCTGCGCGACATCACCAACATCGTCGACCGCGAGATCCAGATCCAGACCGACGTCATCGGCGTCGACCGGAACCCCTGGACCCCGCAGTACCGAGAAGCCCACATCCGAGCCGTGTTCGACGCCGGATTCCGATACGGCCGACTCCAGGAATACCTCCGCGAGCCCGGCGTCGAAGACATCAGCATCATCGGCTGCGACAACGTCGTGGTGTACCGCTCCGACGGCCGAGTGGAACGACGCAAGCCGATCGCACGCACCGACAAGGAGCTCGACGACCTCATCGGAGAGATCGCCAAGTGGCGCGGGCGCGCGTGGGCGCACCCACACGGAGACATCGACCTCGACATCGGCGGCGCCCGCCTGAACGCAACATCCCCAGCGGGCACCCGGCGCATCGGAGTCACGATCCGCAAGCACAACATGATCGACGTCGACCTCGAGGACCTCGTCCAGGCCGACACGATCACCGAGCAGATGCGCACCTTCCTCCGCGCCGTCGTGCGCGCCAACAGGACGGCCCTCATCAGCGGGTTCCCCGGCGCAGGGAAGACCACCATGGCCCGGGCGTGGATGGCCGAGGTCGACCCAGACGAGAAGATCATCACGATCGAGACCGAGCGCGAGCTCGACATCGACCTCCTCCCGCACCGGCACCGTCAGGTCGAAGCACTGCAGTACATCCCACCCACTGACGCCGGCGAAGACCGCGTCAGCGGGTTCTCCCTCAAGCAGGCGTTCCGATCGGCGCTGCGCAAGATGGCGCAGATGATCCTGTTCGGCGAGATCCGGGACGACGAAGCCCTCTACGCCCTCGCCGCCATGCAGGCAGGCAAAGGCTCGATCTCCACGATCCACGCCGAAGGCGCTGCAGACGCGATCGGCCGTTTCGCCGACGCACTCCAGAACGCCAAGCACGCCACCGACTTCGGCGCGCCCCTGCGACAGATCATGCGCAGCCTCGACCTGATCGTGCACCTCGAGAAGATCCCAACAGCCGACGGGCGCCAGCGCCGCGTCGTCACCGAGATCTGCGAGGTCCAGCCCGACCCCGCCACCGGAACCCAACCGGTCGCCGCCCAGATCTTCTACTGGGACTACGACCTCGAGCGACACGTCATGAAGGCCTCCGCGATCTCGGAGAACCTCATGATGCGTCTGATCCGCGCCGGCCTCGACGAGGACTTCTTCTACAAGGGGATCAACTGATGGTGCTCCTCGCAGCGCTGGCCGGCATCCTCATCGTCACAGGCATCCTCGTGACGGTCCTCTACTTCCGCCCCGCCCCTCCGAAGCCGGCCCGGGCGAAGCGGGGCTCGAAACTCACGATCAGCAAGCGCACCCGAACGCTGCTGATCGTGGGGGTGATCGCGGGTGTGATTGCCGGCGCCTACACCGGCATCGTCATCCTTGTCGTCGCCGTCCCAGCGGCCATCGTGTGGCTCCCCTCCGTGCTGGGCAAGCAATCCACCCGCGATCGCGACATGCTCTCCGCCCTCGAAGCGTGGTCGCGAAGCCTCGCCGCGGCCGCCGAGACTCAGCGGCTCACGCTCCAAGACGTCATCGGAGTCACCCGCACCTCGGCCCCCGAGATGATCCGCATCCCGGTCGACCGCATGTACAACCGGCTCAAGAACGCATGGTCATCCACCGACGCGCTGCGCGCGTTCGCCGACGAGCTCGACAACGTGTGGGCCGACGAGGTGATCATCTACCTCATCCAAGCTGCCGAGGCCCAGCAGGGCGGCCTCGCCGACGCGCTCAACGATCTGGCCGACAACCTCGCACAACACGTCAAGCAGCGCCTGGAGATCTACGCAGAGCGGGAGAAGCCGCGACGCACCATGGTGTACATGACCTGGATCACCCTCGGCGCGCTCGCCTGGGTGCTCCTGACCTCCCGCACCCAAGAGGGTGCCTTCTACACGTCCCTCTTCGGCCAGATCGTCGTCGTCCTGGTCGTCGCGATGTTCGCCGGGCTACTCGCCTGGGCCAAGAAGGCTGCACAGACACCTCCCGAGGAACGCATCTTCCTCACTGCCATCAGTCAGGAGGTCCGCTCATGACGTTCCTGCTGTGGGCCCTCCTCCCCGGTGCGCTCGTCGCCTGCGGAATCGCCGTCATCGCCAGCCAGTTCGTGCCGCGCACGATCAAGGCCGACGATGCGCTGGCACGGCTGGGCGATCTGACTCCGCGAGAGCCCGTCTCGGACCGACGCACGGGCGCGAGGATCGGCTCGTGGATGAGCCGCCATGCGCCCAACGTCCGAGGCTTCACTGCCCCAGTCAAGGACCTCGACCTCCTCGACGAGACCGTCTCAGGCTTCTACTTCGCCAAACTCCAGTACGCGGCGATCGGGTTCCTGATCCCGCTGCTGGCGCCGTTGCTGCTCCTGCCCTTCGGGATCGTCTTCATCCTGCCCGCGCTCGCCTCACCAGTTGTCGCCATCCTCATGTGGACCTGGCCGGACAGCATCGTGCGGTCTAAAGCCAAGGAGCGGCGGCGCGAGTTCACCCGCTTCGTGACCGTTTACCTCGAGCTCGTCGCCGTATCGCTCCTGTCCTCCACGACCGTCGACGCCGCACTCGACGACGCGGCCAGCGTCTCCAACTCCTGGGTGTTCGAACGCATCCGCCGCGAATACCGGCTCGCGGCACTCACCCGGGAGAGCAAATGGGACGCTCTCGAGCGCCTCGGCCAACAAGTCCAGGTTCCCTCGCTGGAGGAGATGTCCCGCATGCTGCGCCTCGCGGATGCCCGGGTAGGCATGCGTCAGCAGCTGCGCGCCGCGTGCGACAAGCTCCGCGCCGAGGTGGCCGCGGACGACAAGGACGCCGCCGCCAAGCGCACCGGCGCGATCGCGATCCCCGTCGTCCTCACCCTGGTCCCCATCATGATCCTCGGCATCGCCCCGTCGATCGCCGCTCTCCTGAACTCCTAACCTCCACACCGGAAGGACTAATCATGAACAACCGCATCCTCACCGCCACGGCGCGACTCCGCGTGGCCAGCATCAAGCACCGCGAGGCGCTCGAGGAACGCATCGAGCAGATGCGCGCGAACCCCGAAGAAGGCTCCGTGTTCGAAGACCTGCCGTGGAAGGGCATCCTGCTCGTCGGGGGCATCACGATCGGAACCCTCGTCGTCGGAGGTCTCACCGCCTACGCCACCGGCCTCATCGGCAAGCTCGGAGGCTGAGACCACCATGACCAACTCGACCCTCCGCGCGCGCGCCCGGCGAGCCCCGCACCGGCTTCGCCGGGCACTCGCGCGCGAAGACGGATGGGTCGACGACGTCATCGTCATCATCGGAGTCATGGTGCTCCTCGTCCTCGGGATCCAAGCCGGCACCTGGTACCTCGGCAGCAACGTGGCCCACAGCGCTGCCGTCGCCGCGTATAACAGCGCCCGCTCCTACCAGGCCAGCGATCAGGACGGAAGCACCGCGGCGGGCCAGGTGCTCGGCAACTTCGGAACCGCCGTTCTCGGCAGCCCAACCGTGACCGTCGACCGCACGGCGACTCAGGTCACGGTCACAGTGACGGGACAGCCCTTCCACCTCATCCCCGGGATCCCTCTGCCGCCCATCTCCGCCACCGAGACCGGTCCAGTCGAGAGGTGGGTACCAGGCCCATGATCAAGGCCTTCCTGCGACGACTCTGGCGAGACGAACGCGGCGACGTGGAAGACATCCCCGTGGCCGCGATCGTCGGCGTCGGGATCCTCGTACCGCTCATCGCCGTCATCATCGCCCTCGGCCGATACGGGCTCGCAGAGAACACCGTGCAGGCCGCGGCATCTGCTGCGGCCCGCGACGCGACCCTGTCTTCCTCGACCCAGACCGCCGCACCCAACGCACGAGCGGCCGCCGAGCGTGCCCTAGCCGGCCAGCCCTGTACCAACCTCAACGTCGACATCTACGGCGACGGGCTCCACACCACCCTCGGACAGACCGGAACCATCTCCGCGACCATCAGCTGCACCATCAGCAACGCGCAACTGCTGTTCCCGCTCCTGCCCGGGCAATGGACCATCACCGAGACGGCCACCAGCCCCATCGACCCGTACCGAGAGAGGTCGTGACGCCGTGAAGTACATCCCCCTGGGCATCCTGTTCGCGATCGCGCTCATGATCATCGCTGGAGTTGTCGTCGACGGGGCAGGCAAACTCAACGCTGCTCAGGACGCGCTCACCATCGCCCAAGGTGCATCCCGCGCCGGCACCAACGCCGCCACCGGAACAGCAATCAACGGCGACGCCTTCAACCTGTCCGCCCCCGCGGCCATCACCGCCGCCGACAACTTCATCGCCGAGTCCGGAACGACAGGCTCCGCACAACTTGAGAACAACCAGGTCGTCGTGACCGTCCACAAGAACTACTCGACGATCTTCCTGCGAATCATCGGCATTGACACCCTCACCGCCAACGCCACGGCGAGCGCCACGCTCGTCGACCAGAACTAGCCGAGGAGACACCATGACCAAGACGAAGCTCACCGCCATCATCACGGCGACACTCACGGCCACAGTGCTCCTCGCAGGCTGCACGCAACCCGCACCTCAGCCGACACGCTCCTCGACCAAGACTGCGAACCCCACCCCGTCCGCCGATCCGACGCAAACTCCTGTCGCGGCTCCAGCGTCGCAACAGGATGCCTACCTCGCGGCGAATAAGACGATCGGGGAGTTCTTGGCCGTCGACTATCAGATTCAACACAACCCGTCGGCCGGTGCTTCTGCGATCGAGCCCTTCGCAAGCGGCGAAGCTTTGCAGAACGAACAGCAGACTGCCGCTCAGCTTGCCAGGAACGGGTGGAGCACCAATGGCGGACCAGGGACGTGGTCGCCGAACGCCTCGCTCTCGACCTACGGCGAGATCGCGGTAGGGGGCAAGACGTATCCAAATGCGATCGCCTATATGAAGGGATGCCTCGACATCTCGAATCAGACGTCGGTTACCGCGCCGGGTCACACTCCGCCGACCACCCGAACGGCGACCTCTATCCCGGTGCAGTTCAACGTGCAGTACACGCCCTCCCAGCGGGTGTGGATGGTGACCTATGTGAACAACATCAACGGCAAGAGTGGCGCTCCGCAATGTTGAGCGCTCGGGGAGACCGAATGATGAAGACGAGAGGTGTCTTCGCGGTGATTATTGCCGCACTCCTGAACGGCGTAGCGCTGGTTGCGGCGTCGCCCGCACACGCGGATGACTCGTGCACCGGCGGAATCGTGATTCAGTGCGGTGTCGGCGTGACCGACCCTGGATCGGGCGGAACGACGCCCCCGGCCGGAGGTACTGGTTACTCACCGGGAGGATTCACGCCTGGCCCCACCTCTTGCTCGTATCAAGGCAAGACGATCCCTTGCCAGACTGCCCAGGGGTGGTGGGAGAACGAGCCCGGGCAGTGCATCGGGTATGTGTCCCTGCAGTCTCCGCAGGGGACGCCCCCATCCGGTGAGAATGCGGGCGTCGGAGCTTGGTACTGGTGCAACACACCTGGAGGTTTCGGAGCAACCTTCTGGTCGAACACGCCGCCTCCAGGAATCGATCTGTATACGCCGGCTCAGGCGGCGGCCGCACTGGCAAAGACATTCGTTCTTACGGGGATCGACATCGGTATGGCCCCAGCCGACAAGATCCACACTGACGACCCTGCAGGTACCGTCGCCTATCGGCGGACTTGGGTGGGGATTCCGGTCTGGCTATGGGTCGCTCAGCCTTCGCCGACCACTTGGGGCCCTTACTCAAAGACAGCGACCCTCGGCGGCGTCACCGTGACGGCAACCGCCAGCGTGACGGATGTCACCTGGTCTACTGGCGATGGCCAGACGGTCAACTGCGGACTCGGCACGGCCTTCAACGAGGCAGCGATGGCGAACCAGCTAGCAACAGACTCGCCCACCTGCGGGTTCCGATTCCAACACACTTCGACCTCGCAGGCCGGGGGAGCCTTCACCGTGACAGCAACGACGCATTGGAGCGTCGAATGGACTGGAGGCGGCCAGAACGGTCAGATAGCGGAGCCAAATGCACAGTCGTCGACGGCGGTGCATGTGGGGGAGCTGCAGTCGGTGAATACGAATGTCGAAGCGGATAGCTACTAGAGGAGGAAAGACGATGCGACGGTTTCTTGCCGGTGTAGGTGCGGTCCTCGCTTTCGCGGTGATCCTGATCGGAGTGCCGGTCGGGTTGATCATCGTGGCGGGCAATCCGTTGCCGACCGCTGCGGAGTGGCACAACATCATCACCTTCACCCCGGACTACGGGAACGTGATTCTGCTGACGAAGGTGCTTCCGCTGATCGGATGGATCGCGTGGGCGGCCTTCGCTATCCCGTTCGTGGTCGAGATCTTCGCCGCGATCGGGGGGCGCACCACGCAGAAGCGCAGCTGGGCCTTCCGCGGCCAGCAGCGCCTGGCGGTCACGCTCATCGCAGCGATCGCGTTCATGTTCGCCGGCGGGCTCTCAATCGCCGGTGCCGTACCGGCACACGCTGCAGAACCGGCCGTAGCCTCTGCGCACGTGGTGTCGGCCCCGGTCACGCAGGACGCCGCCGCGCAGACGAGGACGGTGACCGAGACCCGCGACGTCACCGTGGCCGTTCAGGAGGGCGACACGCTTTGGGGGATCTCCGCTGAGGCACTCGGCAACGGCGCCGACTACGAGCAGATCTACAACGCGTCGACCGGTACGGTGCAGCCTGACGGGCAGCACCTGACCGATCCCGATCTGATTCTCCCCGGCTGGAACCTGACCGTGCCCGAGACCGTCACTGTCCAGGAACCCGTGACGCCTGCGCCGACCGCGCCCGCCCCCACCTCCGGAGCGACATCGGGCACCGTCCACAGTGACGGCGCAACAGGGGGCGCGGCCGCTGGAGCCGCGCAGAGCCACGATCAGGCCACTCCCTCCGCCTCGTCGTCGGCTCAGGCTCAGCCCTCCGGGCCGGGCCAGGTTCGCACCAGCTCGCCGGAGGCAACCCAGGCCGCCCAGCGTGCGGCAACTCCCAAGGAGGAAGCCACGAGCGAGGACCTCAGCATTCCCCTGACAACGGGCGGCGGTATCGCTGCCGTGCTCGCTGCCGGCCTCCTCTCCGCACTCGGCATCCGCCGACTGCAGCAGCGCAGGCGTCGCCGCCCCGGTGAGCGCATCCCGATGCCGACCGGAGCTGACGCGAACGAGGAGTTCGAGCTGCGGATGGTGGAGAACCCGCTCGAGGTCGAGGACGTTGACAATGCTCTGCGCTGCTTGCAAGCGTGGGCAGATCTGACGAAGTCGCGGCTGCCGGAGATCTTCGCGCTGCGGTTGGAGAGCTCGGAGATCGCCCTGTACCTGAACGAGCCGGCGGATCTCCCGGAGCCGTTCGAGGCGGCATCCGAGGACCGGATGGCGTGGATCGTGCGCCCCGGCCGGGCGGAGCCGCCGGAGCATCCGACGGGGTCCCCATACCCGGCGCTGACCTCTATCGGCACGGACGCACACAACGGGATCCTCATGCTCGATCTGGAGCAGATCGGGGCGTTGACCGTCAGCGGTGACAAGGGGCTGGCCATCGGCGTGTTGAACGCCCTGGCGTGCGAGCTCGCCGTGAACCCGTGGTCGGACCAGATCCGCGTCACGCTCGTGGGGATGCCGGACCTCGCTGCGGACATCGCCCCCTACCGTGTGCAGCATGTCGACGACGTCGAGGTGCTGATCCGGGACATCAAGGCAGATCTCGCGCACCGGCAGTCGTCGTTCGCCTCCTACGGTGTCTCGGACGTGTACGAGGCCCGGACGCAGGCATCGGAGTCCGAGTCGTGGGCGCCGCACGTCGTGATCCTCGGGGACGTGCCCAGCGAGTCGATCCGTCGCGAGCTCGCCGAGCTCGTCAGCCAGGTTCCCCGCCTCGGGATCGCGACCGTCGCCCAGGGCGCCGAGGTCGGCGTCGGGTCTGTAGTGAAGATCCACTCGCGCGACAACGCGGAGCTCCTGTCGGCGGTCGAGGGCATCCCACCGCTGTCGTTCGTCCCGCAGATCGTCGCCGGTCATGAGGAGGAGGCGCTGCGGCGCGTCTATCAGAAGGCCGACGAACCCTCCTTCCCCATGGAGACGACACCGGTCGTCGACGAGCTCGTGCAGCCCGTTGACACGGCTGCTTCGGCCGAGTCGGTGGAGGTTATCTCGGAGCCGGTCGTCGACGCCGCCCCGCTGCCGGCGCCCGCTCCGGAGCCGGCACTCGACCCGATTGCCGAGGCTGCGCCGCACCTGCTCTTGCTGGGGCCGGTGCGGGCGGAGAACATGCCTGAGGGAGGAAAGATGCCCGGCCGCGGGGTGGAGCTCCTGGCATACCTCAGCCTGTTCGGGCCGGTGCCCGGCAGTGAGCTGCAGGAGAAGTTCTGGTTCGGGAAGTCCCGCGAACAGGCGATCAACAACCAGAAGAGCCTGGTCGGTCCGACGCGCACCTTCCTCGGCAACGCGCCGGACGGGGAGAAGTGGCTACCGGAGAACAACGCCGGCGTCGGCTTCACGCTCCACCCGGCCATCTCCTCGGACTGGACCCGGTTCCAGAAACTCATCGGTCCCGACCTGACCGCGACATCGGATGAGAACCTCATCGCCGGTGTCCGCCTGGTGCGGGGTGTTCCGTTCGAGGGTGTGTCCACCACCCGGGGCTGGTGGAAGTGGATCGCGAAGATCCAGCAGGACATGATCTCCGAGATCCTTGACGCTGCTGAAGAGCTCGGCCGCCGCGCCCTGCTCGCCGACGACACCGAGAAAGCCGTCTACGCCGGTCGAGTCGCGCAGACCGTTGAACCGCTCGTCGGGCAGGGCTGGCGGACCGAGATGCGCGCGATCTGGAAGCGCCACGACATCGACGAGTTCACCGCCGTCCTCGAGCGTTACATCGCCACCCTCGAGGCCGCGGACCCGGACGACGACATCGACGAAGAGACCCGCGAGCTCGTGGCCGTCGCCACCGCCGACATGAGCGACTGAACGGGAGCCGTGCCGATGACGCAGCAGCCCGTGGCGGTGAACCGCACGAGCACGGCCGCTTGGGCGGCCGCTCTCGCCGCCGCGGCCTCCTGCCTGCTCGCTGTGGCGGCCCAACTGATCCTGCCTGCACGCGGCTACGAGTGGATCCTCCTGGTGCTGCTCACCGCGGCCGCGGTATGGGCCGCGGTCATTGACGTGCGCACCCTGCGCCTACCGAACTGTTTGAGCGCCGGCATAGCGTCCGCCGCGCTCGTCCAAGCCGGCGCCCTGGCGATCGCCACGGGGAACATCGGGCGTCTCTGGCAGCCGATCCTCGCCGCGGCCATCGTCGGGATCCTCTACCTGGGCATGGGACTGCTGCACTGGTGCGGGCTCGGCGACGTGAAGTTCGCCACCGCGGTCGCGCTCGCCGTCGCGCTGACGTCAGGGCTCACGGCGATCTACATCGTGCCGCTCGCCCTCCTCGTCGGCGCCGGACAGGTCGGCATCCGCCGTGCTCTCGGCCGAACCGGGAAACACGCACACGGGCCCGCCGCCGCCGCCGGCGGTGTGATCGTCATGGCCGCCGCGATACTGCTCCACGGGGCCAGCTGAAGGCGGGGAGACAGCATGTCGTTGGCGCGCGTTCCAAACGATCACCCCGCACAGGGCAACGACCGCACGCCCCCGCATGACCTCCTCGCCGAGCAGTCAGCTCTCGGCGGCATGCTGCTGAGTAAGGATGCCGTCGCCGACGTCGTCGAGGTGCTGCGAGGCGGCGACTTCTATATCCCCAAGCACGAGGTCACCTTCGAGGCGATCCTCTCCCTCTACTCGAGGGGCGAGCCCACCGACGTCATCGCCGTCACCGACGAGCTGGCCAAGACCGGAGACCTGAGCCGCGCCGGCGGCCCGGAGTACCTGCACTCGCTGACGAGCATGGTGCCCACCGCCGCCAACGCCGGTTACTACGCCGAAATCGTCGCCGAGCGTGCGCTGCTGCGCCGCCTCGTCGAGGCAGGCACCCGGATCGCGCAGATGGGGTACAGCGGCCAAGGCGAGGCTCTCGACCTGGTCAACGAGGCGCAGGCGGAGATCTACTCCGTCACCGGCAGCACCGAATCCGAGGACTACATCCCGCTCAACGATGCCGTCATGGCGGCCTTCGACGACATCGAGGCAGCACGACACCACGACGGCACCCTCTCCGGCGTCCCGACCGGATTCGCCGACCTGGACGAGCTAACCAACGGCCTCCACCCCGGCCAGATGGTCATCGTCGCCGCCCGCCCCGCCCTGGGCAAATCCACCCTCGCCCTCGACTTCGCCCGCGCGGCCGCCATCCAGCACGACCTCCCCACAATGCTGTTCTCGCTGGAGATGGGGCGCAGCGAGATCGCGATGCGTCTGCTATCGGCCGAGGCATCCGTGCCCTTGCAGAACATGCGCAAGGGCACCGTCGACACCCGCGACTGGACCACCCTCGCCGAAACCCGTGGGCGCATCAACGACGCTCCGCTCTACATCGACGACAGCCCGAACATGACGCTGGTGGAGATCCGTGCCAAGTGCCGCCGCCTCAAGCAACGGGTCGGTCTCAAGCTCGTCGTGATCGACTACCTGCAGCTCATGACGAGCGGCAAGAGGGTCGAGTCCCGCCAGCAGGAAGTGTCGGAGTTCTCCCGCGCGCTCAAGCTTCTCGCGAAGGAGCTGCAGGTGCCCGTCGTGGCGCTCTCGCAGCTGAACCATGGCCCGGAGCAGCGCGCCGACAAGCTGCCCGCCCTCTCCGACCTGCGCGAGTCGGGCTCGATCGAGCAGGACGCCGACGTGGTGATCCTGCTCCACCGCGAATCCGCCTACGAGCGCGACAACCCGCGCGCCGGCGAGGCCGACCTGATCGTCGCCAAGCATCGCAACGGCCCGACGCGCACCATCACCGTCGCGTTCCAAGGGCACTTCTCACGTGTAGGTTCCGCAGGAAGATGTCCGTTTCCGGGACACATGTCCACGCGATGTCCATTTGGGACAAAGTGGCGCGGAATCCGATCCCCAGCCGGCAAGGTCGCTGGCGGCGACCTAACGCCAGCCATTGGGATTGAGCGAGGTTAATCCGAGGCGGTAGCGGCGTCGGTTTCTGCCCGGCTGTACTGCCGTGCGGCGACCCACCACGGGTTTTCGATGACGCGGTACAGAAGCGTGCGCTCGCCAGGAGCTCGTCCGACGAGTTCGATGAAGCCGGCGTCGCGGAGCTTGTGACGACGACTGTCGCGAAGTGGATTGGTGGGCTCGTTTCTTCGAGCGGAGCCATCGAACGATCTATACAGCCGGGTGCTGCTGGTAGCCGCATTGCCGGGCCGGGCGTACGTTACGGCTATGGCTGATCCGATCGTCACTGACCCTGAGAAATACCGGCTGCTCTGGGAGAACGACCGTGTGCGGGTGCTCGAGTATCGAGACTCGCCGGCCGATCAGACCCATCCGCACGACCACCCCGACAGTGTCATGATCACGCTGTCGTCGTTCGAACGTTCGATCTCATCCGGTGACCAGGAGATCTCCGTGCATCTGGAAGCCGGTCAAGCGCGATGGCTCGGAGCGCAGACACATACCGGCCACAACACCGGCGACACCGACACCCGGGCGATCTTCGTCGAGCTCAAGGAGCCGCGCCCGAACAAGGTCGATGTGCCGACGGCATTGGGGCCGAGCTCTAGCTGAATCCGGACAGTCGGCACGGCGGATCTTTCGCCGACCCGGCCGTACCCTGGCGTCGGCCGCGGCAAGTTGGCGGCCATGTGGCGGTACCGCCAACTATGCATGGACGGCACTGATTTGCCGTAAAGCGAACCGGCGACGGAATCGGCTGGTCGATGCCGTCGCTTGGCGGCCGTCCCGGCTCACCCCTCGGGGCTGAGAAGCGCGCGCCCCGCCACGAGACCGGGGAAGTGGCAGCCGAGCGCGGTTCCTCCCGAGGTCTCGAGATCGCGGACGAAGCGCTCGCGGGTTCGGCGGGCGAGCGAGCGGTCGACGTCGGTCAATGCCCCCCAGTCCGTGTGAGTGAGCTGGTCCGCACAGTACATCGCGTCACCGAACAGGATTGCTCGGTCGGCGCCGTCGTGCACGGCGTAGATGGAGTGTCCCGGGGTGTGCCCTGGCGCATCGAGCCGCATGAGTGAGGGCGTGATCGCGTGATCACCGTCCATGAGAGTCACGCGGCCGCGGTCGGCGAGACAAGTGAATGTCTCGCGCACATGCGGCTCGAGCGGCAGCAGCGCTTCCGAGGACTCGACGAAATACGCCCAGTCGGCCGCTCCCACGAACACTTGCGCGTTGGGGAACGTCGCCTCGGCGTGTGGATCACCAATCCAGCCGACGTGATCGGGATGCAGATGACTGAGCGCGATCACGTCGATATCGGCCGGTCTGAGACCGAGTCGGCGTAGTTGCACGAGGAGACCACCACCGACCATGCGTCCTTCGTTTCGCTCGTCGTGGGGCCCATAGCCGAGGTCGACGAGAACGGTGCGCTCGCCCCGGATCAGAAAGCAGCCGATGGGCATGACCATCCTGTTGTGCTCGTCCTTCAGTACGTCGAACGCGCCGGTCGGGTGGGTGGGCGAGCCGACGAAGCCGGGGTCCATGACGATATAGCCGTCGGAGACGGCGGTCATGGAGACCGTGCCGACGCGGTAGTCACGGCACGCCGCGCCCGATCCCGGGGCCGTGGCGTACGGATGCGCGGCCAGGTCAGGCGACGTCGGCATCACGGTGCTCTTCCCGCCATTCTTCGGCGAGCTTTGTGGCATTGCGGTAGGCCAGGGCGACGATCGTGAGCACGGGATTGACGCCACCGTTGGTCACGTGCACCGACCCATCAGCGATGAGCAGGTTGGGATGCGACCACACTCGGCCCCAGCGGTTTGTGACCGACGTGGTCGGATCGTCACCCATGCGACACGTGCCGGCCTGGTGCTGTCCGCCGCTCGGGCCCTCCGGTCGGGTGTCCGCCGTCATGGTAAACGTGCGCGCGGCGCCGCTCGCTGCAAGCCATTCCGTTGCGCGCTCGGCGAGCATGCGTGCGGTGCGACGATCTTCTGGGTGGATGTCGCCGCTCAGCAGCGCGACCGCGTTGCCGAATCGGTCTCGCACGGTCGAATCGACGCGAACGCGTGAGCGAGGATTCGGAACCTCCTGTACGGGACCGAACACCATGAGCATCCTCGAGAGCAGCGATCGCATGTCGCGCTTGCTGTCAGGGCCGAACCGCTCGATCACCCCGAGACGTGAGAGCGTGTCCCACACGTTGAGCGGGGTGGGCACGAAGTCGTTCGCGATCATGCCCCCGCCGACGATGCCGGGAACGTGATGCCGGTAGTCGGTGGACGAGATGGACGGGCCGGGTCCGAGCCCGTCCTGTACGGCCTCGTCAAAGATGCCTATCGCGCCCGCATAGACATGAGCCTGGAGGTTGCGGCCGACCTGATCGTGGGCGTTGCCGATGCCGTGCGGCTCGGAGGGATTGGCGCTGTTGAGCAGAAGGCGTGCCGTCTCGATGGCTCCGGCGGCCACGACGATGTGGTCGGCGAGCACCTCACGCCTACGTGCGACACCGTCGATCAGCGTTACGAGGCGGAGCCCCGTGGGGGTACCCGTCTCATCGACCAGGATGCGCTCGGCGGTGACGGCGGGGAGAAGATCGCAGCGGCCGGTGGCGATCGCCCGCGGAAGCGCCGTGTTGTGTGTTCCGTTCTTGGCGGCGGCATGGCAGGCGTAGCCGACGCACAGAGCGCAGCGCGCACACGCAGGTCGTCCGTTGTGCGGCTCCGAGTTGATGGCGAGGGGGACAGGGCCGGTGAGAAGGCCGAGCCGGGTCGCACCATCGCGCAGCACGTTGCCGCCAAGGGTCTGCCGCATGGGCGCCATGGGGTAGGGATGAGCCCGGGGGCCTGCGAACCGATCGTGTCCCTTCTCGCCGGCGACGCCGAGCTCTCGTTCCGCACGGTCGTACCATGACTCGAGCTCGTCGTACGAGATCGGCCAGTCGGCCAGCGAACTGCCAGCGGGCACCCCGTAGGTCGTCGCCATCCGGAAGTCCTCCGGGCTGAACCGCCAAGTCTGAGCGCCATAGACCCGGGTTCCGCCGCCGACCGTCGTCGCGTTGGCGCTCCATTCGGGATCCGGCGGGTAGACGATCCTGCGGCCACCGGAGGTCTCGATCACGCGCGGATCGCCGGCAGGGTCGGCTCCCGTCCTGGTGGGAAGGCCGCTGATGGAGCGTTCGCTGCGCAGCAGATCGAGGGGGAGCTGCTCCGACGAGAGCGACTCGCCGCACTCCACGAGCAGCACGGCCATGCCGGCCTCCGCGAGGACCTGCGCAGCGACCGCTCCACCCGCCCCCGCGCCGACGACCACCGCGTCGTAGCGTTCACGGACGTCATCGAACGTGATCGTAGGTCCCGGCGCGGGTTCGGGGCTTGGCCATAGTGCGCCGGTCGGCAACTGGCGAAATCCGGTCGCTGACCAGCCCGCGGGCTCGGAGCCGTCGGGCCGCTGGGCCGCGTAATATCCCTCGGCGCAGAGCAGGGCGAGGAGGTCGATCGTCTCCGCGGCGTCGACGACCCATGTGGTGCGGGTGCGGCCTGCGGCGAGCGCACGCAGAAGCTCGTCCTGGTCAGGAGGAGCCAGCTGTTCGAACGTCGTGTCGTGCGCGGCAGCCGCCTCCGAGTCGATGGCGTCGATCGCGATCGCGAGTCGTCGCATCCGCTCCGTGCGATCGTGTGCGAACTGTTCAGCGATGAACTCGCACACTCCTGACTGCGAGCCCGATGCGAGCTCATCGCGCGGCACCATGCGGTCGACGATGGCTCGCAGCGTGAGGTCGTTCGACCAGTCGTCGGCGACGGACCTCATCGGGCGCTGCCGACGATGACGGTGTTGTCGAGGGTCAGGGGCCCTGACCACTGAATGAGGGTTGCCGTGAGGGGAGTCATGGGTGCCTTCGGTGATGTCCGGATCATAGGTCGACGTGAGGATTGCGGATGCATGCCGTATGGCGCAGGTTCAAGTCAGCGGTTCATTTGGGCGAGCCGTCGTTCGGGGTTTGGTGCCGCGGCGGCGAGGAGCTTCGTGTACTCGTGTTGGGGGTTGAGGATGACCTGGTCTGCGGCTCCGCTCTCCACGATGCGCCCCTTGTACATGACGAGAATGTCGTCGGAGAAGTGCCGTGCCGTCGCCAGGTCGTGTGTGATATAGAGAACGCCGAGGTTCTCCTGCCGCTGCAGTTCGGCCAGGAGGTTGAGGACATCGAGGCGGATGGACACATCGAGCATGGAGACGGGTTCGTCTGCGATGAGCATGCTCGGCTCGGGGGCCAGGGCGCGAGCGATGGCGACTCGCTGTCGTTGTCCGCCGGAGAGTTCGTGCGGATGCTTGGCCGCCATCTGTCGGGCCGGAGTGAGGCTCACGCGTTCCAGCAGTCGATCCACTGCCGCGGTTACATCTGGGCGTCCGTGTGCCCGGTGGTGCAGTTGCAGCGGTCTCGCGAGATGATGGGCGACCGTGTGATACGGGTTGAGTGACGCAAACGGATCCTGGAACACCATCTGCACGTGGTGTCGGTACTCTTGCAAGCCGCGCCCGCGGCGGCCGATCGGATGGCCGTCCAGCAGAATTTGCCCGGAACTCGGACGCTCCAGTTGCAGCAGGAGTTTGGCGATCGTCGACTTACCGCTTCCGGACTGGCCGACGAGCGCCACTGTTCTGCCGGACTCCAGGGTGAAGCTCACCTCGTTCACGGCCAGCAGCTCGCTGGAGCGTCCGCCGCCGCGCACCCGGTATCGCTTCGTGACATTACGGAACTCAAGCGAGGTCATTGGATTCCCTCCTCTCGGCAGCGTTCCTCTCGGCGCGCGCCGCCTTGGTGCGGTCATCCCGTCCGTCGAGCCGGTCGTCGTGCACTCCCGTGCGGATGAAGTCGCCTCTGTCGCCGGTCAAGCTCGGGAACGAGGCCAACAGCTGCCGTGTGTACGGATCCTGTGGGTTCGTGTACAGCTCGTACGCCGTGTTCAATTCCACGATCTCTCCCGCCCGCATCACCGCTATCCGATCGCTGATCTCCAACAGCAAGGGCAGATCGTGGGTGATGAAGATCACGGCGAACCCCAGTTCCGACCGTAGCCGGGTGATCTCGTCCAGGATCTCTCGCTGCACCACGACGTCGAGCGCCGTCGTCGGCTCATCCATGATCATCACCTGAGGGTCCAAAGCCATCGCCATGGCGATGCCCACGCGCTGCCGCATTCCCCCCGAGAGCTCGTGCGCGTACGACCGTAGACGGGCTCGCTCGACGCCGACACGCTCGAGAAGGTCTCCGGCGGCCCTCACTCTCTCGGCCTTGTCCATCTGAGGCTGATGCGTTGTGAAGATGTCGTCGAACTGCTTGCGAAGGGTCGTCACCGGGTTGAGCGAGTTCATCGCCCCCTGGAAGACCATCGCGACCTTCGACCAGCGGAATGCTCTCAGCGCTATCGGGTCGAGCGCGAGCAGGTCGGTCGGTCTGTCGTCCACCGCGTCGAAGTACTCGACCGTTCCGGCGACCATGCGCCCCGGTGGCTGAAGCAGCCGGGTGACAGCGTAGGCGAGGGTGGACTTGCCGCATCCCGATTCGCCCGCCAGTCCGAGCACCTCGCCGCGACTCAGCTCGATTGACACGTCGCGAACGGCGTGGGTCGGAGAATCGCCTTCGTAGTCGACCGAGACGTGGCTTGCGCGGAGTACGACATCCGTTCGCGTGGCTGTCTGCTGGCTCATGGCACCGTCTCTTCCCTGTCGCTGGCGTTGTCCATCTCGGTGGTATCGCCACTCCCTGCGCTCGGCGCTGCGACCTTTCGCCCTCGTCTCATTCGGGTGGCCGCGCCCAGCTTCGGGTTGATGACGGTATCGAGCCCAAGGTTGATCAGCGTCAGAGCGGTTCCGACCAGGGCGATGCAGAGTCCCGGCGGCACGAACCACCACCACGCACCGCTGGAGAGCGCCTCCGCATTCTGGGCGAAGTAGAGCATGTTGCCCCACGTTTGCGTGCTCGGGCTCTCCAGCCCGATGAACGCGAGTCCTGCTTGCGTGAGGATGGCGAAGACGACACTAAAGATGAAGCTGGAGAGGATGAAGGCGAGTAGGTTCGGCAGGACCTCGATGATGACGATCCGCCAGGTTTTCTCGCCGGCGACGCGTGCTGCCAGTACGTAGTCGCGTGATCGCATCGACAGCGTCAAGCCTCTGAGCACACGCGCACCGCCGGCCCAGCTGGTGATGGCGATCACGATGATCGATGTGCTGTTCCCCTTGGTCGAGAGGTCCGCGGTGATGATGATGATCAGCGGCAGAGCCGGGATGACGAGAAAGACATTAGTTATCAGGTTCAGCACATCGTCCGTGAATCCGCCGATGAATGCGCCACCGATGCCGATGGCGAGCGAGAGGATCGTGGCGATGATACCCGCGGCGAAACCGACGATCAGCGTGCCCTGAGCTGAGACGATCAGCTGGCTGAGCACGTTCTGCCCGGACTGCGTGGTGCCCAGCAGGAATCGGAGCGAGGGCGGCTCGAGCGACCCGCCGACGATCGCGTTGGGGTTGGGGATGAAGATGGGCCCCAGCACGGCGGCGAGCGCGAAGACGATGAGGATGATCAGCCCTACCAGCATCTGCGGTGAACTGATGAGTCGACGGAAGAGATTGCGCTGATTGGCCTGTTGCTCGTCCGAGGTGGTCGCGTCGGGTGTCGCCAGCGCTTCGGTGGTCTGCAGGGTGCTCATGGAATACGCGTCCTCCTGGGCATCGTGAGCGGTGTCGTGAGCGCCGTCATGTCGATTGCCTCGTGCGCGGGTCAACGAACCCATAGAGCACGTCGACCAGGAAGTTGGCGCCGAGCACGGCGATCGTGATGACCAGGAAGATGCCTTGCATCTGCGCGTAGTCGCTGTTCTCCACGGCTTGAAGCAAGAGGTACCCGATGCCCGGATACGAGAAGACGATCTCCATGATCAGTGAGCCGCTGACGACGAAACCCAGTGAGATCGCGAAGCCTGTCACGCTGGGAAGGACGGCGTTGCGGCCGGCGTACCCGAGCAGGATGCGACTCGGCCGAAAGCCCTTGGCCTGGGCGGCGATCACGTAGTCGTCAGATCGTGTGAGCAGGGTCATGTTGCGCATGCTGAGCAGCCAGCCGCCGAGCTGTGCGAGCACGATGGTGAGCGCCGGGACCCAGGAGTGAGCGATGGCCGAGCCGATGAACTGGAGGTTCCAGCCGGGGGTGAAGGCTGCGTCGTAGCCGCCGTTAAGAGGGGCGATCTGCCAGACCACTCCGAAGAGGTAGAGGAAGAGCAGAGCGAGCCAGAAGTAGGGGACCGCCGTGAGGAAGGTGGTTGCGGGGGCAAGAGCGTTGAGGAATCGATTGTTCGTCCATCCGGCGAGTGCTCCGAGGCCTGTGCCGATGATGAAGGCGAGAACGGTCGAGACGCCCACCAGGACGAGAGTCCATGGGAGACCGCCCGCGATCACCTGGGTCACCGGCTCGGGGAAGTTCGTCACCGAGACGCCGAGGTTGAGGTGGGCGAGCTGCACCAGGTAGTCCCAGTACTGGACGACGATATTGCCGTGCCCGAGCCCGAGCAGCTTCGTCAGCGCTGCACGTTCTCCTGGTGGTGGAGCACCGTTCTGCGACATCTTGGCGATCAGGATGTCGACCGGGTTGCCGGGTACCAGCCGGGGAAGGAAGAAGTTGAGCGTCACAGCGCCCCACAGTGCCAAGAGGTAGAAACCCACCTTGCGGGCGAAGTAGCCCATGCTTGTCGTGTCCTTCCCCGACTGGTTCGGTTGTTGTGACTCAGTTGTCGCTGCGCGTCAGTCGACGGGCTTCATGTGCATCGCGACCCATCCCACGTTCGGCTGCTGCTGCCCGGACGACGCGTACGGGTTCTGCGGTGTCGGGAAGCCGGAGATGTGGTTGCCGTTGAACGTCCCCTCGTTCTGCTGCTGGAACAGCGGGATCACCGGGAGGTCCTTCGCGAAGATCTGTTGGATCTGGTAGAAGGCTGGCTGCTGCTTCGACACGTCAGGAGTCCCGGCGATCTGCGCGAGCAAGGAGTCGACTGTGGAGTTTGTGTAGCGGCCCTGGTTGCCGGAGGTGTCGCTCTGGCCCATCGGGGGAAGTCCCTCGCTGCCGATGATCGTCTTGTAGAAGACGTAGGGGCTCGAGGTGAATCCCTGGTAGGTCATCAGCAGCTGGAACTTGCCGTCGTAGAAGTTCGACGTCCACGCGTTGACCGACTCGCCCTGCACCACGAGGTTGATGCCGGCCGCCTTGAGCTCCTGAACCATGATCTGCAGGGCTTGCACATAGTCGGTGTAGCCCGATGGAACCTGAACCGTGAGCGTCAGCTCCTTTCCGTCCTTCGTGTAGTAGCCGTTCGATCCCATCGTGTATCCGGCGGCCTCGAGCGTGCTCTTCGCCTTGCTTGTGCTGAATTCGAACTTCGTGTCCTTGAGGGTCGGATCGGCCACGTTGTCGAAGTTCGGGCTGATCAGGCCAGAGGTCGCAATCGGATTCGCATAGCCGTTGTAGACCGTCTTGCTGATCTGATCTCGGTCGACCGCATAGCTGATCGCCTCACGCACTGGCAGTTGCGACACCACGGGATCCTGGAAGTTCGGGACGATCGAGGTGATCGCCACCGGCGTGTTCGAGACGACGTACTTCGGATTCTTCGACTTGTAGACCTTGTCGATGTTCGGGATGTATGTGTTCGCCCAGTCGACCTGTCCGTTCTCGATGGCGAGGTTCGCGGCCTGGTTGCCGTTGTAGTAGAGGAACCGGTACGACTTCACCTTCGGCAGCCCCGGCATGTAGTAGTTCGGGTTCGCTTTCACGGTGAGCGCCTCGCCCGTGACCGACTTCACCGTGTATGCGCCCGAGCCGACTGGGTTCTTGTTCAGGGTGGTGGTCGGGTTGCTGATCTTCGACCAGATGTGCTGCGGAAGGATATAGGTGGTGCCGGCGATGTAGTCGACAGCCGCATACGAGGACTGTGTGAAGTTCACGACCGCGGTCGTGTCGTTGGGTGCCGAGGCGCTTGCAATGGGGAGAGCCGCAGGGTTCAGTGCGGGCTTGGACTTGAGCAGATTGAACGTGTAGGCGACATCCGCCGCTGTCACCGGTTTGCCGTCCGTCCACTTCGCGTTGTCGCGCATCGTGAACGTGATGGTCTTGCCGTCATTCGACCACGCGAAGCTTTTCGCCAGCCAGGGCTGAGGGTCTCCCGCCTTGGCAATGTTGAAGAACATCAGCGGCTCGTAGATCATGCCCAGAGTCGGACGCTCGGCGTTTGGCGAAAACGGATTGAAATTGTCGATGAACTGACCGGCTTGTCCGGTTTCTGCCGTCACGACCCTGGAGCTGCCGCTCGACGAGTCGTTCGAGGCACTGCTGCTGCAGCCGGCGAGTAGACCGCCGACTGCGATCGATGCGATCGCGATGGCCAGCAAGGGCCGGCGACCACCTCTTTGTCGCATGACTTCATCCCTCTCTGCCGCTCCCACTGTCGAACGGCGATCGTGGAACCCCGTCACGGCCGGATGCCGATGACTACGGGCAAGGGGCGCTGGCGGGGCGGCTTCGACGATGAGGCGAGGCGGCACTCTTGGCGCTGTATGACGATAGTTGTCTGACGACAGACATTTGTCAAGATAGCTGATAGGTTCGGAGCTAATACATCTCGTTCCGACCGCAGCGCTGGGCATGTTTGAGGGAGTAGTGGCATGGTGAGCACGAGGCCGTCCCAAGTGAGCCGCCTCACGACGGGGGTTGATCTTCCGACCCGCCTGGCGAACGATCTGCGCGATCGGCTGGGACGGAACGAGTGGTACGCGGGCGAGAAGCTCCCGACCGAGAATGAGCTCTGCGAGCAGTACGGGGTGTCCCGTGCCACGGTGCGTCAGGCGCTGCGCACTCTCGGCAATGACGGGCTGATCGTCATCCGACAGGGCCGTGGGAGCTTTGTGACGGAGAGCTCGATGATCCGCGCCGGGATGCAGGAGCTCAAGTCCATCACATCGACCATCGCCGAGATGGGGCACAAGCCCGGCATGGAGTATCACCACCGGGTGTACCGCGAGGCGACGGAGGAGGACATCGAGATGTTCCAACTCGAGCGTGGGGCGCAGGTGCTCGACATCCGCCGGCGGATTCTCGCCGATGACGTGGTCGTCGCGTACTCGTTCGACGTGCTCCCACGCTGGGTCTTCCCCGCGGACTTCGCGCCGAGTGATCTGACTGGATCGGTGTTCGCAGCCTTGAGAGAGTCCGGCGGACCCGTTCCCGACTGGGGAAGAGCGACCGTGCACGCTGTTCTCTCCAGTGATGTCGCCTGGGACGATCGCGATGGGGGCGAGAAGCTCTACGTGCTGCTCGACCAGCTCCAGTACGACACCGAGAATCGGCCCTTCATGCACACGCGGAGCTACTTCGTCGAGGGCAAGTTCAACTTCACCGTAATTCGGACGACACGCTGACGAACTGACACATCGAATGAGGACCTCAGTGACGAGCTACTTCGAATTCAACACGCTGACCGCGGCGAACTTCGCGGCACCATACTTGCCCGGTCGTGTCATCGATTCTCGTGAGGTCGGCGACGGAAACCTGAACCGTGTCTTCCGTGTCGAGGCTGAACACGGCTCCGTTGTCGTCAAACAGGCGCTGCCCTACCTGAAGGTCGCTGGCGGAGACTGGCCGCTCACCCGCGACAGGGCGAAGATCGAGCGGTGGGCCCTGAACGAGCACGGCCGACTCGTCCGGGGCATGGTCCCGGAGGTCGTGCATTTCGACGAGGACCTGTCGGCCATCGTGTTGGAAGATCTCCGCGAATTTCGCAGCTGGCGTGATCTTCTCGTCTCCGCGACTCCCACACCCGGTGTCGCGGCACAGATCGGTCGTTATTGTGCGTCCGTGCTCCTGGGCACGAGTCACGTCGTGCAGTCCAGTGCCGAGCGCAAGGCGCTGCGATCTCGATTCGGCTATTCCGAGCTGTGCCTCGTGACGGAGGAGCTTGTCTTCACGGCACCCTATACGGATGCAGCATCCAACCGATTCGATCCTGAGATCGAGCCCGAGGCCGTCGCACTTCGCGAAGACGGAGCGCTGAAGGCAGCCGTAGCCGAGCTGAGGTACGCCTTCCGGACTCGTGACGAGGCGCTGATCCACGGCGATCTGCACTCGGGGTCCGTGATGGTCGGGCCGACGGTGCCACGGGTCATCGATCTGGAGTTCGCATTCTTTGGCCCAATCGGATTCGACCTCGGGCTGCTCACCGCCAACCTGGCGTTGTCGGCGATAGCGCACGGGGCGAGGGGCGATCGCCGGTTCGTGCACGAGGTGGCAGGGTATGCGCGAGAGTTCTGGGACGCCTTCGTCGACGAGTGCCGCCTCATGTGGCAGCCGACGGAGCCGTGGTTTCACCGGTTCATGTCCGGCGTGCTGGTCGATGCCGCCCGCTTCGCCGGGCTCGAGATGATCCGTCGCGTGGTCGGCCTCGCCCACGTCGCCGACATCGATTCGTTGGAACAGCCAGCCAGGCTGATCGCCCAGAGAGCCGCGATCACGGGAGGGCGCGCGCTCGTCGTGGGTCATTCCGTGACCGATTTCGAGGAGCTGTGGCTGCGCGCCACACTCGGGGCAGATCTCCCGTGACTGCGTCCGACCCCATCTGAACAGCAGGAGAAACCACGTCAATGAAAAGGCAATCCCACAAGATCATTCACGATGGCAAGCCCGTCACGTGGATCGGTGTGAACTTCTGGTCGAGAGTCGGCGGCCCACGTATGTGGCGGGATTACGACTCCGCCGTGATCGCTGCCGAGCTCGATGTGATGCGCGAGCACGGCATGACCGTCACCCGCAGCTTCTTCTACTGGCCCGACTTCATGCCGACGCCGTATTCCCTCGACGAGATGCTGGTCGAGCGCTATCGCGATTTCCTCGATCAGCACGCGGCCAAGGGCATGACCACGATCCCCACTTTCCTCGTCGGCCATATGTCGGGTCAGAACTGGGACCCCTCGTGGCGCGACGGCCGGGATCTCTTCGGTGACGTCTGGTTCGTGGCTCGTCAGGCGTGGTATATGCGCGAGTTGACGCGACGTTTCGCAGCTCACCCGGCCATCGCGGGTTGGCTGCTCAGCAACGAGATCCCGATCTACGGTGACTGGCGCTCCCGAGGGATCGGCACGAACAGCGCAGACGTGGTGAACAGCTGGGCCCAGATCATGGTCGACGCGGTGCGATTGGGCGGTGCGACGCAACCCATCTCCATCGGTGATGGCGCATGGGGGATCGAGGTCACCGGTACGGACAACGGATTCCGTGTGCGTGATCTGGCGACATTCGTCGACTTCCACGGACCGCACGTCTACAAAATGGAGACTGATCAGCTTCGTCAGAATCTGGGAGCAGCATTCATCTGCGAACTCCTGGACATCGGGGGCAAGCCCGTTATCGTGGAGGAGTTCGGGCTCACCAGCGACTATGTGAGTCCGGCCCACGCGGCGAACTACTACCGTCAGGTGCTGCACAATACGTTGCTTGCCGGCGCGACCGGTTGGCTCGCCTGGAACAACACGGATTACGACGCGTCGTTCGAGAGCGAGCCGTATTCTCACCATCCGTTCGAAATGCGCTTCGGCATCACCGATGCGGAGGGCATCCCGAAGCCGCCGGCGCTCGAGATGAAGTACTTCGCGCGGCTCGCAGCCGACATAGAGTTCGATCGGTTGGAGCGGCCCGACACCGACGCGGTGCTCATCGTCTCGTCCTACATGGAGGCAGAGTATCCCTTCACCGAGCCAGAGGACGCGTCCATCGTCTACGAGACGAGTCGCCAGGCCTACATCGCCGCCCGAGAGGCGGACATACCGATCGGAGTCGCCAGGGAGCTGGATGGGCTCCCTGGCGCTGCGCTGTACATCCTGCCGTCAGCGAAACAACTGACTGCCCCGACATGGCGCGAGCTGCGTCGCCGCGCCGCCGCGGGTGCGACGGTCTACGCCTCGGTCTTCTATGGCGAGCACGCGACGCAGCGAGGACCATGGTGGCCCGACATCGATGAGACCTTCGGCGTCGTCAAACAGACGCGGTACGGCCTTGTCGATCCTGTCGTCGATGATCACGTGGAGGTGACGTTCGTCGCGCCACTCGGGCCGATCAAGCAGGGTGAGCGACTGGTGTTCCCGGTCGGAGGGACTGTCAATTCGCGTGCGTATCTTCCCGTGGCCGCGGCCGACGCCGAGGTGTTGGCGACCGATCAACACGGCAATCCCGCGCTTCTGCGCAAACGGGAAGGTGCCGGTTGGATGGTGCTGGCGACCTTCCCGTTCGAGTATTTCGCGGCGGTCACGCCTTTCGTCAATCCCGAGCCGACGTGGCGCATCTACGACGCACTCGCCGAAGAGGCCGACGTGCGCAGGACTGTGAGGGTGGATGATCCCCGTGTGCTCGCTGCCGAGCTCGTGAGAGACGATGGCCGGCGGTTTGTATGGCTCGTCAGTGAGGCCGACGAAGCGATCACCGTGACGCCGGCGATCCATGGACGCCTTCTCGACCTGACCGCGGCCGAACAGCCATCCGTGTCGCTTGAACCGTATGGTGTCGAGATTCTTGAGCGAGTGGAGTGACACATCCCATGATGCGCAAAATCATCAACGACCCGAGGCGGTTCGTCGACGAATCCATCGACGGCATCCTCGCGGCTCATCCCTCCGCTCTTCGCGCGGCCTCCGCCGATCGCCGCGCACTCGTTCGATACGACGCGCCCCGAGCGGGAAAGGTCGGGATCGTCACCGGAGGCGGTTCGGGGCATTTACCCGTCTTTCTGGGATATGTCGGTCATGGTCTCTGCGACGGGGTCGCCGTCGGCAACGTGTTCTCCTCGCCGTCCGCCGAGGTGATCCGCGCAGCGACCCGGGCCGTGTCCGGAGGTGCAGGCGTGCTGTACCTGTACGGAAACTATGGCGGAGACATCTACAACTTCGACCTTGCTGCTGATCTTGCGGAAACCGAGGGGATACCGACGCGGACGGTGCTCGCGACCGACGACGTGGCCAGCGCGTCGCCCGATCAGCTCCAGACGCGCCGAGGAGTCGCCGGAATGGTGTTCTCGTTCAAGATCGCTGGTGCTGCGGCCGAGCGCGGATACGACCTTGAACGCGTGGCCGCGATCGCGCGGCGCGTGTCCGAGAACGTGCGAACGATGGGCGTGGGGCTCTCCCCGACAATCCTTCCAGCGGCTGGCGAACCGAGTTTCGAACTCGACGAGGGAGAGATGGAGGTCGGAATCGGCATCCACGGTGAACCGGGGGTGCACCGGGGCGCTCTTCAGACCGCAGACGAGATCGCCGACCGGCTGCTTCTTTCGGTGCTCGACGAGTTTTCGCTCGAGCCGGGCTCTCGGGTCTCCGTGCTCGTCAATGGACTCGGGGCGACCCCGCTCGAGGAGCTGTATCTGCTTTACAGGCGTGTGCAGGCGACGCTCCTCGGTCGTGGATTGACGGTCGTGAGTCCGCTCGTAGGCAATTACGTCACGAGTTTGGAGATGGCGGGAGCATCCATCTCCGTGCTCGTGCTCGATGACGAGCTGGCCGAGCTGCTCACTGATCCCGCCCAGTCGCCGTTCTTCGTTCAGGGCGTCGTGACCGGGGCGGCGAAGACCTCGGGCGAGGCTCCCGCTCGGTCCGAGATTCCTAGCAAGGATGCCGGCACGACGGGGTCGGAGCGGGTCGGCATGGAGAAAGCGGATGCGCCACCTGCTCAGCTCACCGCACTGGCGGCACTTCTCACGCGCGTGCTCGCGCGGATGCCCGCTCATACGGACGAACTGCGCGACCTCGACGCTGCGCTCGGCGACGGTGATCTCGGAATAACGGTCGCGCTCGGCTCAGAGGCCGCGCTCCGAGCGATTCAGGAGCATCCTGGCGTGTCGGATGAGGCGTTGCTTCGTGAGGTCGGCGGAGCGTTCGCCGGCGGAAACCCATCCACATTCGCCGCCCTGGTCGGCGGGGGCGTGCTGTACGCCGCGTCTCGACTCAATGGCCAGTCGGTGCTTGACCGCGCGACGCTCGTACGATTCGCACGGGATGTCGTCCATCGCATTCAGGAACGCGGGGGAGCGTCGCTTGGAGACAAGACCCTGCTCGACGCCCTCATGCCCAGCATCGACCTTCTCGCAGAGGGCGCATCGTCAGAGAGCACGCTCGTCCTGAAAAAGATGATCGGCCTGGTCCGATCCGTCATCGACGGCACGGCCAGCGATCGGTCACAGCGCGGTCGCGCGGCCTGGCTGCAGGAGCGAAGCATCGGCAAACGAGACCCAGGAATGGCGGCATACCTTGCGTTCCTCACCGAGCTGCTCGCCACGATCACGGAACAGGACGAGCCCTAAGCCTCGATCCACTGATGAGCTCGGGGGCCGTCCAACGGTGTAACTGGACAGCCCCCACGAGCAACCGCGCGGTCATCGCTTATAGGAAGTTGTCATCTCGCGTGGAATCAAGGGCCGAACCCGCCGCCAACAACCGAGGAATCCGCGGTTGTTCCGGCCATCTCGCCCGGGAACCTACATCACGATTCGTCGATATGGCGGCCACATAAAACGGCTACAAAAGGCGAGCCGGATTTGATAAGGTCGCCATGTGGCACCACGATGGACCGATTCCACCGCCAAGCACGGCGTATCCCGAGCGGACGCGATGTTCGCGATGTTGCACACGACCTACGTCGCCGACGTGAACGACAATGGCGACGGGACCGTCGACAGGCTCTACATCGGCCCCGAGCACGCGCAAACCCGGCGCGAGCTCGAGGTCATCGTCCGGGTCGCGATCGACGGGTCAAGCCGTGAAGCTGTCATCTTCCATGTGATGCCGCTCGGACCGAAATTCCGCACGATGAGGGAGGAGTACCCCGATGGTAGATGAGCGCGACTACGACGAGGCGAGCAACCGCTACGCCGATAAGAAGACTCCGGTCGCCCCGATCGGGCGCGCCGTGACCGGCGACCGCGCCGCGGCACACGGCCGCGAGTTCCTGATCGGCGAGTACGGGTCGCTCGAGGCCGTCGAGAAGGAGATCAGGCGAGGGCGGCCGAAGCTCGGCCACGAGCGAGAGGGCGGGTCGCCCGTCGTTCGGGCCCGGATCTCCGACGCCGACTTCGCCGCGTTCAAAGAGCTCGAGCACACGACGGGCCGATCACAGGCCGAGCTCGTCCGCGAGGGCGTGCATCTCCTCCTGGAACAGCACCGCCGCGCCAGCTGACCCGTGTACGACTACGAGGAGCCACGGATGCAGTGGCACACCGACGGCATTGAACCCACGTACTCCATCGGAGACACCAGGGCCTGGCTGCTGGACGGGCGTATCGAACTCGAGACGGATGAGCCCGCCCCCATCAGGGCCTGGGCCGAGTTCGTCCCCCCGAAGACGCGATCGAGTCGAAAGATGCTGGCCACATTCCACCTGGGCATGGCAGGCGGCCCCGGTCTCTGCGTCCGGGCCTGGCGCCTCCCAGACGCGGTTCCCGGAAAGCGAGTGACGGCGGAGGACATGGATCCCTCCGGCGTGCGCCGGTACATCCCCTCGACCGAACTCACCGCGCCCGTGCTCCAGACACTCATCGAGGAGCGCCGCGCCGCTGACGCTGAACGAGAACGTCAGTACGAAGAAGAGCGTGCGGCGGATCCGCTGATCGACAAGCTCGAGGATCTCAAGCTGTGCCACAGCGACTTCGCCCACCTCGGCGAGGAGCGGGTCAAGGCGGAACTGCACGCCACCATCGATGCCCTGCCTCGCGCGGAGGTCGACGAGATCCTGACCAGCCTCGTCATCGAGTACGAGGAGCAAGGCGACAAGCTCTACGACTACGAGCATCCCGACGAACTCCCACAGGACAGGTAGCAGGCGGTGGACCTGGCGAAGCACGGCCCGAGCGGCGTGACCTACCTCGCGATCGAGTTCCAGAGGCTCGATCCCGTGGAACGGGAGAGGCTGCGCGAGCAGCTGGTCTGCACCGGTTGCGAAGCCGCGGCGTACTACGTGCCGCCCACCAAGCGTGGCACCTGCTACTTCGGTGCCCGCCCCCACAACGTCGGGTGCACGCTCGCCGCTCCAGAGGGCGCCCACTCGCCTAGCTCCCTTCCTGAGGCCGAGCAGCGCGCGATCGCCTCCGGCACCTGGCGGCTACGGCCGCACCGCCCGCAGGGACGCAGCCAGCACCACCTCGAGCAGGATCCCGACGCCGCCCCGCATGAAGGCAAAGGGCGCCGGTACACGCAAGCGCCCGGCGCACGGCGCAGCACGCCGAGCGTCGGATTCCTCTCCCTGCTGACCAAGCTCGAGGAAGACCCCGCTTTCGCGTCGTCGACCGACACGATCGAACTACCGTCTGGACGCGGAACCGCCCGGGTCCGCAGCTACTGCGTCAACGTCGTCGACGTCACCGAAGAGCTCGTGAACCGCAGAAAGCTCTACTGGGGAACCATCTACAAGCCGGGCGAGGTCTGGGACGGGGGTCGCTGGCTGTACACGCAGTGGGGGAGCCCGAACGTGCTGCTGTCGGCGGACATGCTGCAGCTGGTCATGGAGGACAACGACATGGACAGCGTCGAGGAGTTCTCGGGTGCATCGTTCCTACATCTCGGCTATCTGAACCGCTCCCGAGAGGGCGGCACGACGTACTTCAAGCCGAAGGAGCCCGAGTGGTTCGCGGTCAGGCTCGACCCAGACCGGAACTGAGGGAGAGCCGAGCCTCAGTAGGCGACCCCGTGGGCTCTGAAGATGGCCTCGACACTCGCCCCGCCAGCAAGGGCATGCCGAACTGTCTGCCGGATGCCGTTGTCGTGCAGGGGCAGAAAGAGTGCCACCCCTTCGATTTCAGTCAAGGGCGCGATCATCCGGAACTCCAGGGAATGCCGGTCCGCGTAGTCGAGATACCCGCCGAGCTTGTCGGCCCAGTCCTCGAGCTGTATGCCGTGCGGGTCGATGATCGAGGGGCGGATCGGCCCGCCGACGTCGTGGAAGAAGACAAAGTCGGGGTACAGGCGAGCCCACATACCGGTGCCGCTGTCACGGTAGGGGATGCACAATGCGCGATCTCCACCCGGAGGATTGCGATACCAAGCGGTGAACCCCGCCTCGCTGGCCTCGGAACGGAGCACCTTACGCTCGAGCCCGTCGGTGTTGCTCGGCTTCTTCCAGTACCGGCCGTCGACGTCCTGATAGAGGTGATTGGCCCACCTGTTGTTGGAGTCGGCGAGGATCTGTGCGCGGAGCTGCTCATCGGTGAGGTCGGAACTCGTGGTGATTGAGACCGCGTCAACGATCGTGCCCTCGGTCTCGATCCTCGGCGCGGGCTGGGGGTCTCGCGACTCGGCTTGTAGCCGCTTGTAACGGACGCGTGCAGACTCTGGGAGGGCGTAGATCTTCTTCTGCGCCTCCTTCAACCAGTCGGCAGTCAGCGACGCGGCAGCGGCGTCGAGATTCGCCGGCGCCTGCTCGGACAGCGCCAGCGCCGCCACGGTGATCTTTGCCTCGAGCGGATCCTCGTCCTCGCTCTTGTTGACCAGGTACGACCAGTACGCCTCAGCGGTGCCATCCTTGAGGGTGCGCGAGGCACGCTTGAACACATCATCGACGTTCTTCGCGTCGAACCGGGTGCCAGCGACGGTGCGCTGGCCGTCGATGACCGCGCCGTCGAGGGACACGAGGATCTCGCGGATGAACACCTCCGAGACGGCCGTGCGCAACGGCTCGAGCTCCCCGGTGACCTCGAGCTTGCGGGTCTCGTCGTCGAGCACCGTGTTCAGATAAGCGTTGGCCAGAGAGACCGCGTTGGCGCGTAGCCCGTCGTTCTCGAGGTACGTCGCTAACTGATGCAGCCGGCGGGTCTCTGGCGCGGACGCCTGGGAGGGGACGGTGTAGGACGGCAGGCCGGCCAGAACATCCAGCGGCGCCTTCATCGGCTCGGGCGCGAGGTATTCGAGCGAGAGCCTGATCACCTCGGCCGAGGTGCCCGCCTCACCGCCGGAGAACTGCGCCACAACGTTCATCACGGTCTTCTCGTCGAACTGTGGCAGGTAGGCGTGGACGTTGTTGAGTGTCTCATCAGAGGAAATACGGCGCGCGAGAGGCTGGCGCACGATGCGGCCGATCAGCTGCGCGATCGGGGTGTAGTCGGTGGATTTCCGCAGGCTCACGAGCACCTCAGCACGCGGGCAGTCCCAGCCCGTGGTGATCGCGTTCTTGGCCAGGATCACCCGCACCTCGATGGCGTCTTGGATGTCCTGAGGGGCCATATATCGGATCGCGCGGCCGCCGCCGAGATCGATCGGGGTGTGCTCGCCGAAGGTGTGCACGATCTGGGTCGTGATGAGCCCCGACCATTCCTGCTGGACGGCGTCGACGACGCTGGTGAGCAGCTGCCGGAAGGACCCGTCGTCGGATCGCTCATCCGGCAGCTGGATGACCAGGGCGGGGATGACGGCAGGCTCGCGCTGCTGTGCCGCGTAGGCGGCCCAGCGTCGTTCGTACTCGAGGGTCTTCTGCACGGCCGTACGCACGAAGGTGGTGTCTGCAACGACCTCGCCAACAGCCTCCGAGGGAGCGAGAGCGATACGGTCCTTCACCAGCCCCGAGTCCCGTACTGCGTCGATCGGGACGAGTACGTTGCGCCGGAATCGCGATTGCTGCTCCGCCAGTGCCCGGTTCAGCCGATCTGCAGTCGCGGAGATCCCGACGAACACCGGGATGGGAGTGTCGCCATTGGCGATCTTGTTCACGATCGTCGGCGCTCCGTTGGCGCGGTCTCCGACACCGTAGTGAGCTTCGTCGACGATGACGATGAACTTCGAGCCCCTGTCCCGCACGGTATTGGTGATGGTCTGCCAGATCGTCCATTCCTGGTTGTCGCCACGATTGGATATGCGCGCCGTGGAAGAGGCGGCCTGAGTGTTCAGGAAGTAGATCACTCCTGGTTCGAAGACCTCTTGGTTGAACGCGGCCCCCTGACCCAGCAGTCGAATGTCGTTGATCCGCTCAGAGGCCTCTTGCATCTTGCGTGCAGTCTGCGCATTGAGATTTGGGTCGTTTGTCACCCACAAGATCGTGCTCTGTGGCACCGGGTCTACGCCGTCGGCGCCGAACAGTAGCCGCTCGATTACGGCCGTCGCGATGACCGTTTTGCCAGCACCGGTCGCGGCCTCGAGTACGACTGCGCCGAGGAGCTCATTGTCATCGTCGAAGCGTCGCTGGGCCTTGATGATCTCTGCGTAGAGGTCATTCGCGGCTGCGCGCTGGAAGTCGAGGAGGTCGAACTGCATCGCTCAGTCCCTGCCGTTGATCTCGAAGGAGCGGAGGTAGTCGGCGTAGAGGCGTGTGGTGGAGAACCGCACACTCGTCGGCAGATACGAGATCGCGGCCTGGTAGGCGCTCTCAGACTCGGCGACAACGAACACGTGATGCAGTTCCTGCTCGCGCGCTGTGACCTCCGAGGCGAACTCATGTGCTGCAGCCACGTTGAAAAGAACACCGTAGACCGAGCCAGGTGGTAGTGCCCAGGGGCTGTCGCTGCGATGCACAACATCCCCTGTCGCCCCAGACTTGAGCCATAGCAGCGGTGCGATTGCTGCGAATCTGCGATCCAGCGCGACCTGGTTCTCGTCCTCGTACGTGAGCTTGTAGAAGGCGACATTCTCCTTGAGTGGGGCGCCTTGGGCGGCGTCATCGGCGCTGGAGCCGGCCACCGCGTTACGAATGCGTGGAAGCGTCACAGACTGGAAAACACCCTCGGCCTCCCACGCCGGATCTCCGGGAAGTTTGCGGGCGCGCCGCAGCCTGGTGGCAGCGGCCTTGGACACCTCGTTGTTGGTGATGAGAATCGACTGTCGGCGGCCGCCGTCATCGGCGTTCATGGACATGACGGCATGAGTGGTTGTGCCGGAGCCGCCGAAGAAGTCGAGGATCACAGCATCCGGCGAATTGTTGGCCCACCTGATGAGCTGCTTGATCAGGCGAATTGGCTTCTTCCCGTTGCCGAAAGCCATGTTCCCCTCGAGGCCGACGTGCGCCATGTCTGAGTGGAACCCCTTCCACAGATCTCCGCGGATGACGGTGCGGCCATAGCGGGGCCGATAGTCGTCGGACATGCGGTAGTTTCGCGACAGATGGACGATCTGCATCATGTTGCCGCCGGAAGTCTTCGTGAGCGTATAGCTACGGTTGGCCGCCTCCACGACCCGCCAGGTGCCGGGTGCGACGTCGAAATCACGCAGAGCGACCGGGACTCGGTCTGTGCGCGCGATCCGGTCGACGTTGTCCTCGATGAAAGCGACGGCCGCCGGTGACAGAGCAAGGAGCTTGTCCATCTGAGTCATGCCAGCGAACCGACCTCCGCGGGTCAGCCCGTAGCGTTGAATATCCGCCATCACAGTCTCGTCGGCCGCGAGCTGTTCAAGGAATGAGCCGACAGTGCCGTCCTCATTCAGCCACAGAGAGTAATTACCGTCCCACGAGCTGACGCCGTCGAGCAGTGGAGTGTGCGGAATGCGATCGAACTCCGGACCACGCTTGTAGACGTGAACAAACTCACAGTTTTTGACGATCGTCCCTTGCTGGGCATTGACCACTTTCGGCCCTGAGGTCGTCGACATCTCCACCACGATCGTGTCGAGAAAGTTGCTGGCGCCGAACACTTGATCTGCCAGTAGGCGCAGATGCGCCTGTTCGTTGTCGTCGATCGACATGAACACAACGCCTGACGGCTTCAGCAGCCGTTGGGCGTGCCGGAGCCGGCGTTCCATGAAAGACAGCCACTTCGAGTGCCGGTAGGAGTCGGACCCCTCCACATAGCGGTCGTTGTACTGCCAGTCGTCCGCACCCGTGTTGTAGGGAGGATCGATATAGATCACGTCGACCTTGCCCTCGTGTGTGTAGAGCAGGGTTTCGAGGGCGTAGTAGTTCTCACCATTGATAACGACGTGAGCGGGCTTGTCGTCGCCTTGGTCAATTCGAGCTACAAGTTCGAGGCCGGGGTAGATCGGATAGTCGAAATCCTTGACGACGACGAGCTCACCAAACTCTCGCTCCTGCGCCTCCGCGTCGGCAATTACCTGACGCGAGGCGTCGAGCGGCACGACGACGGCGATACCGGCCCGAGCGGAACGGACGTAATAGTCATGCTTGGATTCGTCACCCCGCAACCGCACACGGTCTCCACGACGGGGCCGCACACCCGGCGCTTCTAAATCCTCGGGCTGATGCCGTTGAAAGACGAGCCCGAAGTCCTTGCGCTCAACGAGCTTCGCGACCTCGTCGGCCAGCTGCTCGCGCAGCGCAGGATCGGCAATGCGCTCCACGAGGTTGTCGATGTGCGCCACATCCCGAACCTAGCGCTTCACGGATCTCCGGTCGGCCGCGCCCTTGACCCTAGAACGGGGATCCGTAGCGGTGCCTTTCAGGACAACCGGAACCCGTGGCGCTCCGCTACAGCGACCAGGTCGGGGTCGTCGATCGTGATGCGGCGCTCGTCGACGAGCTCCACGGGTGTCTCGTCGAAGATGGCCCAGCACTCGTAGTCGGTGCTCAGGCGGGACAGGTAACGGATGCCGCCATAGAGCGGATCGCCAGTCTCGTTGACAGCCTGGTAGATCCAGGTGGCCAACCCTCTCGTCAGTAGACGAGAGGGTCCACGTACGGCCGCCACGTCCAACGCCGGCACACCAAGGCCGATCAGCACCGTGCGGGCATGCTCGGTGAGGTACGTGTGGGTCTCCGCCGCCTCGATGTCGATGAAAGGCAGAGCGTCGCGGCTGCGGAGGGTTCCGACGACTCGAGGAGCACGCCATGACGCGTCCAACGTCGACACCGCGAACTCGTCGGCGGTAGCGCCTGCCTCGGCCATCAGCTGACGCAGCGATGCGCTCGGCCGGAATGCAGCCGTGACCTCCGCGAGGGCACCCTGAGCTGTGGTTGCCGCGTACAGTACCCCGCCCCCCGGGACATCGAAGCGATTGCCCTCGTTGTCGCGGCCGGACACGTCGGCCCTGATCGTAGAGAACCTCAGGACGGAGTCCGCGCGCGCGACCCGGAACATCTCGACAGGCGGCTCAACCAGGACAGGAGCATCAGACATCGTCATGCCACCCCTTCATGCGGCGAACCCCGCCGCCGGCGTGCGCGATCGGAGCAAGTTGCCGGGAAGCCATCTGATCGACGCCATGCCCACAGTCTACAGGAAACATCCAGTTAATTCCCAGGAACAGAGTCAGGCCTCGTCGACGTATGCCCTGGCGGCGGCCATCACCTCGCGGGTGCGCCCGGCCGCCAGTACCTCGGCTGGATTCTCGTCATCCAGCTGCGGGTTCATGCCCATGAACCAAGCGCGCACCACGGTGGGGGAGTCGCCCGTGAGGAGCAGCTCGACGATCTGCAGCGTGTCGATGATGCGCCGCTGTTCTTCGTCTCGGCTGGGTCCTTGGCCAGCGATCCAGCGGGAGATCGTCTTGACATCCCGGTTGACGATCACGGCGAGCAGGGCCTTGCCCAGCGTCTCCGCCAGGGACTTCACGGCCGGGGTGAGATCGGACCCCACGGCACGCACGTGCGCCAGCTGACGCTTCCGGCGTGGCGTCGGGGCCTTGAGAACGCTCGACATGAGACCACCTCCGATCCCAAGTCTATCGGGCGCGGGCTGTGAATGTCCGCGAAATGTCCAACAAATGCGCTTCGTCGGATGCTGTCGATAGCCTCGCAGAGATGGCACTCGCCTACGCGTTCACGGACCAGCACGGCACCCGATACGGCGAGCCCGACGACGCCGACTCCCGCATCATCGAGTTCAGCTTCACCATCGAGGCCGGGCTGTTCGCGGGACAGCGGCTCATCATGCGTGCGGCATCCCGAGAAGGAACAGCAAGCGGCACCTGGCTGCAGGCGAGCCCGACGTGGGGCTCCTACGCGACGGTCCAGGTGGAGGATCTGCTCGGCCTGGACCCACAGACTCCGCGCCGCCTCGAGGCCTGAAGCCTCCGACTACGATCAGCCCCATGTGCGGTCGATATACGGCGAGCGCGGACGCCCGAGAACTGGCCGATGACCTGGATGCCCTCGATGACACCGCCGGCTCGTGGCGGCCGGCCTACTCCATCGCGCCCTCGCAGCAGGCACCGGTGCTCAGCTCGGATCCCGAGCGGGGCCGAGTCCTGACCGTCGAGCAGTGGGGCGTCACCCGACCCCCCAGCGTTCCCGGGGCCGGCGTGATCATCAACGCGAAGATCGAGAAGCTCGACGGCAGCTTCTGGCGACCCGCGTTCTACTCCCGACGCTTCGCGTGCCCGATGAATGGCTGGTACGAGTGGGTGGCGGAGGGCAAGGCCAAGATCCCGCACTACCTCTACAGCGGAACCCTCCTCACCGCTGTGGGCCTCTACCAGGAAGAGACCGACGCCGCAGGCAATCTAGCCCGTCGGTTCATCATCATCACCAGGGAAGCGGTCGACGCCAGCGGTGACGTTCACACACGCATGCCGGCATTCCTCAGCCCCGATGCGCTCGAGAGCTGGCTCGACGACGAACCTCTGAAGGCCGCGTCTCGACGTCAGGCCGACGTCGAGACGGCCCGACAGCGGCGCACCACGCTCTTGGAAGAGCTCAAGGCCTCCTCCACCGACATCGCCAGCTCCATCCGTACGCACGTCGTCGACCGGAAGGTCAACAACGTGCGTACCGTCGACCCCTACGATCCCACCGACATCGCCCCCATCGCGCAGACCGTCGACAGCTCCACTCTGTTCTGATCCGACCGGCCATGCCTGAGCGAGCACTGACGATCCCGAGCATGCGTGTCCAAAACCGTGCGCGGATGGCACTTCCTCCCTATGTGAGACCGAATCGCGGGCTCACAGAAGGGAACCCCATGGCACCGAACGACGTGACCACCGAGGTCATCGACGGCTACATCGTGGAGCAGGACCCGATGGACCTGCTCCAGTGCGACTCTCAATCAGGTTTGTCAAGTCAGCTGGGGCTGTCCGGGGTTGAATGTCGTGCCGTCGCGGAGCATTGCCCAGATGACGTTCATGCGCCTGCGGGCGAGGGAAATGATGGCTTGCTTGTGAGTCTTTCCCTCTTTCCGTTTTCGGGCGTAGTAGGCGGCCGAGGCTGGGCAGTTGGTCGAGGCGATGAACGCGGCAAGGAAGCAAGCGTTCATGAGGCGTCGGTCGTAGCGGCGCGGCCGGTGGTGATTGCCGTTGATCTTTCCGGAGTCACGCGGGGCGGGTGCGAGGCCGGCGAAGCTGGCGAACCGGGCTGCGGTGCCGAACGCGGTCAGGTCGGTGCCGGTCGAGGCGAGGAAGTCGGCCACGAGTCGTTTCCCGAAGCCCGGGACGGACATCAGCTGGTGCGCGAACGGGTGCTCCGCAAGGCGGGCTTCGAGCTGAAGGTCCAGTTGCAGGAGCTCCTCACGAAGACGCAAAAGGTCGGTGGCGATCGTCGCGACCAGTGCCGCGGCCGCAGTCTCACCGTGGACGACAGTGAGCTGCGCATTGGCAGCTTCGAGCGCCTTCGCGGCGAGCTGGTCGGGCAGGCGGACACCTTGCTTCTTCAACCAGCCCGTCATGCGGATCTGGCCCGACGCGCGGATCGCTGTGGCGGTCTGATAGCGCGTCAGCAGGATCAGCGGCCCCTTGGTGGCGGCATAGTCGTAAGCCGCCTCCAGGCCGGGAAAGTAGTGCAGCAGCAGAGCACGCAGTCGGTTGATGGCGCGGGTGCGGTCGTGAACGAGATCAGCTCGGCGGTGGCTGAGGATCTTGAGCTCGGCCGTGATGTCGTCCGGGACGCGGATGGCTTCCAGATCACGGCGAACGCGCGCCTGGTCCGCGATGATCGAGGCGTCCTTGGCGTCGGTCTTCGCTTCACCACGGTAGGTCTGCGAGGCGTGGTGGATAACACGGCCGGGGATGGAGCAGAGCGTCTGGCCATGGTCGGCAAGGACAGCCTTCATCAGCCCGGCACCGCCGTGGTTGAGATCGGTGGCCCAGAGCAGTTGACCGCCATCCGCAACGGCTGCGACATCGCCCATCAAGGTGAGGATGTCGGCCTCGGTGTTCGCGAACCGGCGCGAGAGGCGCTTGTTCCCGTCGTCGTCGATGACGAAGCAGTGATGGTGAGTCTTGCCGGCGTCGATTCCAGCCCACAGTCGTGGCACGCAGATGTCCCTTCTTCATGGATACGGTGCGCGCCATCAACGACCAAGCCGGCAAGTCCTTACACAGCGATTCGTTCGCATTTCTCAATTAGCGGTCGTGCCGTTGCGGGTCCCCGGGTGGCCAATCGCAAAAAGCCATTGAAAGGCAGACAGCCTGCTAGCCATGCCTGGGAACCCTGGCGCGTTCCGAAGCTAACGAATGCCTCGAATCCGCTCAATCAAGGTAAGGACTCCTGCCAATGACCGGTCAGAGCGCCGCCTCGGAGTCGCATCCTCGACGCACGGACAAGGACGTGCAGCAGGAGGATGCGGCTCCGGGTGCGGCGCTCGCCGACGAGGATCGCCCCGAGTGGTGGGAGGTCATGCGGTGGATCGACGAGCACGGCCGCGAGGATCGAACAGATCCGCCGGCGGTCAGCTGAACGGCTGCCACATCGACTGCACGCCGTGGTCCGGACAGACCAGCTCCATAGCCGGATGCCCGTCGACCATCACCGGCCGCGGCGTCAGCGGGATCCCGCACCTAGGACAGACGGGGCCCGCCTCCGCGGCATCCTCCTCGACCACGCCGGCGAAGACCTCGTCGACGGCCTGCTGTGTGGCCGCCAGCGGCACGCGCCTCGAACGCTCACCACGCGGCGCGGTCTTCAGGAACTCCGCGTACGCCTCAACGTCACCCCGTCGCCAGACCGGGTAACGGCTGTCGAGCGCCGGCGGAGGGAAACCGGGCTTGCTCTGCGACCGATACATGACGACGGTCTTCTTCGCCAGGCCCGTGATCTCCGCGAACTCGTCGAGGGTGACGAGATCGAACTCCGCCGCAGCGCGCTTGTGCCACCGCGGCCGCGGCCCACCAGCGGAGTGGAACCGTTTGTACTTCTCCGCATCTGCACGCGCCCACACCGCGCCCCGACCCGCCGTGAGCGGGGGAGGGAACGCCGTGTCGTTCTTCTTGAGTCGATGTAGCCCGGGCTCGCCCATGCCCATGAGATCGGCGAACTGAGCGAACGTGAGGAGGATGTTGCTCTTGATGGCAGGAACGGCCTTGGGGCCGGTGTAGGCCTCCTTGTACGCGATCGCGTCTCGTCGGCGCCACAGATTCGTTGACCGCTGCGTGGGCGGCATGATCGGGGCGGGGAAGTCGGGGTCGGTGAGTTGCCGGCTCTGGACCGTGCTGAAGCTCTTCCCGAGGAGCTTGGCGAACTCGCGCAGCGTGATCAGCGTGCCGCGATACCTCTTCACGGTGCTGGGGTTCCATGCCGGCAGACCGCGCGCGTCGACCAGGGTCGGCTTCGGGAACTGCGGGTCGGAGTCCATCCAGACCTGGAGCCGTGGAGCGGTGACCTTCAAGAGCTGAGCCAGTGCCGTCCGGGTCAGTGGTGCAGGGGCGGTCATGTCGCGATCCTCTCGGAGCTCGATGGCGTAACTAGGCCGCCGACATAGGCGGCGACGAGCTGCTGACGCAGATGCCCATTGGCCGCCAGGACGAGCTCGGCAGCCTCCAGCGGGTTGCTGCCGGCGGTTCGGCTGGGGATGTGCTCGAGCGTCCAGCGGACGAGGGTCTCGTCGGGGATCTCCAACTCGACCCCGCCTGCATCGTCGTCCCAGGCAATCGTGTATCGCATCGCTGCCTCCACGGTCCCGCGGAGGTCAGTAGCCAGTAGCAGCATCTCGGCCCCCTTCTGATGAATCTGACACCAACAGAATAACGGTCACCAACTTCAAGAGCCGGCGATTGGTCGAGGAACGCCCAGACTTCGGCGGCCCTGAGAACTTTCGACCGGCGTGTCCAAAACGGCTCCGGGCGGGTGCTTCTTCCAGATAGAGGGGAAGGAGACCAGTGTGAACGACTCGCCCGCACCCGAAAGCACGTTGCAACGAACGGCTAGTGTGGTCACGACGGGTGTCCGGCAACTCCTGCCTTTCACGGCTGAAGTTGACTCCTTTCCGGTGAATCTGACAATCCACCATGGGCCGGGCACCCGTCCCTCTTTCCCCTCCGACCCGGCTGACGCCACAGCCAAAGTTTGCTTGCACAATCTGCGTAAGCAAACTAATTTGGTAGGCGTCAGATTCACCCGGAAGGAGGGCACTATGTGGTGCGCCCAGCACGAACAGGGCTACGTGCTCGACGACGGCCGTGAGGTCGTCTTCTACTCGCAGCCCGACCCGTCATTCACCTATCACTCGCCGGACGAGGCAGCCACGGCGTGGACCGCGGCGCACACCGACGCCGCCCAGCTGTGGAAGCCGTACGCGAACGGTCACGAGCATCGCGTCGACGTGAGGTTCAACAAGGAGTACACCGACCTCCACATCGTCGAGCTCATCGAGGATCGCATCTACTTCCTGCCCGTCCCCGGCATCACGCCCGAGAGCGAGACGGTCGCCGACGATGAGGACTCTCTGGCGGTGGCATCATGACCGCCGTTCACCCTCTCGCCTCGCTTCCGGCGCGGCCGGCGAGCCCCGCTGAAGTGCGCATCGCAGCGCTGCACGTAGCGGCACCGACCGCCTGGATCGACCGCGACGTCGCTCCGGAGCACCCGCAACGTGGAGAGGTGTACATCGACGCTGCCGGCCAGCCCTGGCGAGCGATCCGCACCTATGACGACCACGGACATCCGGCGCTCGCCTGGCAGAAGGTCGACCTGGTCTCCGCCAGCACACGGGCGCGAATCCGTGCACTCATCGCGGGCAGCGCAACTGCCTCCGTCGGCCTCTTCCTGCTCGGCCCTGCACTGCTGACCCTCGTCGGCGCCGCCTGGGGCTGGCCGCTCCTGATCCTGTGCTGGCTCGCCATGATCGCCGCGATCCTCACCCTCGCCGGCGCGCTCGAATCCCACAGCCACCTCGTCGTCCTCAACGACGCCCACCACCAGCCCCGCCACCTGCAGCTGCCCGACATCACCGAAAGGACCGAACGATGAGCCACCGAAAGACCATCATGAGCAACGCACCAGCGCGCCGGATCTCGCTCGAGAGCCTGCTCGAGCGACTCCAGGACAGCAGCCGCGCCGTCGGCCGCTCGGCGTCTCGGGCGACCACCTCGAGCACGGTCCACGCCCGCGCCATGCTCAACGAAAAGCAAGCCCGATCTGCGCTCGTCGAGTACCTCCAGCACCCGCTGGACAGCACCGACCTGGTCAGCGAGGATTCCGCCGCGCGTGACTTCTACGCCAGCCTCCACGGCGACAACGGCCTGTACTGGCAGATCCGCGCACAGCAGGCCCTCGGCCGTGGGGAAGTGCCCATCGATGTCTCCGGTGACAGCTGGATCATCTGGGGCATGATCCGAGCCGGTGCGGAGACCGTGCCGCTCGGCGCCAACTCAGAGGCGGCCTCGTGATGGGCACCCGGGCCCTCGTCCCGGCTCGTGGGGCGCAGCGCCGACTTCGTGCACTCAGCCGCCAGGGGTGGTCCGCTCACCAGCTCGCCTGCCAGCTGGGCGTCCACACCGCAACCCTCGACGCTCTGCTGCATGACGACGGAGAGTTCATCACCTTCACCGGCCACCAGGTCATCGCCGAGCTCTTCGACCGGATCTGGGCGCACGACCCTCCCCGAGCTACCGCTGAGGAGCAGCTCGAGGCAGATGCTGCCACCGCCGAAGCGATCGCACGCCGCTGGGTATCCGCCCTGGCCTGGGACGACATCGACGAGGACGACGCACCCCCTGCCGTCGCGGCCGAGCACGAACCGATCATCGACGAGATTGCCGTCGAACGAGCCGTGGCCGGCGCCCGCACCAGGCTGACGAACGAGGAGCGTCTCCAAGCAATCCACCAGCTCCACGACGAGGGCCTGGGCATCAGCGAGATCGCGAAGATCCTGCACGCGAACTTCATCGCCACACGCAACGCCGTCGCTGCCTACACCGGACAGCACCTCACGGAGGCAGCATGACCACACCCGTACGGCCAACGACGACAGAGATCCGCACCTACATCGGCAAACGAGCCACGCGCACGGGAACCCTCGCCTACTTCTACATCGACGACGCGGGCGAGCTCCACGGGCACAAGGACCCAATCCTCGGCGAGATCCCGATCGGCACCCGCCTCGAACTCACACGAGACGGCGACGCGGTCTTCGTCAACGGCGAGCACGCCCCACGCGTGGCCGGCACCCTCGAGGACCCCGCCCAGATCCTGCAGTGGATCGCCCAGGAGAAGGCCGACTGCGTCGCCGTCGCGCGAGCCCGCGACGCGCTGCGAACCGCCAAAGCAGGCCGAGACCTCATGCGCGAACACCTCGACCCCATCCGAACCGAGATCTCCAAGATGAGCGACGACCGCCGTGCGGCAGCCCTCTGGTGGATCGTCCAGTACCTCACAACCGGAGCCGCCCGATGAGCAACACCAGCCCGACCGAGACCCGCCTCGGCGACGCAGAAGCCCTCACCCTCGCCGAAGCCATGGTGGCTCGCTACGAGTACCGCGTCTCCCTCCACCCAGACACCGGACCCGCGACTGAACGGCAACGCACCGAAGCTCGCAACCTCACGCACTGGCAGCGCCGCCTCGACGCCATCGCCACCAAGAACGCACCTTTCCGGAGGAACCGATGAGCAACCCAACGGATGAACCGCTGTACCTCGCCGGAGGCCCCCGCCTGCCGAAGCCCGAACCGCTGCCGATGCCCAACCTCGGCGTCGTCGCACTCCTCGCCATAAGCCTCTGGGAGAACTGGACCTTCGCCGCCGCCATCCTGCCCGACGGCGCCTGAAGAGGACCCTTCGCCCTGAGGCGACGGTCGCCACGGGCATCGGCGCACTCTGCTTGGCGTCGAGCTTCACTGCCGGCCGCGCGTACTGCGCACGCCAACGGGCGAGCTGCGACTGCTCCGCATCAACGGCTTCCTAGAACGCGCCTCACAGCTGGGACAGAGCCGATGACATGCAAGCCGCGCAAGCTGAATCCGAGAAGGCTGCGAACAGCCCACCATCGCCCGACGACTGTGCCGCAAGCACTACCAGGCAGCCTGGCACGCCAGCGCGTTCGAGAACGCCCCGCTGCCTCCGCGCACTCCCGGCAAGACAATCTGCCCCGCCGACCACAAGCACACCGACTCGTCCACCTGCTACATCCAGCACCAGTGCCGCTCTGTGCCCTGCAAGGAACACCACTCGGCCATGGAACAACGCCGCAAAAAGCTCAAGGCGTACGGCCGATTCGACACCGGCCTCGTCGACGCCAGCCCGGTCCGAGACCACATGGCGATGCTCGCCGAGTACGGACTCGGATACAAACGAGTCGCCGCACTCGCAGGCCTCGGCATCACACCCGTCCGAAACATCATCTGGGGCAGGCAAGACCCTAGCCCCCGCCACGGTGAGCTGCCCCAGCACGTGAAACGCGAAACTGCTACAGCGATCCTCGCCATCAAACCCGAGTTCCAGAACCTTGCAGCCGGTGCCCACGTTCCGGCCATCGGCACACACCGCCGACTCCAAGCCCTCCCTTGCCTCGGCCGCCGCCGAAACCCTTGCTTCGGGGCTCGAGGACGCGGTCTCGGTCGACGTGAGTGGCGCAGCCGTGCGGATCGAGTGGGAAGATAGTGCGTTGACCGAGGTCGATCTCGATGCTTTGAGTTTCGGCCGCTGAGATCCAGGCCGCTGCACCAGCGCAGCCGAATGAGGGTCCCGTGTCGTCGAAGGGTCCGGTTCGCCCGCGCCACGGGCCAGCCTCAGAGCGTTCGAAGGTCTGGGCGGTCGAGAAGCTCGACGGCCACGCCGTCGGGATCGAGGATCGTGGCCTTGCGACCGATGCCGAGGTCGTCGACGGTCGGGGTGCCCGCGATCGGCTGCACGCCGAGACGGGCGAACTCGATCAGTGCGGCCTCCACATCGTCGACGCGAAGCGCGATATGCGAGAGACCCGGCCCGCTCAGCTGTTCGCGCCCGTGCACGAGCTCTATCACGTCATAGTCGTAGTGCAGGTAGTCGATCTGCAGTCCGCTCGCGGGGTCCGCGAACGAGAACATGGGCGTCAGATGGAGCGCTTGTCCATAGAAGGAGAGCGCGTCGTCGCGGTCGTTCGTGACGACAGAGTAGTGGTCGAACGCCCGAATGACGGGGTGATCGATGGGTGCCTTGCGTATGGCGAGATCCCTCTGGATCAATTCGACACGGGCGCCGTCAGGGTCCGTTAGAAAGGCAAGCCTGCCGACTCCGCTGCCGGCGACTCTCGGCTCGAGGAGCCCCGTATAGCCAGCGCCGATGAGTCGCGAGTAGTCGGTGTCGAGATCGTTGGTGAGAAAAGCGACGTGGGTGATGCCGAAGACCTCGTCGTCTGGCGGGTCCGGTCGATACAGCAGCTCGATCATCCCTCCGGATATCTGCAGGTAGACGATGTCGGTGCCGTTCGCTGCGATGGCGCTCCGGAAGACCACTTCGGCGCCGAGCACCCCTTGATAGAACCTCAGGGAGCTCTCGAGATCCCTGACGACGATGCCGACGTGGTTGAGCTCACGGATCACGACGATGCTCCTTTGTGATGAGACGTCCCGAACACAGAGTGGACGGCGAATCCCCTGCGTAAGGCGCAATTGAATAACTATCGCAGTCTAAGTAAGTTTAGACTGCTGAGACGACGAGGTGGGAGGCGCACGTGAGAGTCATGATCACCGGAGGAACCGGATTCATCGGGTCACACATAACGGAGCAGCTTGTGTCTGAAGGACACGAGGTGACGATCCTTGCTCGCGATCCGGGAAAGGTGTCGGGGTTCCTCGGCCGGGACGCCATCGACTTCGTTCAGGGTACGCTCGCGGACGACGATGCGATCCGCCGTGCTCTCGCAGGGAAGGACTGCGCGATCCACGTCGCTCTCGGCTGGGGCGATTCTGGATCCGAGATGGCTCTGGCAGACACCGTGCCGTCGATCAAGATCTTCCAGGGTGCCATCGATGCGGGACTTCGGCAGATCATCTACACGTCGTCGATCGCCGTCTTCGGAGATCATCGTTCGATCTACACCGACGACACCGCCGTTCGACCCGATCGCTTCTACGGCGCGACGAAGGCGGCTGCAGAGGTCTATCTGCTGGCGTTCGCAAAAGAGAACGGCATCCGAGGCAACGTCGTGCGCCCGGGGTACACCTTTGGTGGCCCGGTGGTTGAGGGAGCATCCATCTACACGGATCGCAAGTTCCCCGACATCGTCGAAGCGGCGGCGCGGAATGAACCGATAACAGTCGAGCAGAACGCCGGCACGCAGTTCATCTGGGCGGGCGACCTGGCGCGGGTCTATTCAGCTGTCGCGTCAACGGATGTCGATCGCCGGCTCTACACCTCGGTGAGCGCGAACTTCACCACCTGGGAGGAGATAGCGCGGATGGCGATCGACTACACCAACTCGACGAGCGAGCTCATCGTGACCGAGAGCAGCATCGATCCTTCAGAAGGACGCAACGACGTGAGCGCCATCGACGATGATTTCGGGCTTCGATTCGACTCCACCCCGCACCTGCGCGACCACGTCGCATATCTCGCCGAACGCGCCACATCGCCTGTGGCCGGCTGAGAGCGCCTCCAGCCTCGGCGCTTTATGAAATCGGCTTGCAGGGTTCTGAGCGGTTCGGCGAGCGCCTCGACGTCCCGGATGTCACGGATCCGGGACCTGATAGGCGAGCGGCTTTCCGGGCCACCACTCGTGCTGCCCGGGCCGCTTCGCGAAGCCGGTTGATGACGAACGCCCTGAATCCCCTGTCGTGGCAACGAGACACAGCGAAGAGAAGGAAGAGATGCAGCGATCAGAACTGTCGACCGGGTGGAGGCTGGAATTGCAGGGAGGAGATCCTCCCGTTCGG